>Ga0070735_10003346_pt1 | contig 14105 bp, 12 predicted proteins | sample Coa_R1_FD_66443 | JGI IMG/M metagenome (GOLD analysis project Ga0070735, IMG submission 66443) | Surface soil microbial communities from Centralia Pennsylvania, which are recovering from an underground coalmine fire - Coalmine... | ecosystem: Environmental > Terrestrial > Soil > Unclassified ...
GCACCTTTCGCAGCGCCCCTGCCAGACCGTCACCGCTCGGCAGATCGAAGGCCGGGTTCGCTCCGTAGACAAAAAGAGCCTTTACTTTGCCATCCTGCAATTCAGCTAGAAGTCCGCCCAGTGGTCGTGGACGAGAACCGCCAGCGGACAGCCACTTACCGGGACTCCTTTCTTCTCGAGAAGCTTGAAGAGGTAGCCCTCCTCTTTCCCATGGTGGCAGGTATCTCCAAACGTCTGGAGGAACTCAGACAGATCGGTGAATACGGCGTGGTCGACCTCCGTGCCCGATTCAAGTTTTTCTACGAGCACAGCCATGCCGCCAACGACCTGCTGAATGATGCGGTGTTCGTGTTCCAATTCTTCGGTCGCCTTTCTGTTCATGGTTTAAGCACTCCCTTCTTGTCCGCGATTCCCAGAGCGGCCATAGGCCCTTATCTCGCCTCCCATTTCCTCACGACGTGCAGCTTCCTCAAATAGTTCATTCGTACCTTGAGAGAGGATATCTGTCATCTGACCTAACGGTTGCGGAACGTTGCAAGATGAACTGGAGCAGGCAGCACCGCTCCTCGCGATCGCCCGCTGACTTTGGTCATCTAGATAGACAATGGCACAATTTCGAACCCTAGCTGCGCGGCTAACCGGCTCAACTCCACTCTCTCAACTGACGAAGCACCTGGAGTTCGAAGTCCAAGGAGTCGCGCGCTTCGGCTTCGTTCCCGGGCAATGGCTTTCGGTCAGAGCGACCACTCCTCAAGGCGAGGAGATCACACGGGCTTACTCGATTGTCTCGGCGCCGTCGGAGGGCAAAGCGTTTGCATTTTGTCTGAATCGCGTCGAGGACGGCTTCATGTCCAACTATCTTTGCGATTTGGAGGAAGGTGCGGAAATATCCTTTCAGGGTCCATTCGGCGATTTCATCCTGCGGCCGCCGCTGCACGATACCCTGCTGATTGCCGCGGGCACCGGGATTGCGCCGTTTCGATCGATGCTGCTGGCGCTGTTTAACCAAACGGAAGAATACCGGGCTACTAACGGGCTGACGGCAGCGCCCGTCGCTCCCCCAACGCAGCAGTATTGGTTGTTCTTTGGCGCACGCTCCGAGCAGGACATCTACTATCGTGAAGATTTCGAGCGCATCGCTGCTGCACATTCCAATTTTCATTTCATGCCTACACTGAGTCGTGGCGGACCGGAGTGGCGTGGATTGCGAGGATACGTTCAGGAGCATCTGAAAGAAGTGGTGGGTGGACGTCGAGACATGCAGGCCTACATTTGTGGTCTCGACAAAATGGTGTCGGTCAATCGCGACTTGCTCAAAGGCTTGGGCTGGAACCGAGAGTCAATTCGCTATGAAAACTACGATTAACTGCACTGCTGAGCGGACTTGAAAATGCCAGAACTCGAAGGAAATGCGAGACACGAAGTCAGCCTCATTCGCAATCCCATGAGCCTGGTCGGGGCGGCTTTAGCAGTCACGAGCCTTGCAACCATTGTCTTTCTACTTTTTGTCAACTTCATTTCCGTGCAACCGAGTCCGTATGTGGGCGTCTTGCTTTTCATGGTAACCCCGGCTTTCTTGATTCTGGGCCTTGTGGTGATCTTGTTCGGGATGCTTTTGGAAAGACGGAGGAGGCGCCGCGAAACGCCAAGTGTGATTCCGCGGTTTCCCAGCATCGACCTCAACATACGGGCACAGCGCAATACATTTGCCTTTTTCGTTAGTGCTGCCTGCTTGTTTGCGCTGATCAGCGCCATTGGTAGTTACAGTTCCTACGAGTTCACAGATTCGGTGCAGTTTTGTGGTCAAACCTGCCACACTGTCATGAGCCCGGAGTACACCACTTATCTGCAGTCGCCACACGCCAGGGTCGCCTGTGTTCAGTGCCATGTTGGTCCGGGCGCCGGATGGTACGTGCGCTCGAAGCTTTCCGGTTCCTATCAGGTATACGCGGCTATTTTTCACAAATATCCGCGGCCCATCACAACACCCATTGCCAACCTTCGGCCCGCGCAGCAAACCTGCGAGCAATGCCATTGGCCAAGAAAGTTTTACGGAGCGCAGCTTAAGGTCTTCTACCACTACGCAGAAGACGAGCGGAATACACCGCGTCAGATTCGCATGCTGATTAACACCGGCGGGGCGGAGCCAAACGCGGGCATTCCTGCTGGCATTCACTGGCACGGGAACATTGAGAATCGTATTACCTATGTCGCCTCTGACCCACAACGTCAGATCATTCCCTGGGTCCAAGCCCGCGATCTCGAAGGCCGGACCACAGTGTACGTGGCCAAGGACTCCAGACTGACCTCCGCGCAAATTCAAACATCGCCGAAGCACCTCATGGACTGCATCGATTGCCACGACCGTCCGAGCCATATCTTCACACCGCCGGATCGCTCGGTGGACAACTCCTTAGTTGCGGGAAGGGTTGACTCGTCACTGCCGTTCATCAAGCAACAAGGTGTTTCAGCACTCACCAAGACCTACGGCACAACTGCTGAAGCTTTGGGAGGGATCGAAAATGACATCCAACAGTTCTACCGCACGAAGTATCCGGCAGTGTACGCCACCCGCGAGGCTGGGATTCAAGCCGCCATTGCTGATCTGCAGCACATTTACCAATCCACCATCTTTCCCTACATGAAGGTCGACTGGCGAACGCATCCTAACAACATCGGCCACTATTATTCGATGGGATGCTTTCGTTGCCACGACGGGCAGCACGTCAGCCCCGAGGGCAAGGTCATTCCGAAAGACTGCACCATCTGTCACACGATTCTCGCTCAGCTAGAAAGTGGTGTGCCCCTGATGAGGCAGGAGGAAGGGATCTCCTTCCAGCACCCGGTGAATATCGGCGATGTCACGGAGGTGACTTGCAGTGACTGCCACAGTGGTGGAGTTGGTCGTTAGCCGCCTTACGCTGGACAACCCAAGACGCGGAGCAGTGCGGAACAAATTCGCGGGATGCACTCAACGTCATCGGCCGGACCAACTCAATTCACACTGTACATTTCAGGCCTTATCCCCCGGACTTGCCCGTGGCCGCGGTGTGATTGTGCCGCATGGTGTCCGCCAACTCTTTGATCTCCGTCAGGTCCCGCTGCATCTCGCTCCAGCCGTACCACATCGCGTAGTCGGGGCTGGCATGAAATGTTCCTTCGAAGGTGCGCATGCGATGCTCGAGATACATCACGAAAAGCTTTTGCTCGATCACCGTCGGAGCGTCGTGGAAAGTGAGCAGATTCGGAAATGCGTAGCTGTAGTTCTTGGGTTTCTCGAGGACTCCGTCCTTGTAGAGACCTGCCACGATGCGAATCGCCTCCGCCATCAGGTGATCGGCGTTGCGAATCATGTCGTCGCCCTGCTGGAGTTGCTCTTTCGCGAAATTTCCCGAATGGCACTGGTTGCAGGTTTTGAGCATCTTATCGCGCTCGCGCTGCCAGTCTTCCTGTGTCAGGCGTGCAACGTCCGCTGCTTTGACAGTATCGACGAGCGCCGTGGGCTTCCCATCCGGATCCAATACACCCAAAGCCTGGAGGATCGTCGCGCGATCCGCCGCCCACTGCTTGTCTTCGGGCAGCGGTAGACGAACTGCAAGAAAGCCCCAGGCGGTTCGCACTTCGTGATTCCCATCCTGCATGTGGCAGGTCTGACAGGTGGGAGCCGCCGCATCGGGAGGAAGAACTTTCAAATCCTTCAATTCATGACGGACACCGTGCTTGGACGAGGAGTACATCTCCCATTGGGGATGATCGAATCCCATATGGCAGCTCTCACACGCCTGGGGTTGCCGGGCCTCCTCGGCCGAGAATGTGTGGCGCGTGTGGCAGGAGTCACACGCCGCCGCCCCATATCCCGAACCATGCTGGCGCAGCTCAGCCACTTCGGCAGGACTCTTCAGTCCGATTTTGTGGCAACCTCCGCAGCCCTTCTCGCCTTCAATCATCGCCATGGGCTGCCAATGAATGGTGGGCATGGCCTTCATTGCCGCCCACGCCAGCGCGTGCTTTCCCTTCTTATATTGCTCGACCTGCGTGGCGTGGCAGGTTGCGCAGGTGTCCGGAGTGGGCATTTTTACCTTGGCCACGTCGTCTGCCGAAGTGTGCTGGTCACCGTGACATGCCACACAGGTGATCTCAGCCTGGCTATGCTTGCTCAATTTCCAGTCGGTCACAATGTTCGGAGTCACTTTGTTGTGACAGTCGATGCATTGGGAAGCAGTCGATGCGTGATCGGTCGAGTACATCAAGCTGGAACAAGAAAGAGCCAGAATGAGACCACCGATTAAGAAAGATGCGCGAACCTTCATCAATCCTCCTGTCACATCGGACGACTGGCATTCTAATTCACTGCTTAAGTTAAATTCGAGTTCTCCGCGACAACAGTATCCCAATTCAGAACCTGCACTGTGACCTGATCGCCGGACTCATAGGCCGCCGGGCCCTCCGGAAGCACAATCAAGGCGTTGGCGATTGCCGGATTACGAACCAGCGCCGAACACTGATTCTCGAGCGGCTCTACCAGGAATCCGAAACGCGAGATCTTCAGATTCGCGAACAAGAAATAGCGCGAACCGGGTTTCGACTTCGCACCTCCAACGAGACCGGCCGTGAGCACCGGCAGCTCGACCTTTTCCCGTCCGGCCATTTGAAGCACGAGTGGACGGATAAATTCCTGATAACACACAAAAGCCGCGGCGGGATTTCCCGGAAGCACGCAGACCGGCACTCCGCGCCAGCGGGAAAAAGCGAAAGGCTTCCCCGGCCTGATCGCCACCCGGCGGAATTCGAACTCCACTCCCAGACCTTCGAGTACATCCTTGACCAGATCACGCTCTCCCACCGATGCGCCCCCAGTCGTAATCAGAAGATCGGAGTTTTCTCGCGCAGCCTCCAACGCCGAGCGGAGTTGCGCACGGCTATCGGCAGCGATGCCGAAGTAGCGCGTCTCCGCCCCGCACTGCGAAAGCATGGCCGTAAGGGTGTATGCGTTACTGTTCCGGACTTGTCCACACGCGGGAGTTTCGTGCACTTCTACAAGTTCGCTGCCAGTGCACAGCAAAGTCACTTTAGGACGACGATAGACAGGCAGTTGGGAGCGGCCCACAAACGCCAGCAACCCTACTCGTCCCGCTTCGACAGTGTCTCCGCGCTTGAGGAGAACCTCACCACGGCGAACGTCGTCCGCCGGCGGGAAGATACAATCTCCCGCGCGCGCCGGATATTCCAAGAAGACCTTTCCATCACGCGTTGACACTCGTTCCCATGGGACGACGGCGTCAGCGGCAACGGGAACGGGCGCGCCGGTTGTAATTCCGAGGGCAGTGCCCGGAGCAAGCGTGGCTTGGCCCTCACCAGTGAAGACCTTTCCTGTGACAGGGAGCGCGACGGGGGCATCGGGCGAAGCGGACTCTGTGTCCACCGCCCTCAGGGCATAACCATCCATTGCGGAACGAGCGTAAGGAACCAGATCTTCTTCAGCGACGATATCTTCGGCCGCAATCCGGCCCAGCGCATCGGAAAGTCGTATGGACTCCGTGTTTAAACAGGTGGCAACATCGGCCACAATGCTCTTCGCTGCGGCGAAGGGTATCAACTGCGTATCGAGGCAAGTTGTAGTCATTCTCGTTTGCTCTTCACTAACGCTTTTCTCCGTCGCGCTGTCAAAATGGGAAGCGTACCGAAGCTACCCAATTGTGTTCGTAGGTGTGGAATTCCGTTGCGGCGATCTGCACACCTCCGCCCACGACCATGCCCATATGCTTCCATACATGGAATTTGCCCACAACCAATCCAGGCGACAGGAATACCTGCTTCTTGCCGTCATTCTTGCCGTTGGGCCACATGGTTGAGTTGACCTCGAATTCCGGCCAGAAGTATTTCAGCACATGGTATTGCGCCGTGAGATTCAGCGCGACGGGAGTTCCAAGCAGGTTTCTGTCGCCCGTCGGCACGGTCACTCCAGCTGTGCCTTGCAGATCGAAGTTCCCCCAGCCCTTGCCGACAGCCAGTGAGGGCGATATCGATGCGTCGGTCGAGCCGTTCGCATACATTCCCGTCGGAATGGTGGCCGCCAGCACGGCTGTCACTACATAGTTGCCATTTTCTGGATTACCGGCCGCAGCCCGATACTTGAACAGGAATGTCATATCGCCGATACCATCATTCAGGCCCGGTTTCGTGTGGGTAATGTACGGTGGGGCACTCACATAAAGTTCGATACGATCAAGCGGTACCAGTTCGAATCCCCTGCCACTGCCATAGTTGGCATTGGCGAAACCTTTGTTGGATTGCCAGCCCATGTCATAACGAAATTGCTGCACCAGCCGGGGAGTGACGGTAAACATCGGCGCTGCCCAGTGCGGCTGCTCGGATTCGGCGCGTGACGACCTCGCGAACCACGCGCTGATGAAATCATCTGAACTTGACTGGGAGGGGGCGGATTGAGTCCATGCGAAAGTGCCGAACCCACTAATAAGGAAGATCAGAATCATGATCGAAGATTTCAAATGTGTTGACTCCGTTAAAAACAAAATCAAAAAGTAGTGGCTGCCATCAGCTATAGTTGATTAACGAGTATGCTGTAATTGCTTCTGCGTCTGCTCTTCGTCAGCTCTGAAAGAGCTGGCCGGCACAATTGCCTCCTCCCGCGTGTACTTGAGCACCCACACCACACCCAATCCAAACATGGCCAGGAATACAAACACGATGAATCCGATCGCGTATCCGCGCTGGCCGAGATCGTTGACCGCAAAACCGAGCATCGGCGGGATGATGAAACCGCCGAGCGCTCCCAAGCCGCCGACCCATCCCACCGCTCCTCCTACGGCTTGCGGAACTTCCTGCGGCACGAGCTTGAACACGGCTGCGTTACACACACCCATGCCGATGGCGAGCAGGATCTCGCCTGGAAGTGCAAGTTCCAACTGGTTGGAACTGGTCATGATGATGGCTCCGTTCGCCATAATCAGCAGGGCGAGGATCGCCGTGTTTTCCCCTCCTTCGCGCAAGCGGTCCGAAAGCATGCCGCCGCCAATGCGAATCGCGGAGGTCAACACGGAGTAGAGCGCGGTCAGCAATCCTGCTTTCACCGCGCTCACGCCGAAATAGGACCGCCAATAGGTCGGCAACCACGCCGTCAGCGCGATGAAGCCTCCGAAGGTTGTGAAATATACCCACACGAGCGCCCAAGTCTTCCACGTGCGTGCCGAAAGCTTCAGGCTCTGGACTAGGCTCCCAGCGGGAAACAAGGATTGTCCGCTCGCGCGCGCCAGGTCGCGGGCCTCGTTGGGATTTATGCCTTGCTGGAGAAACTGGAAGAAGCACGCGTTTCTGCCAAGCACAGCGTAGAGAATCGTGCCTGCCAGCAAGAACACGAACCACGCCGCGTAGGATTTCGCCAGCCCCAGGCTGGAAAGCGCGATCGGCAACAGGAACGAAAACACTCCCGGAGCCAGATTGCCTACGCCTCCGTAGATGGCCAGCGCCCGGCCCTGCTTGGCCTGAGGAAACCAGTAGGAAACCTGGCTGATCCCAACCGAGAAGGTAGCGATGCCGCAGCCGCAGAGAATGCCGAGCAGAAGAAGAAGAGGATAAAGATTCCGCGAGAGGTGATCAGGATAGAGAGCAGAAATCACCCAAAGCAGGCCGGCCATTCCCACGAGAGAGAGGGTTAGCAATACCAGAAAGGGCTTGCGTCCACCCGTCGTATCAACCCACGCCGAAAAAGGAATGCGAAGCAACGATCCGGACAAGGCCGGGGCCGACACCAGGAATCCCACCATGATGGGCGAGAGATGCATCACCTCTTGGAATCGGCTGGCGGTCGGCCCGAACAGCGCGACGGCCGCGAAGCCGGCAGCGAATCCCAGCGTCGCTGCAAAAAGGCTTCCATTGGGTGTTCCTTTGGGTTGATTCACGATGCGATTCCCTTCTTAGCGTTCGTCAGATTCCTCATCGACCAGAGCAGCCCCGCAAAGGTGGCCGTCCAGGCGGTCACAGCGATGTACACGAAGCAATGTGGAATCCACAGAAGAAATGGCAGGTCCAAAGCCTGTGCCAGCTGAAACGTGCTTACCGTGTACATGCCCAGCGGAAACACGGCGCCCCAGTAGAGTGGGTCGTACGTCAACCGGAATCGCTTGTAAACATGCCGCCAGATGGCGAGGGTTCCCAGCATGGGAATCCACCACGTGGCCGTTGCCCAGAAGAAAACCGTGAAACCCTTGAGAAACGGGAGCAGCGCCATCAGGAAGGGTGCGCGATTGGCATTCAGGATCAGGTTGGCCCCGGCGAGTGTCGAAATCGCCATCGCCCCCATGTTGATCCAATAGGGCGGCATCAGGTCGGACGGCAGAAAACGGAAGAACGTGTAGCGGTAGAAAATCAGCGAAATAACCCAGATGTAGAGCATCCCTCCACAGAGCCACATGCAAAGCGAGAAGAACAGCATCTCGGTTTCGTGTGCTGGAAACCGGCTGGCGAGGAGCGTGCCCAAGCTGGATACGGCCTGAGTGGCGACCACGGCAATCAACCATCCTCCGTGAATGCCTTCCGCCAGTGATGGCTTGTCTTCCTTGACCGTGAACCCGGTGAAGATCGCATAGGTAAAGCCGGCCCACAGCGGCACAGCAAGAAACCACAGGGCAGTCGCTGCCCCATAGTGGTTGAAAATGATGATCTGTTGACGCGCCAACACGCTGGTTCCCGCAACGATGGTGAAGAATCCAGGTCCTCGCTTGTGATCGATCAAGTCATGAAAGAACTCTCGGGGAAATAGGATCGCGCGGGCGAGTGTGAGGGTCCAGAGCACAGCAAAGATGGCAAGATTCAGCCAGGAGAGACCAGCCGCAAGCTGCCGGAAACCCGTCAGTTGAGCAGCGATGGCGACAATTCCCGTTGCCATCACCATGGCAAAGTAGGCAGGATGAAGATTCTTAATTGCATCGAAAATGGCCGCCCGCTGCAGGCTGGGAGCTGGCACGCGGAACGCACCGGCTTCGGGCCGGCGTGCTGCCGTGGTGGAACTCCGGGTTTCAAGCTCTATGGCTGCCATGGTTACTCTTACCGTTCTTAAACACCGAGCGCGTGTTCGGCCCGCCTTAAGCGTGATAGTGCAGGCTCTCCGCCAGATACGGATCCCTGACCGGAACCAGCGGCGCTCGACGCAGCGCCGCAACCAGTGCGAGGCCGAATGCGCCCACAAGGCCCGCGACCAGACCGATTTCCCAGATTCCGATATGCGGTTTGCCGCCCGAGAATGGCGGCATGATCATCAGATAAAGGTCCAGCCAGCGTCCCGCGAGCAAGACGATGCTGACTCTGACCAGAATTCCAGCCCGTTGCTTGTTCATCCTCGGCAGAAGCACGAAGAATGGCACAACCCAGTTCAAAAACAGGTTGAGCACGAACAGGGGCTGCCAGAATCCGTGGAGGCGCCGGACGTAATAGACTGTTTCGTCCGGCAGGTTCGCGTACCAGATCAGCATGTATTGGCTAAACCACAGGTAGGCCCAGAAGGTGCTGAAGGCGAACAGCAACTTGCCCACATCATGGAGATGTTGCTCGCGGATGACACTCTTCAGAGGGCCGTGTCCCTGCAGCCAGACCAGTAACAGGGCAAGCGTCGCCAAGCCACTCAAGAACGCGCCGGCAAAATTGTAGAAGCCAAAAATTGTGCTGTACCACTCCGGCTCAAGTGACATGATCCAGTCGACACTCGCCAGCCAGAATGTGACGCCGAAGAACACGAGAAACAGCGCAGCCAGAGCCGTGCTCCGCCGGGTGTGGTTAAGCTCACCGTCGGAATCTTGTTGGCGAGAGAGCCGTAACATCGCCCACGCGAACCCAAGCCAGCCCAACAGATAAACGACGGCGCGGATACGAAAGAAAGGCAGGCTCAACCACATGACCTTGAATCCCGGGGCGTCTCCCTCGACATGCACGCCCCCGGTCCACGGATAGAGCGATGGATGGAGAATCAAAATACAGATGATCCCCAGCGCCCCGAGCGGGAGCACACCAGCCATGGCCTCGGGCACGCGTCGCAGTGCCGTGCTCCAGTGGGCGCCGCTGACATACTGGATCGCGATCCACGCCATCCCGGCCAGGGCCAATCCCAACAGGTAGTAGCTCACGAGCAAGAGGTTGAGCCAGATTCTTTGTGGCACGAGGAATAAACCTGCAACCAGGGTCGCGACGCCGATCCCAGCCAGCACCTGCATTCGCCCGACAATCTTCGCGTTCGGTTCGAAGGTGAAGTCCCGTGCGTTCATGGCTGTCCCCCAGAGGCCTTGGCATCGTCGCCGCGCACGGCCTTCCATGGTGAAGAGGAGGGCGCAGGCGGCGCTGGTACGGGTGTGGCCGCCGCCTGCATGGTGCGCACATACAGGATCACGTTCCAGCGGTCCTCGCGGGAAAGCTGGCTGGCATAGGATGGCATGTTGTTTTGACCGTAGGTGAGCACGTGGAACACTTGCCCGTCCTTCATCTTCAGCGCATGGTCGGCCAAAAGTGATGGTGGCGGCGGATACCCACGCTGTGCCACCGGTCCATTTCCGGCCCCGCCGGCGCCGTGGCAGACGGCACAGAAATTGGAAAACACAAAAGCGCCACGCTCCCGGGCCCGCACATTGCTCAGATCGAGAGGACTCTTGAGTTCTTCTCCCGCTCGGAGAGCATCCTGTGGCGTGGCTGTGTAGTGCAGTGGCATGGAACCGCGGGCGATTGTTCCTGGCTCCGGGCGTTGCAACGTCGTTCCATCGGCAAAATTTGGATTGGGAGCAAAGGCGTTGTAGCGCGGGGAGTGCGCCATCTGGGGAAGAAACTCGAAGTTGGGCCTCGTGGGGTCCGAGCTCAAGATCCAGCTGGCGCAAACCGATGCGATTACGGCGAGAAGCAGAAAAGCGTTCAATACCACGCGTCCTGTCACGCGACCCCCCCGGTGATCTGCTCGTCCACGTGTACGGCGTGGAGGTTCTCAAGCATCTTTCCAACCTCTGCTGGATCGAAAGTCGAGTCGGTCTCTTCCAGAACAACAGCGAAACGGTTGTCGGTGACTCCCGCCACGGGCAGCACCGCACGCTTCGCGGGATAGACCCGGCACACAAAGAAGAAGGAGAGCACCGCTCCAACTGCGGCGAAGAGCACCATCACCTCGAATGTGACCGGTACAAAGGCAGGCAGGGAGTTGAACGGCTTACCTCCCACATTGACAGGCCAGTCCACCGCGGTGGTCCAAAACTCGAACCACACCTTCAAGCCGCCCCCCAAGACTCCCAACGCGAAGACCACCCAGGGGATACGCGACGGTGCCAGCCCCATCGCTTCTTCGACACCGTGAACCGCGTAAGGCGCATAGACGTCCACCACCTTGAAACCGCGCTGCCGCGAGGCGCGGATCGCGGCCAAGGTGTCGTCTTCGCTCTCGAAAACTCCGACGAGCAGTCGTTTACTCATGCGCGGACTCCATCTGGGGCTTGCCGTATTTCAGAACTCCCTTGACCTCGGCTATGGCAATCACCGGAATGAAACGGCAGAACAACAGGAACAGGGTGAAGAACAATCCAAAGCTGCCCAGCAGCGTGGCCACTTCCACCCGAGTGGGCGCATAGTGGAACCAATTCGCGGGGATGAAGTCTCGCGATAAAGAAGTAACAATAATGATGAAGCGCTCGAACCACATCCCCACGTTCACCAAAACGCAAATCGCAAACACCGCGGGAACATAAGCTCGCACCCGGCGAAACCAAAGCAACTGGGGAATGAAGACGTTGCAACCGACCATGGTCCAATAGCCCCAGAACAACGGCCCCAGCGCTCGGTTTAGAAAAACGAATTGCTCGTAGGAACTCCCGGAGTAGAGCGCCGTAAAGAACTCGGTCCCGTACGACAGTCCCACGATGCCGCTGGTGGTGATCACTAGTTTGCACATGCGGTCAATGTGGCGAATGGTGATGTAATCCTCAAGCCGCATCAGTTTGCGGGCGATGATCATCAAGGTCAGCACCATCGCCATGCCGGAGAAGATTGCGCCCGCGACGAAGTACGGTGGGAAAATGGTGGCATGCCAGCCCGGTAACACGGCGGTGGCGAAATCCCAGCTCACGATCGTGTGTACCGAGATAACCAGTGGTGTGCCGAGGCCAGCCAGCATCAAGTACACGACTTCATAGCGCTGCCATGCCCGATATGAACCGTTCCAACCCAGGCTGAGCAGGCCAGCGAGTTTGCGTCGCCACTTGGCGGTCGCTCGGTCGCGGATCGTGGCCAGGTCGGGCAGCATGCCGATGAACCAGAACATTGCTGAAACGGTGAAGTAAGTCGAGATGGCGAAGAAGTCCCATACCAGCGGTGAGCGGAAGTTGATCCACAACGACCCGCGGGTGTTCGGGTACGGAAACATCCAGTAGGCGAACCAAGGGCGGCCGGTGTGGATGACAGGGAAAATGCCAGCGCACATCACAGCGAAGATGGTCATTGCTTCCGCTGCGCGGTTGACCGACGTGCGCCAGCGCTGCCGGAAAAGAAACAGAATGGCGGAGATCAGCGTGCCGGCGTGCCCGATTCCGATCCAGAAAACGAAGTTGGTGATGTCGAACGCCCAGCCTACTGTACGATTCAGCCCCCAAGTTCCCACGCCGACCGCAATCTGGTAGGCGATGGCCACCGCTCCCAGCAGCAAGAACGAGGACGAGATCAGCAATGCTACCCACCAGAGCGCCGTGGGACGCGCCTCCATGGGGGCGCACACATCGTGCGTGACCTGCGCGATCGATTTGTCGCCCGCGATCAGAGGCGGTCGCAAAGCTATTGCAGCTTCAGCCATGATGTTCTTCCTTGCTTTCCTCTTTTCCTTCTTCTCTTCTCTCATCGGGACGATTGCGAACGATGGTCAGATATCCCACCGCCGGGCGTACGTTGAGTTCCTCCAGCACCCGGTAGCGCCTCGGGTTCGCCATCCTCTTGCTGACTTGGCTGTTCGGGTCGTTGAGGTCGCCGAAGTAGATTGCTTGCGCCGGGCAAGATTGTTGGCATGCGGTCTGAACCGCGCCGTCCGACACTTTCTCGCCCCGCCGCTTGGCTTCGATTTTGGCCTCCTGGATCCGCTGCACGCAGAACGTGCACTTTTCCATCACACCGCGCGAACGCACGGCAACATCGGGATTCAACACCAGGTTCTGCAACTGGTCGTCGTGTGCGTAGTTGAACCAGTTGAAGCGCCGTCCCTTGTAGGGGCAGTTGTTGGCGCAGTAGCGAGTGCCGATGCACCGGTTGTAGACCTGCTGGTTCAGACCGTCTTCGCTGTGCACCGTGGCCAGCACCGGGCATACGGTTTCGCAAGGTGCGTTTTCGCACTGCTGGCACATCAGCGGCTCGTAGGCAACCTCGATCTCGCCGGATTCTGCTTCCGAGTAATAGCGGTCAATGCGCAGCCAGTGCATCTCTCGATTGCGGCGAATTTCATCCCGGCCCACGACCGGAATGTTGTTCTCCACCTGGCAGGCGATCACGCAGGAGGAACAGCCAGTGCATGCGTTCTGATCAATCACCATGCCCCAGCGCGGCCCATTGTAGGGATGGTCTGTGGGCCACAAGTCTTCTTTCTCTTCGTGGTCTTCCACGCCCGCGTGCGGATCTTTGAGATATGCCGCCAGGGTCGTTTCCTGAACCACCGACCGAGCGCCGCTGCCCGGAGGCGTGAGCTTCTTGGGGACAGTGAGCGTGTTGTGGGTCTGCGTAGATGCCAACTCGCGCTGCCTGCCAGTGCGGCTGACCTTGACCTGAGCGCTGTCATATTGCAGAAGTCCATCGCTCCATCGCAGCAGCGGAGCGGCATTCACGCCGACAACGCCTTTCTCTCCGACGCTTACGATGGCATCGAGCCACTGGGGCCCGACCTTGGCGAAGCGAGCGCTCAACCTGCTGCCATGGCCCAGGGCTACCGCGATGACCTCATCGTGCTGACCGGGCTGCATGCATGCGGTAAGGTCGAATACCTGGCCGCCGCTTTCCAGACGAACAACATCTCCATCCACGACACCAAGCCGCTGTGCAGCGGCTGGAGAGATCGACGCATAGTTGTCCCAGGTCACCTTGGTGATTGG
>Ga0070735_10003349_pt1 | contig 14090 bp, 4 predicted proteins | sample Coa_R1_FD_66443 | JGI IMG/M metagenome (GOLD analysis project Ga0070735, IMG submission 66443) | Surface soil microbial communities from Centralia Pennsylvania, which are recovering from an underground coalmine fire - Coalmine... | ecosystem: Environmental > Terrestrial > Soil > Unclassified ...
GAGCTCTTCTTCAACGAGGCCCTGCAGGATCCGAGCAAATGGGAGCCCGCCAAGCAGGCCTACCAGAAGGTCATCGCGAAGCCGCCGCCCGAGAACAAGGTCTTCGGCTACGCATGGTACAAGCTCGCATACGTCTTCTGGAACATGGGGGACTTGCCCCATGCTTTGGATGCCTTCAAAAAGACGATCGACTTCGGTACGCAGTTCGCTCAGCTGCCGAACGCGCCGAAGCTCGCGGAGAGCGCGCGCCGCGACGTCGTTCCCGTATACGCCCTCGCGGGCAGCCCGACGGACGCCTACAACTTCTTCAAAAACCTGAGCGGCGACCAGGCGGGACAGAACACCAAGACGTTCAAGATGATGGATGACCTGGGCCAGAACTATCTGGACACGGGTCACTATCCCGAGGCCATCGCGCTCTACAAGGACCTCATGGTCCGCGACAACGCCAGCGACAAGGGGTGCGAGTACCAGTCGCACATCACCGAAGCGACGATGGCGATGAAGTCGGGCGACAAGACGGCCATCGTCGGCGAGCTCCTCAATCAGTTCAAACGCTACGAGAAGTACAAGGCCGAGAGCCACGCGGCGGACGCGCAGCAAAAGTGCGCCAACCGCACCGCGGCGCTCGCGACCGAGACCGCGATGGCGTGGCACCTCGAGGCGGTGGGCTCGCAAGGGCAGCGCGGAACGGGCGACCCGAGGACGATGGACCTCGCCTCCGGCCTCTACAAGAAGGTGTCGGAGACGTGGAAGGCGGACGACTTCGCGAAGTTCGAATTCCCGCGTCTCGTCAAGGAAGACTGGCCGACGATCTACAAGATCAAATACAACATGGCCGACCTCCTCTACTTCCGCGAGAAGTGGGCCGAGTGCGGGCCGGCGTTCGACGCGGTCGTGCAGGAGAACCCCACGGCGCCGGAGGCGGCCGAGGCCGCGTACGCCGCGGTGCTCTGCTACCAGAACGTTTATCTGGCGCTCCACCAGAAGGGGTCGGACAAGAAGGGTACGGGCAACCTGCCGGGCGTCGGCAAGGACATCAAGAAGGACACCGACGACATGTACCGTCCGAAGGACATGTCGGACGCCCAGAAGTCGATGATCCAGTCCTTCAACCGATACGTCTGTTACATCCACCCGGACAAGAACGACGCGGACGGGATCAAGCAGCTCGTCGAGGTCAAGTACGCGCGGTGTCGTCTCTACTTCGAGGCGCAGCACTGGGAGGAGGCGGGCACCTGCTTCAAGGAGATCGCCTACGACCACCCGGACAACGACTCGGCGGTGTACGCGGCGCAGCTCTATCTCGAGAGCATCAACGTCCTGACGTTCCACGGGATGCCGAACCGCAACTCGTGCATCGACGAGATGATCACGGACGTGCCGAAGTTCATCGACATGTTCTGTAGCGGCGACAAGGCTTCGAAGAACGAGGACACCTGCACGCTGCTCACCAAGGTCCAGTGCGACATCCAGCGCCTGCGCGCCCAGAGGATCGTCGAGGAGGCGGACAAGGGGGGCAACAACTCGCTGGAGCTCTTCGAGAAGGGGGGCAAGGCGTACTTCGAGCTCTGGGAAAAGTACGGCGCGAACTTCCTCAAGGACAACAAGCCAGCCCAGTGCGACAAGCTCGACGAAATCGTCGAGAACGCGGCGCGCGCCTTCCAGGCCGGGCACCTCGTTGCGAGCGCGATCCGGGCCCGCATGGTCCTGCTCAATCCGACGTACAGGATGGACAAGACCGAGCTGGCGAAGGACGCCATGTTCAAGATCGGCGGGAACTGGCAGGCGATCGCCGTCTACGACCAGGCCGCCGACTGGTACGAACGCTACGCGAAGGATAACGCGCGCAGGAAGAACGCCGACAAGGCGCTCTCGGACGCGATCGTGCTCCGCCTCGGCCTCGGGCAAGAGGACTTGGCGGTCGCGGACGTCAAGCAGTACCAGAAGGACTACGGGAACTCGAACGCGGTCGAGACAGCGCAGATCGCGTTCGCCATCGGCGCGCACTACGCCGACAAGGAGGACTGGGACAGCGCGCGCAAGGCGCTCACCGGCGCGATGGGGACGCTCGACAAGGCACCGCCGGACATCCAGGTCCAGGCGCACGCCACGCTGGCAAGAGCCATGATGCACCTCAAGCAAGCGGGGCCCGCGAGGGCCGAGTACGACAAGGTCCGCAAGCTGTGGGGTGACGGCAGTCAGGCGCAGGTCAAGATCTCCGACGCCTACAAGGCGGACGGCGAGGACCAGAAGGCGCACCGCTTGGGCAAGGCGCTCGACGCCGTCGGTGAGGCCATGTTCTACGCGGCCGAGGATCGAAAGAAGGACAAGGTCGATTCGCTGCCGTTCCCCGTCTACAAGGGCACGGGCAAGAAGGACGACGTCCTCAAGTACATGGACAAGTCCGTGAAGCCGTGGGTCGAGAAGAAGCAGGCGGCCATCGACGACGTCGACAAGGACTACCAGAAGATCACGGAGCTCCAGCCGGTGCCGCCGCCGCGCTGGGTCATCGCGGCGGCCTCGCGGGCGGGGCTCATGTGGGGTGACTTCGTCGACGACTTCCGGCGCGCCCCGTACCCCAAGGACTGGGACAAGAAGGGCTTCGTCCCCGGCACCGGCGACACGCTGAGCTGGGCCGAGGTCAAGGCGAACTACCTCGAGCACTTGGACGAGGCGTCGGAGCCCATCAAGAGGGACAAGGCGAAGCCCGCGCTCAAGCGGTGCCTCGACGACTCGGTCAAGTACCAGTACTTCGACGAGTTCTCGCGTGACTGCGAGAAGTGGCTCGCGAAGAACTACAAGACCGAATACCACGTGGTCGACGAGCTCCGGGGGGCGCCGACGCTATCGAACGGAGGCCTCGACGATCGCCCGCCGCCGCTCATCGTGGGCGGGCAGCTTTGGCACCCTGCCGCCACGGGACCCGCCACCGAGAAGATGGAGGTCATCGACGACTCCGGACCCTCGGGCGGGGACGACAAAAAGAAGCCCGCCGCTGGCGGAAAGAAGAAGAAGTGAGCCGCACGGCGAGGGCCATGATCATGAGAAAGACGGCAAGGTGTCTGATTGCGGGTTCGCTGGCGGCGCTGGTCGGCTGCGGAGGGGGCGGCAACAAGGGAGCGGAGAGCCCGTCCGACAAAGGCGGCGGGGGCAACACCGCCAACGGCGTGACCACGCACGTGGACGAAGGGGCGCTCAAGAAGTTCAACGCGGCTCTTGACGCCCTCAACGGCCACGACAAGACGAACGACTGGAACGACCAGACGTGCGGCGACGTCGCCAAGATGTTCGAGACGGCGGCGTCGGCACAGTCCGGAGGCAAGTTCCCCGAGGCGACGTACGACGCGGGCCTCGCCTATCAGCGGTGCGGCGACGACAAGGACGCGAAGGCGCACTTCGAAAAGGCGCTCGCGGACGAGCCGAAATTCCACTTCGCCCGCGCGCAGCTCGCGCTCTACCAGTTCAAGGCCGACGCGAACGTCGACGGGGCGATCAGCGCCTTGGAGACCGCGGTCAACGACGCCAACTTTCAGAACGTTCCGGCGCTCGTCGACCTCGCGATGTTCCAGATGTTGAGAGACTCGCCGAATGTCGGGGCCAACTGTCACGCGAAGGCGGGAGGGCGCGACGTCGACCTCCAGGACTTCGACTGCGCCAAGTTGAACCTCCAGCGCGCCCTCGCCATCGACGACGGCTACATGCCCGCGTTCAACCAGCTCGCTCTCTACTACTTCGGCAGCTCGAAGAAGAAGGCGGGGGGCGGCAGGAAGTTCGGCCGCACGATCGCGACGAACGCCGCGATCGCCAAGCGCGGCGACATTCAGCAGCTTGAGCTCGCGGCGCTCGTTTGCTCTCAGGCCGTCAAGAAGAACCCCGGGTACGCGCCGATCCACAACACGTCGGGTCTCATCCTGAACGAGCTCGGACAGGTGAACACGGCGGTGAAGGAGTTCGCGGCTGCGGCGCAGCTCGATCAGCACTTCTTCGAAGCGCAGATGAACCTGGCGGCCATCAATTTGAGCTTCCGGGGCTTCGACAAGGCCGAGGGCGCGTACCACAAGGCGCTCGAGATGCACGCGAACGACTACGACGCGCACCTCGGGCTCGCGCTAGCGCTTCGAGGTCAGATTGACGACTCCAACTACGAGAAGCAGGTCGCGGCGGTCCAGTCGGAGCTCGACGCCTGCAAGAAGATCGATCCGGAGCGCCCGGACGCCTACTTCAACGAAGGCATCTTGACGCAGGAGTACAAGGCCAAGAACGCGGGCGGAACCGACAAGGCCATCGCCGTCTACCAGAAGGCCAAGGGCATCTATCAGACGTTTCTCGAGAAGGCGTCGGGCAAGACCGAGTACGACGGCGCCGCGAAAAAGACGAAGGAGCGGATGCAAGACATCGACGACACCGTGAACTTCTTGCAGGCCGGCGGACCCAGCACACCCGCCGCGGCCACGCCGCCGCCCCCGACCGGCGGGGACGCCGGCGCGGCTCCGCCTGCGAGCAGCGCCGCCCCGGCGGCGTCGGGTTCGGCTGCGCCCCCTCCGGCGGCGGCCCCGCCGAAGAAGTGAGCCCCGTCGCGTCGCCGGGTCGTCGAGAGATTGGGAACTCGGGACGGCGCCGCGTGTCTTTCTGGCGAGCAAGGACGGTCGAGGAAGTTTTCAAGCCGAGTCGGACCTTCGAACGGCAGCGAGCTCGGGGATGACGAGACGTCCAAGTGACGCGAATCGCATTGACCGACACCCTTTGGGCACGTACACTTATACTGTAATTCCACCAAAGATTTTCGTTGGCAGTGGATCGACCGAGACCGGGTCCCAACGTTCGAGGCGGGCCCATCGCGCATCGGAGAACGCCATGAAATACATCAACAAGCTGGTGGTCGTAGGCTTCGTCGCCTCGGCGTTTCTTGTGCTCGAGGGGAGCGCGCGCGCCCAAGACGCCGCGGGCGGTGGGGGGACTCAGAACACCTCGGGTCAGGGGCAGGGCGACTACGGGTACAAGTTCGAGGACGACCCGCTGGCCGCCGGCGGCTTCGGTCCGTCCGACGCGACGATTCGCGTCCGGCCCGGACCGGTGCGCACGACCTTGATCCGACCCCGCACGTCGTTTGTGCCGGAGATGCTCAAGTCGGTCGAGAACATTTGAAGGCGTAGAGGGCGTCACCCCGCGCTCATGAGCGCGGACAGCAGAGGTCATCGATGGACAGCCAGGGCAAGGCAAAGGTCGCTCTCACGTTCGCGCTGTATCAGGGAGATCAGCTCGTTCGGCGAGACACGATTGCTCAAGACATCGTCAAGGTCGGCAAGGACCCCCGCAGTCACCTGCGTGTGGATGACGAGCTTGCATCGCGGATGCATGCCGTCATCGAGGTTGCCTCCCCCGCGGACATCACGCTGATCGATCTCGGGAACGAGCCGGGTACGCTCGTCAACGGTCAACGGGTCAACAAGTGCAAGGTGCGTCCGAACGATCAGATCCAGATCGGTTCGACGCTCATCGTGCTCGAGGCGGCGGAGCCGGCCGGAGCCGTGCAGCAGATGCCCACCGCCCCGGGTGCGTTCGCGCCCCCCGCCGCGGCCTACGAGGCTCCGCCGGCGGCGGCGCCTGCGCCCGCGGCCAACCCGTTCGCGGGTGCGAATCCCTTCGCGGCCGCCGCGGCGGCGCCGGCCAACCCGTTCGCTGGCGCCAACCCGTTCGCCGGGGCCGCTCCGGCGGCTCCCGCGGCGGCATTTGCCGCTCCGCCAGCACCCTTCGTCGCCCAGGCGGCGGCGTTGCCCCCGACGCCGGGGCTCGGAATCGAGCCGCCGATGGATGGCGGAGGCTCGGCGTTCGCATACTCGATGGTCAAGAGCGGGCCCGACGTCAGTCCGGACGAAGTCGAGGTGGCTCACCTGTCTTCGATCGAGGTGATGATTCTGTGGGACTCGAACGTCTTGCACGTCTCGCACCTGACGCCGCCGCGCTCGTTCTACGTAGGCGAGGAGCTCGGCGAGAAGAGCGGGTGCGACTACTTCATTCCGAGCGAGACGCTCGGCACCACGCGCGCGCCGATCGTCGTGTCGCGCGGCATGGGGGCGACCCTCGTCATCCTGCCGCGGTCGCGCGGCTACGTCGATCTTCAGGGTCAGGGCAAGGTGAGCTTGGCGGACCTCGTGTCCTCCGGCCGCGCCCGTCCTTCGTCGGAGATGAGCGGAGGCTACGAGTACGAGCTCCCGGCCGGCGCGAAGGCCCGCATGGAGCTCGAGGGAAGCTCGCTGGTCTTCCAGGTCAGCGCGGTCAACGCCGGCAAGAAGGTTCCGGTCGGGTTCCTCGCGACGATGGAGCCGCAGGCCTTCCTGTTCACGGGCCTCTCGTTCCTGCTCCACATGGGGCTCGTCGCGGTCTTCGCGTTCTTCATGCCGTCGATGCGCGGCGATGACAGCGAGGACATCGATCGCGATCAGATTCTCATGATGCAGAAGCTCCTGAACGCGGCCGCCGAGCGTGAGCAGGAGGAGCGCCAGGATCAAGAGGTCACCGAGACCCAGCAGGACCAGAAGGAGGGCGGCACCGGGACTCGCGCCAAGGGTGAAGAGGGGTCGATGGGTAACCCCAACACCAAGGACTCCGGTCACAAGTACGGCGTTCAGGGGCCCAAGGACAACCCGGATCCGCACCTGGCGAAACAGGCGGCGCTGCAGGAAGCCGCGCAGTTCGGCATGATCGGGCTCATCTCAACGATGGGTGGCGGCGACCCGAACGCGCCGACGGCGCCGTGGGGTCGCGAGGAGTCGCTCGGCCAGGACGAGAAGAGCGCGCGCGGCAACATGTTCGGCGACACGATCGGTGACTCGTTCGGTGCGGGCGGTCTCGGCCTCTCCGGCGTTGGTGAAGGCGGCGGCGGCCGCGGCGAAGGAATCGGGCTCGGGAACTTCGGCGGCCTCGGTCATGGGGCCGGCACCGGCACGGGGCAAGGCATCGGCAACGGCCGAGGGCGACTCGGAGGAGGCCACCAGGTCAAGGCGCCTCGCATTCGCGAGGGCGCGACGAGCGTCAACGGTCGCCTGCCGCCCGAGGTCATCCAGCGCATCGTCCGTCAGAACTTCGGGCGATTCCGCCTCTGCTACGAGAACGGGATGCGCAACAACCCGAACCTGCAGGGTCGCGTGACCGTCAAGTTCATCATCGACCGCAGCGGTGCGGTGTCGATGACCGCGGACGGCGGGAGTGACCTCCCGGATCAGGGCGTGGTGCAGTGCGTCGTTCGAGGCTTCGGGAACCTCTCGTTCCCGCAGCCGGAGGGCGGCATGGTCACCGTCGTCTATCCGATCATGTTCAACCCCGGGGACTAGTCTATTCGGTTGCTGTCATCCTGAGCGGCAGCCAAGGACCCCACTTCTGGGATGACCGGAAGAGCGTGAGGTCTTTCGGCGCCGGCCTAGAATGGCGCCTCAGGATGACAGCGATGGCAAAAAGGATCGCGCTCGGGTCGATCCTATCGACGAGTCGCGACGCTCGTGTGTTGTGCGGGTTGCGCTTCGAAAAAAGCCGCGGGAGACGCGAAGCTGACGTAGACGCGCCGCCGCCGGTTCTCGTAGACTGCGGCCCGCATGAGACCCGTCAAGACCCTGCTGTTGCTCTCCTTCGCTGCCCTCGCCGCGACGGCTTGTAGCCGCAACAACATCGAGGCCGTGAACCTCGCGAACGAAGGCGATCAGGCCAAGGGCGCCAACATCGAAGAGGCGATCTCGAAATACGAGCAGGCCACGAAACTCGATCCAGACAACGCGCGAATCTGGTGGAAGCTGGCCCTCGCCTACGAGAAGAAGGAAGACTGGGAGAAGATGGTGACGGCGTGCACCGGCGCCGAGGGTGCTGCCGAGCGTTCCGAGAAGAAGAAGGCGCACGCGGACTACTACTTCAGCCAGGGGTGGGCGCTGGAGAAGATCGCCGAGAAGGGCAGTGGACCCTGGGCCGACGCGAAGCAGCCGTTCCAGACCGCGACTCAGATCGATCCCAACTACGGTCAGGCGTACGGCGAGCTCGGATGGGTCCTGCTGCATGCGGACGACGAAGCCGGCGCCATTCAGAACTGGACGAAGGCCCTCGAGACTTCGCCTGACAAGACACAGTACTACGTCGCGCTCGCGGATCTGTACCGGCGGCTCATGTTCTATGATCAGGCCGAGCAGGTGCTGAAGGAGGGGCTCACGTTCGCGAAGGAAGACGACAAGCAGCTATTCAACATTCACACGCTCTTGGGCGACATCTACGAGACCAAGGGCGATTTTTCGCGCTCGGTCAGCGAGTACGAGGCGGCGAAGAGGGCGTGCGACAGCAACAAGTGCAACGATCACAAGGAAGCTTACTTCTACCTGGGCTCCGCCTACGCCGAGCTCAACCCCCCGAAGAAGAACGAGGCCATTCAGCAGCTGCAATCGTTCTGGAAGATCACCTGCAAGGGTGCCTTGGCGGCCAAGTACGGGGACCAGTGCGCCCAATCGCAGGAGATTGTGCGACGCATGGGCGGTTCGCTTCAGTAGGGGTGCCCCTCGGAGCTCGTTCGAGCTCAGCCGGCGTTGCCCCGCGCCGGGCGTTTCGCCCTCAGCCCGCGGACGGCTTGGGTGGCGCGGGGTCAGAATCGCCTCCGAAGCGCGGCGCTCCGGGAGCCCTGCAAATCGCGACGCGGACGAGCCTTCTTCGGCGGTATAGTGGCGCGCGGGATGGGGCGATGAACGCCGCCACTTCGAGGCCGCGCTCTGTTACCGTTCGACTTGCGCCGCCTGCCCTTCGCGCAAAGCGCGGACGGGAACAGCTCCCACTCGAGGGCGGGCGACAACGCCGCCCCCTTCCCTTGAGTGGCCGAAACAACCGAGGCGATTGATGGAGCTAGAGGAGCGTCTTTCGTACCTGGAGAACGTCCGCGACTGGCAGAGCCTGGTTGAGGAGCTTGAGAAGGGCATCGCGTCTCCCGCGGGCAACGCGGAAAAGGCGCAGTTCCATTTGAAGCTCGGACGGGTCCTCGAGGGAAAGTTCCTTTCGGGCGTCAAGGCCCTCAAGCATTTCCAGGACGCGTACAAACTCAATCCCGCCCTCACCGAGAGCCTCGAGGCCGCGCGGGGGATCTACTGGGACCTCGGCAAGCTCAACATGGTGCAGAAGCTCCTCGAGTTGGAGCTCAAAGCGGCGGGCGGGCAGGGTGGCCGTGCGGGCGCTCTTCTCGTCGAGCTCGGGGACGTCCTGTGCGACCAGGGTGACTTCGACAAGGCCGCAGCCGCCTACGCGCGAGCCATCGGAGCGAGCGGCGGAAACAACGCCGAGGCGAGCGCGTGCTTGGCCGACGTGCAGCTTCAGGGCGCGAGCGCGCCGGAGCACATGGCCTCCTTGCTCCGGGCGGCCGGACAGACCGACGGGGAGACCGCGAAGGCTCGCATCTTCCTTCGCGCGTCGCGCGTCGCCCGTCGCTTCGCCCCCGCCGAGGCCGAGGGGCTCCTGGCTCGGGCGTACGCCGCGGACGCCGACGACAAGCAGATCGCCGCGCTCTACGAGGGGCAACTCGCCGAGCAGGGTCGCTTCGACGTGATCGATCAGGCAGAGCAGCAGGTACTGCAGCAGACCCCCGATCGAAAGGCGCGGGGCCGACTGGCGCTCTCGTTCGGCACCCGGTGGGTCCTCCGGCACCAGAACATGGAGATCGGGGCCCGCTATCTCGAGGAGGCCATCAAGCTCGATCCGGACCACGAGGGGGCCTTCTTCTTTCTGCGCGAGGCGTACGGCAAGAAGGGCGGCGACTGGGACCGCGTTCTGACGCTCGCGGAAGAGGCGGCGACCCACGCGCAAGACGTCGATCCGACCTTCCTGCTCGCGCAGGCGGGGACGATCGCCTGGCGGCAGCTCGGCAACTTGATCCGCGCGCGCATGTCCTTCGAGCGCTTGAGCGCCGTCGCGCCCGAGCACCCGCAGCTTCGCGCGTTCGAAGCGCAGATCGGCGAGACCCTCAAGCCCGTCCGTTCCGCTCAGACGGACGGCCTCGCCAAGGGGGCTGCGGCCGCGCGTACGCCTCAAGCGCCGCCGGTCACCGACGGCGCCGCCAAGGCGAGTCCCCCCGCCGAGGCCCCCTCTCCGCCCGCCCCCGTCGTCGCCTCCCCCAAGCCGGCGCCCGTGGCTCCGGCTCCGGCTCACGCTTCTCGCGAAGCACCCGCCCAGAGCGCGGAGGACCGCGCGAAGATCGCGGAGCTACGGGCTCTGGCCGACAAGCAAGAGGGGGCCAAGCGGTACAACGAGTACGTCAAGACCCTCCTCCAGCTGGCCAGTCTGGTCGCAGATCCTTCCGAGAAGGTCGGGCTCTACACGAAGGCGGCCGACCTCTACGTCACCAAGTTCGCCAATCAGGCGGAGGCGGTGAAGGCGTACGAGGCGGTGCTCGCGATCGACCCCGATCACGCACTGTCGGTCGACTACCTGCGCCAGATGTACGAGAAGCGGCGCGACTGGGAGAAGCTCCTCGGTCTGCAGCGCCGCGAGGCCGAGGGCATGCCCGCCGGGGCGACACGCGCTGCCAAGTTCCTCGAGATCGCCCGACTGGCCACGGAGCGCATCAAGAAGCCGGAGGTGTGCATCGACCTCTGGCAAGAGGTCCTCTCGAACGACGAGTCCAACGCCGAGGCGCTGGGCGCGCTCGCTGGGTTGTACGAGCGGTCCAAAGACTTCGAGCGCCTCGCGAGCGTGCTCGAGAGACAGGCGGACGTCACGTACGACGGCGGCGCCAAGATTCAGATCTTGACCAAGCTCGGCACGATCTACGGCGAACGCCTCAACAACGACGAAGGCGCGGTGAACGCCTGGCGCGCCCTCCTCACGCTCGACCCGAACGATCGACGCGCTCAGGACGCGCTCAAGAAGAAATACCTGACGCTCGGTCGCTGGGACGACCTCGAAGTCTTCTACGCCGAGAGCGGCAAGTGGGACGAGTTCATCCGCGTCCTCGAGCAGCAGGAGGCGAAGGAGACGAACACCTCCGCGAAGACGTCGCTCCTCTTCAAGATCGCCCAGCTCTGGGCGGACAAGAAGCAGAAGGCGGATCGAGCCGCGAAGGCCTACGAGAAGATCCTGGAGCTCGACGCCAACAACCTTCACGCAGCCGAAGCGCTCATCCCGATCTACACGGCCGCGAGCAACGCGAAGGCGCTCGCGAACGCGATCGAGGTCAAGCTGGGTCACGAGGAGGACCCCGCCTCCAAGCTCGAGCTCTATCGTGAGGTCGCCGGGCTCTACGAGGCGAAGGTCAAGGACCCGCAACGCGCGTTCGATCGCTACCTGGCCGCGTTCGAGCTCTTCCCCGCGGACGAGCGGGCGAGCGACGACGTCGAGCGCGTGGCCAAGGCGACGGGGCGGTGGTCCGAGGTCGTGTCGGCGTACAGCCGCGCGATCGAGGCGGCCGACTCGAGCGGCGAGCGTGAAGCGGGTCTCATGCTCCGGCTGCGGCTCGGTCGGGTCCTCGTCGACGACATGCACCAGATCGATCTGGCGCTCGACGCGTACCGAGCCGTCTACGACAGCGACGGCGAGAACGCGGAGGCGATCACCGCCCTCGAGAGGCTCTACCGCCAGACTGGGCGCTTCTCGGACCTGCTCGGCATCTACGAGAAGAAGCGCGACCTCTCGATCACGCCCGAGGAGAAGAAGGCCAACAGCTACGAGATCGCGAAGCTCTACGAGAACGAAATCAAGGACGTGGACCGGGCGATCGCGACCTACGGCGAGGTCCTCGAGGACGAACCGAACGACGCGACGGCGCTCGCGGCTCTCGACGTCCTCTACCGGCGCCTCGGCCGATGGGAACCCTACGTCCAGGTTCTCCGGCGCAGGATCGAGCTCGACCTCGACGAGCGCGAGCTAGTCGATCTGAAGTTTCGTCTGGGGCAGACGCTCGAGAAGCACCTCGACGACCCCGCGGGCGCGCTCGAGAACTATCGAGAGATCCTGTTCATCGACGGGCAGCACGAAGGCGCACGAAGCTCGCTCGAGGCGATGCTCGAGGGCAGCCTCCGGGCCGAGGCGGCGGCCATCCTCGAATCTATCTACGAGGAGCGGGGAGATTGGGCGAAGCTCATCCAGGCCCTCGAGATCCTCGGCGCCGGCGAGACCGACCTCGAGAGACGCGTGGCCCTCAAGCGCAAGGCCGCGCGCATCGGCGCCGAGCGCGTGAACGACCCGAAGCACGCGTTCGACGTCCTCGCCTCGGCGCTTCGCGACGATCCGGGGCTCGCGGAGACCCGTGACGAGATCGAGCGCATCGCCGAGGGCTTCGGGGCGCAGCGCGAGCTCGTCGCGCTCTACGGAGAGCTCGCCGAAGCGACCACCGACGCGGTCCTCGCGCGCGACTACTGGCTGCGCATCGCCGGGATCGACGACCGGCTGGGGGACGTCGATCGCGCGGCGAAGGCCTACTACAAGGTCCTGGCGATCGACTCCGGCGACGCGGAGGCCCTCGCCGCGCTCGACCAGCTCTTCACGCGCACCCAGCGCTGGAAGGACCTCATCGGCGTGGTCGAGCGCCGCATCGAGCAGACGAGCGACGCGAGGGATCGCGAGACCCTCTACGGGACCATGGCGCAGATTTACGACGAGCGCCTCACGCGGCCCGAGGAGGCCGTCAACGCGTACAAGAAGGTGCTCGAGCTTGACCCCGCGAGCGATCGCGCGCTGCGCGCCCTGGACGACCTCTTCACGCGCCAGCATATGTGGAGCGAGCTGGCCGAAAACCTCGAGGCGCAGTTCGCCCTGGCCGCCAGCGAGCAAGCGCAGCTGGGCCTGATGCTACGGCTCGCGGCGCTGCGCGAGGGCGAGATGGGCCTCGTCGACGTGGCCATCGAGGGCTATCGCCAGGTGCTCGAGCGCGATCCCACGCACGCGCAGGCCCTCGCCGCGTTGGAGCGCCTGGGTCGCGATCCGAAGCACGAGGTCACGATCGCCGACCTGCTCGAGCCGCTCTATCGTCATGTCGGTGACTGGGAGAAGCTCGTCGGCGTGCACGAGGTGCAGGTGCGTCGCAGCGACGACCCGTCGCGTCGCGTCGAGCTGCTGCACCAGATTGCGCACCTGTACGAGGACTCGGCGGGCGATTTGGGATCGGCGTTCTCGACGCTCGCTCGCGCCCTTCGTGAGGACCCCTCGAACGAGACGACGCAGCAGCAGCTCGATCGAGTCGCCCGCGCCACCGGCCGCTTCGCGGATCTCGCGCACGTGTTCGAGCAGCTCGCGGGCCAGGTCGAAGATCCGACGCTCGCGAGCGGGCTCTTCATGACGAGCGCGCGGGTGCACGAGGCGGACCTCGGGGACGTCGAGAAGGCGGTCTCGCTGTATCGCAAGGTGCTCGAGATCGACCCGTTGAGCCTGCCGGCGGCGGAGTCGCTCGAGCGTCTCTTCCGATCGACCGAGCGGTACCAGGAGCTGTCGATCGTCCTCCAGCGCAAGTCGGAGATCCTCGAAGAGCCGAGCGAGAAGAAGGACGCGCTCTTCCAGGCTGCGCTCATCGAGGAGGACGTCCTCAACCGGGCCGAGTCGTCCATCGGTGTCTACACCAAGGTCCTCGAGATCGATCCCGACGACCTCCGCGCGATCGACGCGCTGGTCCGCCGGTACCTCGACCTGTCCCGCTGGCCGGAGCTGCTCGCCGTGTACGCGAGGAAGGCCGACCTCGTCGCGGACGTCGAGGAGAAGAAGGGCATCTACTACCAGGTCGGCGCCGTTTACGAGCGCGAGCTCGGCGACGTCGCCCGTGCGATCGACACGTACACGAAGATCCTCGAGCTCGATCCGGACGACCTTCAAGCGCTGTCTCGCCTCGACGTGCTGTACGAGCACGCCCAGAACTGGTCCGAGCTCCTGTCCGTCCTGACCCGCGAGAGCGAGATGACGGCGGACCCGAACGAGGCGACGAGCTTCCAATACCGCATCGCGGAGCTTTACGAGAAGCACCTCGACGACGTTCCCCGATCGGTCGAGCTTTATCGAGAAATCCTCCAGCGGCAGCCCGATCACGAGCCCACGCTACGGGCGCTCGAGGGGCTGAAGGACGGCGATCAAGATCCCCTCGGCGCCGCCGC
>Ga0070735_10003350_pt1 | contig 14087 bp, 13 predicted proteins | sample Coa_R1_FD_66443 | JGI IMG/M metagenome (GOLD analysis project Ga0070735, IMG submission 66443) | Surface soil microbial communities from Centralia Pennsylvania, which are recovering from an underground coalmine fire - Coalmine... | ecosystem: Environmental > Terrestrial > Soil > Unclassified ...
AACGCGGCCGCCGAGCGCAATTTCAAAGAGGTGGCGGCACATGGCAATCGCGAAGTGGCCTCGATCGCGAAGGATGCGCTGGCTTCGCTGTATGGCCAGATGAACCGCACCAAGGATGCTGCCGGTCTTTATCAGGAACTGATCAATAAGCCCACCGCCTCGGTCAGCAAGGTGACGGCGCAAATGCAGTTGGCTGAGCTCTATCAAAATGCCAACCAGCCGCTCGAGGCCAAGAGGATCTACGAGCAGGTGAAGAAGGATAATCCGGGCAACGAAGCGGGGCAGTTGGCGACGCAAAAGTTGACGGAAATAAAGTAGAACTGCTCAAGCGTCTTCTGGTCATTACCTTCGTAAGTGATCCCGCCGTTTTGACGTGCGTATCCAGGCTTGCTCGGGGAGAATCTGCAAGAGTGCACACTCTATCCTTCGGGTGAGGCTAAATAAATGATGATCCGCAGTGCCTGGCGTCCGTTCCTGACGAACTCCTTCCACCTGCTACTCGCTTTTGTCTTGCTGTTGTGCGCAGACGTGGCGTGGGCGCAGGCTAAGTACAAAATTATTCATGCGTTCGGCGCACCGGGGGACGGCTCACAGCTCCTCGGCAGTGTCGTTCTGGACAAAGCCGGCAACATCTATGGGACGACTTATGGCGGCGGAGCCAACCTCTGCGGCACGGTTTTCGAGCTCACACCCGGAAGCAATGGACCATGGACCGAGCAGCAGCTTCACAGCTTTTCCTGTTATGAGATGGACGGCTTTGGACAGAGGGCAGGCGTCACCCTGGACACGGCGGGAAATCTGTACGGTACGACGTATTCCGGTTCCGAGAACGGTGGCGGCGGCGACGGAACCGTCTTTGAGCTGACACCTGGCTCCAATGGCTGGACGGAAACCATACTGCATAGCTTCAATGGAAGCGATGGAAGCGGGCCAAATGCAGGGGTGACGCTGGATTCTCAAGGCAACCTTTATGGCACGACCATTACAGGCGGCGGCTACGAGTGCGGCACGGCTTTTGAATTAGTAAAGGGTTCCGGCGGGTGGACCTTCGCTGTGCTACACGACTTCCGCGTCCAAAACATCAACGATGGCTGCGGACTGTACTCTGGAGTCATTGTTAGTAAATCGGGCAACATCTTGGGAACCACTGGCTGGGGCGGAACAGCTAACTTGGGTGTAGTGTACGCACTTATTCCCAATGTGGACGGCACTTGGCAGGAACAGACTTACAACTGCGGGGCGTGCGGGGCTTCCGTTTCGACCGGCGTTCCTGCCAAGGGATCGACAAACACTTTGTACGGCACAGCCACCTACGGCGGGGTCAATACTTGCGGAGGCAGTGCGTACTACTGCGGCTCAATCTGGCAACTTTCGCACAAAGCCGGTGGGCAGGTCACATCGTCTACGCTTTACAATTTTCAGACCGGCGTGACTGGGAGTCTGCCTGTCGGCGGAGTAGTACGTGACACGGCGGGTAACCTTTACGGTACAACATCGAATGGCGGGGGGCCATCGCAGTCGTGCGGGCCTAACGGTTGCGGCGTAGTTTACGAATTAGTTCATCAAGCCGACGGGACTTGGGTGTACAAAGTCCTGCACACGTTCAATTACTCCGACGGAGGATTGCCCGACGCCAATCTAACGCTGGATGGCAAAGGGCATATCTTCGGAACCACGCAAATTGGAGGCCCGTACGGCTTGGGTGGTGTCGTCTTCGAAATCGGCCCGTAATCGGGAACGTCGGACGCACCGCGCAAATCCATGCGTTGGGCAGAGTACCGCACGCTTGCGGGATTTCCTATTTTTTCGCGGGTTGAGTACCATGTTGTCCAGCTTCCAAAACTCACCATTGGACAAACATGGCCGATATCACGCTGCGCGTTAACGGAAGTGAAAAGCAGGTTAGCGTCTCTCCGGAAACACCTCTCCTCTGGGTTCTACGCGACACGTTGGAACTGCCGGGCACGAAATTTGGCTGCGGCGCCGGACTCTGCGGCTCGTGCACCGTGCATGTCGACGGCAACCCGATCCGCTCGTGCTCGACTCCGGTGTCTCAGGTAGCAGGCAAGAGCGTGACCACGATTGAAGGGCTCGGCGCCAACGGGCTGCACGTGCTGCAGCAGGCATGGATCGCGGAAGAGGTTCCACAATGCGGCTACTGCCAGACCGGGCAGATCATGAGTGCGGCGGCGCTGCTGGCGAAGACGCCGAATCCTAGCGACGAGCAGATCGCGCAAGCGATGAACGGCAATCTTTGCCGGTGCGGGACGTATGAACGCATTCGCAAGGCGATTCACCGCGCCGCAGGCAACGGAGGTGCGCGATGAGCCCACTTTCCCGCCGCGATTTTCTGGGAGTCGGAGTGGCTGCCGGAGCCGGGCTGGTCATCGGCTTCTACTTGCCGCACGGCGAGGGATCGCATAGAGATTCGTTTTCTCCCAATGCGTATCTGCGAATCACTCCCGATAACAAGATCACGATTGTGGTAGCGCGCTCAGAGATGGGGCAGGGCGTGCGAACTGCGTTGCCGATGATTCTCGCCGAGGAACTCGAGGCTGACTGGAAGCAGATCGAAATCGAGCAGGCGGGAGCGAGCACGCTGTACGGAGATCAGACTACCGGGGGAAGCGCCAGCGTGCGCACCACGTGGGATCCGATGCGAAAGGCGGGAGCGGCGGCGCGCGAAATGCTGATTTCGGCTGCGGCGTTGACCTGGAGTGTTCCACGCTCGGCGTGTGCGGCAGAGGCAGGGCACATCAAGCATGCAGCTTCGAATCGCAGCTTGAGCTATGGCGAACTGGTGGGAAAAGCTTCGAACCTTCCGATTCCGACCGATGTTCCGTTGAAGCAGAGCAAAGATTACAAGATCGTGGGGCAGCGGCTGGCGCGCGTGGACTCGCCCGATAAAGTAAAAGGCGAGGCTGTTTACGGAATTGATTTTCGTTTGCCTGGAATGAAATATGCGGTGCTCTCGCGCTGTCCGACGATCGGCGGGAAAGTTTCCGGCTTCGACGACAAGGAATCGAAAAAGATTTCGGGCGTGAGCTCTGTGGGGAAAATCGGGGATTCGGCGGTGGCGGTGGTGGCGGACAGCGTGTGGGGCGCGATGGAAGGCCGGCGGGTGCTCAATGTGACTTGGGACGATGGGCCGAACAAAGAGTTGAATACAGCTGCTGTGATGGCCTCGCTGAAGCAAGGGGCATCGAAGAAGGGCGCGAACCTTTATTCGGCGGGCGATCCTGTGAAAGCTGCCGGACGGCACATTTCCGCGGAGTACGAACTGCCGTTCATGGCGCACGCCCCGATGGAACCCGGGAACTGTACCGCGAACTATCAAGGATCCAAGTGCGAGATGTGGATTCCGACGCAGGTGCCGCAGGATTGCCGCGATTCGGTGGCGACGGCGATTGGGCTCGATCCCGATCAGGTGACGGTGAACGTCACGCTGATGGGCGGCGGCTTTGGACGGCGACTGGAACATGACTACGCGGTGGAAGCTGCACAGGTGTCGAAATCGATTAACGCGCCGGTGAAGGTGATCTGGACACGCGAAGATGATATGCGCTGCTCGACGTACCGTCCGGCGAGTTTGCATCAGCTCAGCGCTACGCTGGATGGGTCGGGCTATCCGGTCGCACTGACGCACCGGATTATCGCGCCGTCCATCAGCGGGCAGAAAGGGCAGCCGGTGCCGAATGGAGTGGATCCAGATCTGCCCGACGAGGCGGGGCCGGTCTACGAGATTCCCAACTACTTGATTGAATATGTCATGACCGAAACGCCGGTGCCGCTTGGGTGGATGCGATCGGTGTACGCGCTGCAGGCGGGATTCGCGCTGGAAAGCTTCATCGATGAATTGGCGGTGGCGGCAGGAAAAGATCCGGTGCAGTACCGGCTTCACTTGCTCGCCAAAGGACTAGACCTGCCTTACTTCACTACGACCTGGCACACGGCGCGGATGCGGGCGGTGCTGCAGTTGGCAGCGGACAAAGCAGGATGGGACAAACCGCTGCCTGCGGGGCATCATCGCGGAGTCGCTTGCTTCGCTTGCTTCTCTTCGTATATGGCAGAGGTGGTCGAGATCACGATGGAGAACGATCAACCGCAGGTACATCGCGTGGTGGCCGCGGTCGATTGCGGACAGGTCGTGAATCCCGGCATTCTGGAGCAGCAGATTCAGGGCGGGGTCGTGTACGGGTTGGCCAACGCGTTGCGCGCGAAGATCACGATTGACAAGGGACGCGTAGTGCAGGGGAACTTCGACGATTACGCTCCGTTGCGGATGGCGGAGACTCCGGCTGTCGAGGTGTATGCGGTACCCAGCCAGGAAGCGCCTACAGGGATTGGGGAGCCTTCGGTGCCCCCCGTTGCGCCAGCGCTATGCAACGCGATTTATTCGGCGACCAAGAAACGGATTCGGGCGCTGCCGATTTTGAGCTGACGCAAGCGTAGCGGTATTCCTTCGATTTTGGGAAACCAGAAGTCCACGGCTCGGGGTCGGGACGCTCCCGCGACAGCCGCCGGGACGGCGGCGCTACGATCGGCTGGAGGTATTGTGTTGCGTGGGGTGATCGTCAGATTTGTACTCTTTTTGTCTTTTTCTCTCTCCTCTTTATCTCTCGCTCAGATCGCGGCTACTCCTTCTGCGGTTCCTGCCTCCCGGCTTGCACACTTGCGCCACGGGATCAATCTCAGCGAGTGGTTTGCGCAGGTTTATGACCCCAAGGGCTACACGAAGGAACACTTCGAAAGCTGGACTACTGCTACCGACATCGCATTGATTAAGTCGGCTGGGTTTGATCACGTGCGGCTCAGCGTGAATCCACAGCCCATGATGGATGCGGCTTCGCGATCGGGCGGAACGGCAGAGTACTTCGGCTATCTCGATTCGGCAGTGAAGATGATTCTCGATGCCGGATTGGCAGTTGAACTCGATATGCATCCGGAGTCGGATTTCAAGGCGCGGCTGGCGAAAGAGGACGAGTTCGTGGAGCGCTTTGCGGATTTCTGGCACATGGTGGCGCAGCACTACTCGTCGTACGATCCAGAGCGCGTATTTTTCGAGATTCTGAACGAACCGGAGATGCGGGACCCGTATCGCTGGTATGGGGTGGAAGCAAAACTGGCGGCGGCGATCCGAGAGGGAGCGCCTCGGCACACAATTCTTGCGGCGGGCGCCAAGTGGGACGACGACGATGACATGATTTTTCTTGAGCCGCTGCGCGATCCCAATGTCATTTATGTTTTTCACTTCTACGAACCGCACGTATTTACGCACCAGGGGGCAACCTGGGGCGCGTTTTACTGGCATTGGCTGAAGGGGCTGCATTATCCGTCGTCACCGGAGAATGCCGCGCAGGTTGCCGCCACAGTTCCGGATGCAGTACACCGCCTGGATGTGATTCGTTACGGGCAGGATCATTGGGACGCGTCGCGGGTTGAGGCTGAGATCAACCAAGCGGCCGATTGGGGCAAGCGAAATGGGGTGCCGCTGGTGTGCAATGAGTTCGGAGTCTACCGGCATGCTGATCCTGAAGATCGCGTAGCATGGATCAAGGATGTCCGAACTGCGCTCGAGCGGCACGGCATCGGATGGGCCATGTGGGATTATTCCGGCAGCTTTGGAGTGGTCACGAAAAAAGATGGCAAGGCCGCGCTGGATGAGGGCACAGTGAAGGCGCTGGGATTGAAAATGCCGTAGCAGGGGTCAAGGTCTAGGGATCAGTGGTCAGTGGTCAGTCATGAGTCATCAGTGGTCTGTCGCTGGCCCCTTCTCTATTCCCAGCCCCTGATTCTGGACCTTCTTGGGGTACGGCGGTGTCTAACTTTTTGGGTTCTCTCCGCTTTACAATCTTTCTCGCCACCGTCCGGCATTTCGTCTCGTGAGGTCGGCCATGCTCGAAGCTGTGCATCTCGCCAAGCGCTATTCGTCTATCCCGGCAGTTCAGGATTTGTCATTCACCTTGCGACCGGGACAGGTTCTCGGCTGCCTGGGTCCGAATGGATCGGGCAAGAGCACCACGGTAAAGATGCTGACCGGATTACTGGAGCCCACTCGCGGCACGGTGTTGTTCGACGGTCACAACATTCAAGACGATCTTGCTGCGTACCGCGCGCTGCTGGGATATGTGCCGGAGGAAGCCAATCTTTATCCGTATTTGACGGGATGGGAGTACCTGGAACTGGTCGGCACCTTGCGCGGGATGCCGCACGGCGATCTCGATGTAAAGATCGATTCCCTGCTCGCACTATTTTCGCTGCATGCGCACCGGCATGCGAGCATCGGCACCTACTCGAAAGGGATGCGGCAACGGATTCTCATCATCGCGGCGATCATGCACGATCCCCAGATCTTTATTTTCGACGAGCCTCTGTCAGGACTCGACGTCACGTCGGCGCTAATCTTCAAGAACCTGGTTCAGACGCTGGGACAGCAGGGCAAGCTCGTGTTTTATTGCTCGCACGTGCTGGAGGTGGTCGAGAAAATTTGCAGCGATGTGTTGATTCTCCGCAAGGGCGAGGTGATCGCGCAGGATTCGGTGGCAAACATAGGCCAGATTCTCGGCCAATCGCTGGAGAATACGTTTCTTCACCTGGTCGAGGATGTGGACACGATGAGTGTGGCGCGAGACATTGTCAGCGTAATAAAGGCGGCCTGACGATGCTTAGCGAGGCAATCCAGCATCATTGGGAGTATTATCGCGAGCGTCCGTTCGGACGAATGGTTCGGCTGTTCGGGGAGCGCATCTTTCGCGGCGGCGGCGACTCTGATACCGAGGGCCTCGACCTGGGTATTGGGCTTGTACTCACCATGCTGGCCATGCCCGGCGGGTTCGTTTCCATTCTGCTGTTCGATAAATACGGTTCTCTGCTGCAATGGCTGCGCGGGCAGACGAATGTTGACACGCTGCTCATTGCGTTTCCCGACGAATACTTCTTCATTGTTCTTTCGATGACGGTGACCGGCGCCGTGGCCGTTTGGCGCTGGGACGCTATTTTTCCGGACCATCGCGATTACATCAATCTCGTTCCCTTGCCGATTTCCACACGGACCATATTTCTAGCGAATCTTGTGGCAGTGTTGTTTCTCGTGGGCCTGGTCGCGCTGGATGTGAATGCAGCCTCGTGCATCCTGTTCCCAATGGTAGTGACGGCTTCTCAAAGCAGTTTTCTGTTCTTCTTCAAATTCGGCGCCGCGCATGCCCTGGGAGTGATTCTTGCGAGCGTCTTCTCTTTCTTTGCCGTGTTTTCTGTGCTGGGAATTTTGATGGCCGTGCTTCCGCCGCGGGCGTTTCAGCGAGCCTCAGCCTATGTTCGCGGCGTTGTCGTGGTCTATCTGGTTGGGCTTCTGGCTACTTCCTTCGCGGTGCCAGAACTGTTGCGCCGGATCAAGGGACCAGCGCCGGTGTGGACGTACCTGGTGCCATCGTGCTGGTTTGTCGCCTTGTGCCAGTCCCTGCGGGGGCGAGCAACGCCGGCAATCCGTGAACTGGGGCGCTTGCCGCTGCCCGGGATCGTGGCATTGGTGGCACTTGCATTCTGCATGTACGCGCTGGGCTACCGCCGGCATTTTGTGCGCATCGCCGAGCTCGCCGATACAGCGACCGCCGCACACAATCCGCGGAAACGGTTCTGGCGTGCTCTGGAGCGATTGGCGCTGCGGACTCCCTTCGAAAAGGGTTCCTTCCGATTTGTGGCGAAGACTTTGATGCGCAGCGAGGCTCATCGGCTGGTATTGACGGCGATTGGCGGACTTGGACTTGTTTTGGCTTCGCAGGCCTTGATGGGGGCATTTGAAAGCACGAAATCGCTGCGCAAAGCTGCCTTGACGCCCGACGCGCTCTCCATCCCGTTTATTCTGACGTTCCTGCTTGTGATCGGGCTGCGCGCTGTCTTCGAAATTCCTGCCGAGTTGCGCGCCAATTGGGTCTTCCAACTGATGCTCGATCCCGACGGGCAGGAGTGCGAAACACTGGCCCGGAAAGTAGTTTTGGTTGGCCTGCTGCCGTGGGTTCTGGTCATCACATTTGCGGTCTACGCTTCCCTGGCCGGTGTACTGGTGGCAGTGCTGCATACGCTGCTGGTCGCAAGTTGGACGATCTTGCTCACGAATATCGCGTTGATCCGATACCGCAAGCTTCCCTTCACCTGCAGTCTGCCGGTATTCAAGCAGCATTCGATCGTGATACTGATCTCGGGCGGTTTCGCCTACTTGCTCTATGCGCTTTCGACGCCAGAATTCGAATCGGCGGCGCTGTTGGAGCCGGTGCGGATGCTCAGCCTGCTGCCCGTCGCAGCGGTGGCATGGTATATCCCGCATCGGTTGGCCAAGAGCACGATTGACTCAGAGAGAAGGCTAATTTTCGAGGAAACTGCGGTGCGGACGGTGGAGGGATTACGGCTGAGCGACTAAAACTTTTAGGAGAAGTCGCTAGAAGGCTCCGAGCCACTTTACGGGAAAGCGCGCGGCCATTGCATTGGCCAGACGTTCGTCTGCGGTGATCAGAACAGATCGCGATTGCATCGCCAAGGCAACATAGAGCGAGTCATACACAGTGCGGCGATGAGTCACAGCCAACTGCAACGCCTTGGGCACGAGCTCGTAACTGGGGATTGTCGGAATCTCTAGATCTGTCACCTTAGCATAGGCGGTATCGGCCCCAGGATAGTCGATAGTTTCCTTCCATGCGGCTTTCCACAACGCGTTCGCGAGTTCCAGCCAAAACAGATCCGGCACCAAGAACAGCACGTCGCCTCGCCGGTACGAAGCTAGCAGATCCACTGCTTGCGGCACAAACATTTCGGTGTGTGCAGGCAGGCACCATTTAAGCGCGACGCTGGCATCAACCACCCATCGGGTCACCGTTCTCGGTCCTCTCGGATCATCTCTTCCGCGGAAGGAAATGGTCCAGGACCAAGTGGAGCTTTGGCACGGAGCTTGGCCAGGTCATCGAATGCTTTTTTGCGCCGTTTCAATTCTGCTTCGGTAGGAACCCAGTGTTCCAACAAAGATATGACCTCGGCGGCGATAGATTTGTGATTGGCCTTCGCGCGCTTGCGCAGAGCCTTGTAAAGATCATCGGGAATGTTTTCTACGTAGAGAGTCGCCATAGGGTTCCCCTAGACAGAGGCTAGCACTTCCCAAGGCGCGAAACAAGGGCCATTCTCTTGACACTCCGGTCGGCTTGCCTTTATCCTAAGTCTTGCTCCTTGCGGTACTTACGCCTCTTTGGCGTGCTCCGCGGGCTGGTGCCGGCGCGATCGCCGCGGAGGTTTCGCCATGTTCCTGGACATCAAAGAATTGGAACTCCATCCGCTGGATTTTGAGGAGGAGTTTCAGTCCGAGGCTATCGACTTGGGCAGCGAGCCGCGGCAGCTCGGTCCGCTGAAGGCATCCGGACATGCCGAGGTGGTCGAGGAGCATCACGGCAAGCACCAGATAATCAAAGACATACGTCTGAAAGGCCGCCTGTCGGCTGGGTTGGAGCTGCAATGTGCGCGCTGCCTCGAGCCGGTGCGTCAGGAAGTGAAGCGCGATTTTGAGTTGCTCTACCGCCCGCTCGGGACCGATGCCGGGCGAGACGAGTTGTCGGTTACCGATGCGGAAGCGGAAATCGGCTATTATCAAGGCAACGGACTACTGCTGGAAGACGTGCTGCGCGAACAGGTGCTGCTGGCTTTGCCTTTGAAGGTCACGTGCCGCGAAGACTGCAAAGGCCTGTGCCCGCAGTGCGGTAAGAATTTGAATCAGGAACAGTGCTCCTGCTCGATCGAGGTCGAAGATCCGCGGTGGGCGGCGTTGAAGGAAGTTCGCAGCCGGCTCGAGCACTAGGAACAATCAGCCATAGCGATTCGTCGGGGCTAACGTCCCGTAAAGGAAATCTACAACCATGCCTAATCCAAAACGGCGACACTCCCAGAAGCGCACCTCAACCCGGCGCGCCCACGACGCACTGAAAGGCCACAGCCTTTCCGAGTGCCCTAACTGTCACGAGAAGAAGATGCCGCACCGTGCTTGCCCGAAGTGCGGTTACTACAAAGGACGCGAAGTTCTCGACGTCGAAGAAGCCAGCTAGTTCCTGCATACCAATGCCTAGCGTGATCGCGCTGGATGCGATGGGTTCGGACCGCGCCCCCAAACCAGAAATTGAGGGCGCGATCCAGGCCGCGCGCCAATACGGCGTGCGCGTGCTTCTGATCGGCCCTGAGCCGGTGGTGAAGGCCGAGTTGGACCGCCATCGCGCGGCCCAGCGGCTGCCGATCGAAATCGTCCACGCCAGCGAATACATCACCATGGAAGACAAGGTGGAGGCGATTCGCGCCAAGCGCGATTCGTCCATGCGGGTCGGCCTGCGCATGGTGCGCGAGGGCCGGGCAGCGGGCTTCGTCACCGCCGGAAATACCGGCGCGGCCATGGCCACCGCAAAAATCGTACTCGGCGCGGTTCCGGGCGTCGATCGTCCGGCGCTGGCAGCGGTCTTCCCTACAGCCCCAGGCAATCCCGCGATGCTGCTCGATGTGGGTGCGAATGTCGATTGCACGCCGCAGAATCTGCAGCAGTTTGCCGTGATGGGCGATGTCTACTTTCGCGCTATGTTCGGCAAGAGAGCGGGCAGTTCGGGACCGCGCGTCGGTTTGCTCTCGATTGGCGAAGAAGAGGGCAAAGGAAACGAACTGACCCGCGAAGCGTTTCATCTGCTGAAGGAGCTTCCACTGAACTTTGTGGGCAACGTGGAAGGGCGGGATCTGTATAACGGCGAAGTAGATGTCATCGTGGCCGACGGATTCGTGGGCAATGTCGCGCTGAAGATTTCTGAGGGCGTGGCCAACCTGGTTCGCACTGCCTTGAAAGAATCCCTCAAGGCAACGATCACGCGACAAGTGGGAGCGCTGCTATCGCGAAGCGCTTTCACCGATTTTAAGAAGCGCCTGGACCACACGGAATATGGAGGCGCGCCATTGCTGGGCGTGAAAGGCGTGTGCATCATCACGCATGGCTCTTCGAACTCTAACGCGATGAAAAATGCGGTGCGCGTGGCGGCGGAATTCCACGAGAGCCGCATCAACCAATCGATTGAACGTGGGTTGGCTTCGATACATCCTGCGCGCGTGGAATCCGAAGTGCCGCAACCCAGCTAAACGCGGCATCTTGTTTGGCATTTCCGGGCCATCTCGCCCACACGATCGAGAGGTACAGAAAACGAACTTCATTCATGACAGATTCTAATCATTCCATCGCTCTGATATTTCCTGGCCAAGGGTCGCAAGCTGTCGGCATGGGGAAGGATCTGGCCGAAAAATATCCGGTTGCGCGGCGAACCTTCGAAGAGGCAGATGACGCCGTGGGCTACAAGCTTTCGCAGGTGTGCTTCGAAGGCCCGGAGGACCAACTTCGGCTAACCGAGATCACGCAACCGGCAATTCTCACCACGTCAGTAGCGGCGCTGCGCGTCATTGAGGCGCAGATTCCAAGGCCGCGCTACGTTGCCGGACACAGCCTCGGGGAGTACGCTGCGCATGTGGCGTCTGGGACCTTCAGCTTCGCAGACGCGGTGCGCACAGTGCGCAACCGCGGCAAGTATATGCAGCAGGCAGTGCCGGTCGGAGTGGGAGCCATGGCCGCGATTCTGGGCATGGATCTGGAAAAAGTGGCTGCCGTCTGCGAAGAAGCGGCGCAGGGTGAAGTGTGCTCACCAGCGAATATCAATTCGCCGGAACAGATCGTGATCTCCGGGAACACCGCAGCCGTCGAACGCGCCGCGAAGTTGGCGGATGATCGCGGCGCCAAGCGGGCCAAGCTGTTGCCCGTGAGCGCTCCTTTCCATTGTGCGTTGATGAAGCCGGCGCAAGACCAACTGGAAGCTGATCTCAACAAGCTTCCCATGCAGAAGCCGGTGTATCCCGTAGCCTGCAATGTTGAGGCTGACCTGGTCACCGACGATCTCCGCGCCCGCGACACGCTGCTTCGGCAAGTGACCGGGTCCGTGAAGTGGGACCAATGCATTCATCTGCTGATCGCGCACGGCGTGCAGACCTTCATCGAAGTAGGTCCGGGAAAGGTACTCTGCGGTTTAATGCGGCAGATCGACCGCTCGAAAACCTGCCTGAATGTTTCAGACGATACGAGCCTGACAAAGACGTTGGAAGCTCTGGCGCAGACGCCCGCGTAGAGAGCACTCAATGGAAGATCAGTTCGCAAGGTGGGAAGCTGAGCGTGTGATCTGATTTTTCCACCCAGACCTGCGCGTGCTCGGCGCGATCATTGACGACGACATCCACGACCACTCCGCTGCCTGGACCGGGGCAGGTGCTCGCGCCATACACTTTCGTGGTTTTGATTAAGCCCCACTCGCCGCCCGGACCCCAGTCACGGTAGAAATCGTTGAAAGGATATTTGGGATGATCATTAGGATGCTGCTGCCACTGGGGATCATGCATCCAGATACCGTAGGCGGCTTTGTAGTCTTGTTGCCGCAGATCATCAAAAAATTTCCCGACGATATGTTCTTCAGGCAGAAAACGGAACCACCAGGCGAAGAACGCAAGCACGAGCACAATCAGGATGAGCGAAATAATTTTCGATCTCTTCTTGCGCGCTTTTTCGGGATCATACTCTTTGGCGTCCAGTAGGGTCATACGTCTCTAGCATAACGGACACGGGGCTCGATGCAAAAGTTCCAGAGGAAAAATTGGACAAATTGAGAAATTGAGTAATTGAGTAATTTCTCGCTGACTTCACTTCGGTTTTCACTTACACAATTACAAATTACACAATTACTCAATCTGCTTAGAGGGTTCGCTTGAACAGCGGGATCGCGATGCTGAGCGTCACCGCCGCGAAGATGGTCAGGAACAGCATGTCGCCCCAAACAGCGGAGAGGGCGGTCTCCTTCAGCAGCAGGCATTTGAAGCCATCGACCGCATAGGTAAAGGGATCGCCTTTGGCAATCACGCGCAGCCACGGCGGGAACGCCTGAATCGGGTAGACCGAACCGCTGGGGAAGAATAGCAGCGTATTGAGAATCCCGAACATGGCGCGCGGCACCAGCGGGTCTTCGATGCGTACCATGAGCAGGAACATCATGGTGTTGAAAGCCAGGGAAGTTAGCACGATCATGACCACCAAGCCAAGGATGGTCAGAGGATTGAAAATCGTGCCCACCCCTGCCAGCATCGATCCGATCACCACGATGATGGCGCCGGTCATTACGGCCTTGATCGCTCCCGCCAGGTTCAGGCCCAGAACCAGTTCCAGCTTGGTGATGGGCGTGACGAGATATCCCTCGTGCACGCCGCGGGCTTTGTCGTCGATGTAGAGCATGCCGCCGCCAATCATGACGGACACGAACATCGCCAGCACCAGCGAACCGGGGAGCAAATACTTCATATACTCGATGTAGGGATAGAGTTCGACGATCTGAAGGGCGGTCTGCTGCAAGATGCGAGGGGAAATCGTGGGCTGGTTGAGCGCGTCGACCAAACCCGTCATCTCGGACTCGACCGCAGAACTCATGAAATTGTCGCTGTTGTCGACGACCAGCCCGATGCGAGGATGATTTTCCTCGTAAACGTGCTGCGAATATTGCGGCGGAATGATGATCGCGCCCTGCAATTTGCCATTGCGGACATCTTGAACCGCCTGGTTCTCATTGTCGTAGTCGATCGGCACGAAGGTGCGAATGTTGGCGCGCACCGCGTCGAACGCTTCGCGGATTCTGACCGCCTGCGGCCCACCGTCCTGATCAACAAAGGCGACCTTGGCGTCGCGAATCTTTCCGCCGAACGCATTGCCCAGGATGATGAGTTGAACCAGGGGAAAAATCATGGACGCCAGCATCAATGCGGGCGAGCGGAAGAACTTGCGCATCTCGCGCTCGACTATGGCCATCATTCGATTCATCGCATAGCTCCAAAAATCTTAACCACAGAGGACACAGAGGGGCACTGAGGATCACGGTTGCAACCCTGGCCTTTGCGGCATTACAAAGGCATACGCTTTCTGTAGCTCGTCGCGAAGCTGGCGTCCGGTGTAGTGGACGAAGACATCGTCTAGCGTAGTGTTCTGCACGGAGAGCGACTTGACTGGA
>Ga0070735_10003352_pt1 | contig 14083 bp, 14 predicted proteins | sample Coa_R1_FD_66443 | JGI IMG/M metagenome (GOLD analysis project Ga0070735, IMG submission 66443) | Surface soil microbial communities from Centralia Pennsylvania, which are recovering from an underground coalmine fire - Coalmine... | ecosystem: Environmental > Terrestrial > Soil > Unclassified ...
CGATTGAGATCGAGGCGTTGGGCCGGCTGGAGAATCCGGTGGTCGCCGAGTCCGTCCCCGCCCGCGCCGGCACTGCGCGGACCGGCGTCGGCCGGCGGCCCTAGGGCGGGGTCCCGAGCGCGCCGCTGCACGGCCCGGACGCGGTTCGGCGCGTCTGTGCGTCGCTAGCGCTAAGCGTACTCCAAGCTCCTGGCAACGGGCAGGAAAACTCAACCGAACCGCGAACTGCCGCGCACAGGTCTCCCGGGCCCGGGTGGCCGCACGCGTCCCACAGGAGGTGGTCGGCTGATGGAAGGCGTGTTCTCGCAACGCCGCTACCAAGTGCTCGGCACCGCATGGCTCGCGTGGTTCGTCAACTATATCGACCGTACTAAGACGGCGGCCCTGTTGCCGTTGATCATCGCCTCGCTCGGCATGACGACGAAGGAGACGGGGCAGGTCCTGTTCTGGTTCTTCCTCGGGTACGCATGCGTCCAACCGTTCGCCGGCTTCTTCACGGATCTGATCGGGCCCAAAAAGATGCTCGCGGTCACCATCGGCGCGTTTTCCGTGTTCACGTGGACGATGGCGTTTGTGGGCGACTGGCACCAACTGGCGCTGCGAAACCTCCTGTTCGGGATCGCGCAGGGGTTCGAGGTGACGGCTGGGTCGCGGCTGACCGCGACGTGGTTCCCGCCCAGCACGCGCGGCCGGGCGTTCGCCTTCCACCAGACCGCCTATACGATCGCGCCGATCCTGGTACCGTTCATCGTCGTGCCGATCGCACAGGCGACCGGGTCGTGGCGGTGGTCGTTCATGGTGGTGTCGTTCCTCGGCCTCCCGGTGCTCGCCGCGATCAACAAGTTTATCGTGGACCGTCCCGAGCGCGACCCGAAGATGACGCACCAGGAGCTGAACGTGATCTTCAGCGAGGAAGAACTGCGCACGCACCACGGCGACATCTCCGACCCGGCGCGGGCGCATCGCGTCGAGGAGCTTCCTCCGGGCGAGCGCCTTACACCCTACCATGAGATCTTCGCGAACCGGAACGTCGCGCTCATGTTTGGCGCGGGGTTCTTCTTCCTGCTGGCGTCGTGGGGGCTGACCACGTGGCTGCCGACCTACGGCGTGCAACAGCTCAAACTGCCGCTCATCGTCGCGGGCTCGCTGTCCTCGGTTGTCTATCTTGGGGCGCTCTGCGGAGTCCTCCTGAGCGGGTACCTGTCCGACATCGTGCTGAAGACCAAACGCACGCCGATTTGGCTGCTCGGCGGCCTGCTGATGGCGGTGACGATCGGGTGGGCGTCGACGTTTCGCCAGGGCGTGCCGATTATGACGGCCTACGTCGCGTTCTTCATCTCCGGGTTCGGCGCGTCGTGGACGCCGACCGGGACCCTGTTTGCGCCGTACCTGGCGGAGATCCTGACGCCGGGCGCGGTCGGGCGCTCGCTCGGTGTCGTTGTGCTCGGCGGCATGCTCGGGAGTACCGTGGCACAGCCGCTGACCGCGGCGATGGTTATCCAAACGCCCGCGGGACCCGACTTTCACCGTGCGTTCCTCATGTTCGCGACGTGCGGGATTCTCGGGTTCCTGTGCTGCGCGTCGTTGATCGAACCGCGCGTCCGTCGGACCTATCTCGGCTACCTCTTGTCCGGAGGGAGGGAGGGCACATGGCACCCCACGTCGCCCATGCCAGCAGCGTAATCCTGGCCCTTGCGGGCCCCGCGGCGAAGATGCGGGGTGCGGGCCCGGCGGACCCGATGCAGGACTTCGGGTCGTTGTGGTCGGTGGCCGTCGGGCTGAACGTGATCAACACGGTCATCGTGCTGTACTATCTCGTCCGGATCTGGATGCAGAAGGAGCGGCCGGTCGCCTAGGGTCCACCGCACGTCTTGTGTGCGGCCGGCGGCGTTGTGTGGCTCGCGCGCCGCCGGCCGCCACGCGATACCGCCGGGCACCAGCGGTGTCGCTGCACGCAGCGTCTGTCACGCCTCCAGCTCCGATCGAGCGAGGTCCTCTCGATCTCCTGATATCACGCCATCGGCGCCACGGTCGGCGAGGCTCCACCGGCGTCAGCATGCTCGTGCGACCGCGCACGCGCGCCTCGTTCATTTGACAATGCAAGACATCGGGGTATAGAATCCATGGGCGGTGCGGGCCGAAGTGTCGCAGCCTGATCGCGGCGCGTGTAGCGCCGCCCATCGGTCCGACGCGTATTGTCGGTGAGACGCATGTTCGGATCGACATGCACGGCGCTCCCGGCGTCCGAATCGGTGCTCGCCGCGGTTGAAGGAATAGGGACCGGGGCGGCCGCGTTGGCCGTCGGGAGGAGCCGGGTGGCGTTGCGCGGCCGCGGTGCCGTGGGCGTCCTTGGACAGGTGCCCATCTGGCGCCCGCGTCCGTTCGGTCCTCCGCGCGGGAACAATGCTCGTCCCCAGCAGAGCGCCGCTCTTTAATGGAAGCGATGTTGGCGACGCGGCACGGGGCGCGGTGCTATCGGAGCGGCGGAGTGGGCCGGGACCGAGCGAGGCCGCCCCGCAGGGCCCGGTGGGTGTCACCATTCGGGAGGAATTTGTGCATATTGACGATATGATCGCGCGGTCGGGACTCGGGGCCGCGCAGGGGACGGCCGTACCCGCGGTGCTGGAGATCCGTGGAGTGGTGCGGTACGTCGCCGGCAAGGGCCTCGCCAGGCGCGGACCTGGCCGAGCCGGACATTCCGAGTCAGGAGGCGCGTAGTGGCAAAATCACTCGTGGTGGTAGAGTCGCCGACCAAGGCGCGGACGCTCAAGAAGCTGCTGGACCGGCGGTACGACGTGGTCGCGTCGATGGGACACGTCAAGGATCTTCCGCGGAGCCAGCTCGGGGTGGACGTGGAGCACGAGTTCACACCCAAGTACGTCGTGCCGAAGGGCAAAGGGCCGGTGATCAAGGAACTCAAGTCGGCCGCCAAAAAGGCGTCCGCCGTCTACCTCGCGACCGATCCAGACCGCGAGGGCGAAGCCATTTCTTGGCATCTGGCGACCATCCTCCAGCAGGTCAACCCCAAGATCAAGCGCATCGAATTTCACGAGGTGACCAAGGACGCGGTGCGGCGTGCGCTGCAGGCGCCGCGCGACATCGACATCAGCCGTGTGAACGCGCAGCAGGCCCGCCGCGTGCTGGACCGTCTCGTCGGGTACAAGTTGAGCCCGCTCTTGTGGCGCAAGGTGCGCGGGGGATTGAGCGCGGGCCGCGTCCAGTCGGTGGCGGTGCGTCTGATCTGCGAGCGCGAAAGCGAAATCGAGGCGTTCGTGCCCCAGGAGTACTGGTCCATTGCGGCGCGCCTCACCCGCCTCGGCGACGAGACGCCGTTTGTGGCGCGCCTCGTGACGAAGGGCGGCGACAAGATCACGATCGGCAACCAGGCGGAGGCGGACGCGCTCGTCCGGGAGTTGGAGCGAGTGCCGTATGTGGTGGCCGAGGTGCGGCGCCGTGACCAGCAGCGGCACCCCACCGCGCCGTTCACGACGAGCACGCTCCAGCAGGAAGCAAACCGGAAGATCGGGTACTCGGCGGCGCGCACGATGGTCGTCGCCCAGCAACTCTACGAAGGGCTCGACGTCGGGCCCGAGGGCACGGTCGGGTTGATCACGTATATGCGCACCGACGCGGTCCACGTGGCGGCGGAAGCGCAGGAGCAGGCCCGCACCTTCATCGCGGAGACGTACGGCGCGCCGTACGTGCCGGCGGACCCACGCCGCTACACGTCCCGCCGAGGCGCGCAGGGCGCCCACGAGGCGATCCGGCCGACGTCGGTGGCGCGCACCCCGGAGTCCGTCAAGCCCTTCCTGAAGGCCGACCAGCACAAAGTGTACAAGCTGATCTGGGAACGCTTCGTCGCGAGCCAGATGGCGTCCGCGGTGATGGACACGCTCGCCGTGGACATCACCGCAGGGCCGTACGGGTTCCGGGCGACTGGGTCTCGCGTGAAGTTTCCGGGATTTCTCCGGGTCTATCTGGAAGGTCGGGACAACGGGGACGAGGAGACCCCGGAGGGCTGGCTCCCCGATCTCAGCGATGGGGAGCGGTTGCGCCTCCTCGGGCTCGATCCCGCGCAGCACTTTACACAGCCGCCGCCCCGCTACACCGAGGCGACGCTCGTGCGAGCGCTCGAGGACCGCGGCATCGGTCGGCCGAGCACGTACGCGCCGATCATCGAGACGATCAAGCACCGCGGCTACGTCGAGCTCGAAGACCGGCGGTTCTACCCCACCGATCTCGGCGTGCTGGTGAACTCCTTGCTCGTCGAGCACTTTCCGAGCGTGCTCGACGTCGAGTTCACGGCGCACATGGAGGAGGATCTGGACCGGGTCGAGGAGGGGGTGGAGGATTGGGTCGGCCTGATCCGCGCGTTCTACGGGCCTTTCGAGGAGGTCCTCCACCGGGCGGAGCAGAGCATCGAGGAAGTCGAGATGGTCCCGGAGGAGATCGGCGAGCTATGCCCTCGCTGCAGCCGGCCGCTGGTGAAGCGGCGCGGTCGCTACGGGGAGTTCATCGCCTGCTCAGGGTACCCGGAGTGCTCGTACACCCGGCCGGTCGGCATCGGCGTGCGGTGCCCGCTCGACAACGGGGAGATCGTGGAGCGGCGAACTCGCAAGGGGCGCATCTTCTACGGGTGCGCGAACTACCCGGCGTGCACGTTCACATCCTGGGACCGGCCCGTCGGGCGGATCTGTCCCGAGTGCGGCCACATCCTGGTGACGAAGCGGGCCCGGCGCGGCACGACGCCGCCCGTGGTCTGCAGCAACAAGGCGTGCACATACAAGGAGGCGCCGGCGTCCCGCGAACCGGAGCAGGTGGGCAGCCCGTCGTGACCGGACGGCAGTGCCGGCCGGCCAGCCCGCGAATCCGGTCGACGACAGTAGTGGCGGTGCGGCGGGACGGCCGGATCGCGTTGGCCGGCGACGGGCAGGTCAGCATCGGCAACACCGTGCTGAAGCACGGCGCGCGGAAGACCCGGCGCATCGGCGAGAACGTGTTGGTGGGCTTTGCCGGATCCGCGGCAGACGGCCTGACCCTCTTCGAACGCCTCGAGCAAAAGCTCGCGGAAACCCACGGGCACCTGGCCCGGGCGATCGTGGCGTTGGCGAAGGACTGGCGCACGGACCGCATTCTGCGCCGGCTCGAGGCGCTGCTGGTCGTCGCCGATCGCGAGCATTTGTACGTGCTGTCGGGCAGCGGCGACATCATCGAACCCGACGACGGGGTGGCCGCGATCGGCTCCGGCGGTCCCTACGCACTCGCGGCGGCGCGGGCGCTGCTGAGGCACTCGTCGCTCGCCGCGGAGGAAATCGCCCGGGAGGCGCTGCGCGTGGCGAGCGAGATCTGCGTCTTTACGAACGATCAGGTGACCGTGGAGGTTTTGTAGCCGGCCATGGAAGCGCGCGCGCGTCTCGAGGACCGGCTGACGATTGAGAGCCTGACACCCCGGCGAATTGTGGAAGAGCTCGACAAGTTCATTGTGGGCCAGGCCGCCGCGAAGCGTGCGGTCGCGATCGCGCTGCGAAACCGGTACCGACGGAGCCGTCTCGGCGCGGAGATGCGCGACGAGGTCATCCCCAAGAACATCCTGATGATCGGCCCGACCGGCGTCGGCAAGACCGAGATCGCGCGCCGTCTGGCACGCCTGGCCGCCGCCCCGTTCGTGAAGGTCGAGGCGACGAAGTTCACCGAGGTCGGCTACGTCGGCCGTGACGTCGACTCGATGATCCGGGACCTGGTGGAAACCGCGATCCAGATGGTCCGCAGCGAGCAGGTCGGCAAGGTGGGGGAGCGGGCCGCGACGCAGGCCCGCGACCGTCTGGTGGAGATCCTGGCGCCGGCGCCGCGCAAGGACCAGGGGTTTTCCAATCCCCTGGAGATGCTGTTCGGCGGCCGCACGTCCCCGCCCGCCCCGGAGCCCGGTGCCGCCGCCCCAGACGATCTTCATGCGCGCCGGGCGGCGATGCGGGCGCAGCTCGACCGCGGGGAACTCGACCGGGATACGGTGGAGATCGAGGTCGAAGAGAGCGCCTTTCCGACCGTGGAGGTGTTTTCGGGGCAGGGCGTGGAGGAGATGGGGATCAACCTGCAGGATCTCTTCGGCAGCGTGCTGCCGCGCCGGCGAAAGCGGCGCCGCATGCTGGTGCCGGATGCGCTCCGGGTTCTCACGAACGAGGAGGCGCAGAAGCTGATCGACATGGACGAGGTCGTTCGCGAGGGCATCCGCCGCGCGGAGCAGGCCGGGATCGTGTTTATCGACGAGCTCGACAAGATCTCCGGGCGGGAGGGCGGCGCCGGGCCCGACGTCTCCCGCGAAGGCGTGCAGCGCGACATCCTGCCGATCATCGAAGGGTCCACGGTGACGACCAAGCACGGAGCCGTCCGCACCGACCACATGCTGTTCATCGCCGCGGGAGCGTTTCACGTGAGCCGGCCGTCGGATCTGATCCCCGAGCTGCAGGGCCGGCTCCCGATCCGCGTGGAGCTGGGGTCGCTCACCGAGGCGGATTTCGTACGGATCCTCGTCGAACCGGAAAACGCGCTGACCAAACAGTACGCGGCCCTGTTGGCCACCGAGGGCGTGATTGTGGAGTTCCCGCCGGACGGTGTCCAGGAGATCGCGCGGATCGCGGCGGCGGTGAACGCGGAGCACGAGGACATCGGAGCCCGGCGGCTGCACACGATCTTGGAGAAGGTGACCGAGGCGCTCTCGTTCGCGGCCCCCGAGGCGCCGGCGCACGTCGTCATCGATGCGGCCTACGTCCGTGAGCGACTCGCCGGGATCCTGGCCGACCACGACCTGCGGAGGTACGTGCTGTGACCAGGGCTGTGGACGTGACGGCGGCGGGCGATTATGCTCGGCGGCTGTCCCGCAGGGATCTGCTCGCCGCGGCCGCGGCGGCCGGGTTGGCGGGCGGGATGACCGCCGCCGCGTTGCCCCAGCGGCCGGCGGAGGCGCAGAGCGCGCTCTCGCCCGACCAGGCGCTCGAGCGGCTGATGACGGGGAACGCCCGGTACGTCAATGGCGGCCTGACCGCGTTCAACGCGGACCTTGCGATCCTCAAGCAGGGCACCGCGGAGAAACAGGAACCCTTCGCCTCGGTGTTGTCGTGCGCGGACTCGCGCGTGCCCGTGGAGATCGCGTTCGACCAGAGTATCGGGCACGTGTTCGTTTGCCGGGTCGCCGGCAACGTCGGGACTCCCGAGATCATCGGTAGTCTGGAGTACGGGGCGGCGGTCCTGGGGACGCCGCTGATCGTGGTGCTCGGGCATGGGCGGTGCGGGGCGGTGTCGGCGGCGATCGCGAACAAAGCGGTGCCCGGGCAGATCAGCAGTCTCTTCCCACACCTCCGCCCGGCGGTGCAGCGGGCCGGGTCCAACCTCGAGGCCGCGATCAAGGCAAACGCGACGATCCAGGCGGAGCTGCTCCGGACCTCGTCCCCGGTGCTCGCGGGACTCGCCAAGGAAGGGAAGCTCAAGATCGTCGCGGCGTACTACGAGCTGACGACCGGACGCGTGTCGCTCCTCTAACCGCGTCAGCGTCACCGCGGGCGGTGGTCGCTGCGGAGGACGCGCCTCACGAACGGGCTCCGCTCGATGCACGACATTTGATCACGTGCGCGGCGCGCTGGTGCACGCGCCGTGCGTTTGTCTCCCTTCCGGGCCTATGTTATACTACGTCAGGACTTTCGCACGCTCCAGGGACCGGACCGGCGGTGCCCGGACGACGTCGCGATCCCCGGCGGGGAGTCGGGGTGCGCGTCCGGGTTCCGGTGCGGAATGAACGGGGCGGACGCATAACCGGAAAGGGGAGGGTATCGTGGCTGTTGTCACGATGAAGCAGTTGCTCGAGGCGGGCGTTCACTTCGGCCACCAGACGCGCCGGTGGAACCCCAAGATGTCCCGTTTCATCTTCACCCAGCGCAACGGGATCCACATCATCGACCTGCAGAAGTCCGTGCCGCTGATCGAGACGGCCTACCGGTTCGTCCGGGACACCGTCGCCTCGGGCGGTACCGTGCTGTTCGTCGGGACGAAGAAGCAGGCGCAGGACGCGATCCGCGAGGAGTCGACGCGGGCGCACCAGTTCTACGTCAACCAGCGCTGGCTCGGCGGCATGCTCACGAACTTCGCGACGATCAAGAGCCGCATCGACCGGCTGCACGAGCTCGTCGAGATCCGCGATAACGGGACGCTGGAGATCCTTCCGAAGCGGGAGCAGGCCGGGCTGATGGACGAGCTGGCTCGGTTGGAGAAATACCTCGGCGGGATCTCGGAGATGAAGACGCTGCCGACCGCCGTCTACATCGTCGACACGCGCAAGGAACACATCGCAATCGCGGAGGCGCGCAAACTCGGCATCCCGATCGTGGCGATCATCGACACGAACTGCGATCCGGATGAAGCCGACTATCCGGTTCCGGGGAACGACGATGCGATTCGCGCCGTGCGGTTGATCACCAACCGGATCGCGAACGCGGCGCAGGAAGGGTACGAGGAGCGCCGGAAAGCCGAGGTCCTCGAAGAGGAAGCGGCGGCCGCGGACGCGGTCGAACCCGCTCCGATGGCGGCGCTGCCAGGCGAGGAAGAGGTTGTCGACGAGGCGGTGGAGGAGCAGGAAGTTCAGGCGTAGCGCGCCGCCCGACCGCCACGGCGGGCGTGGCGCGTCCGTTCGGCACGAGGGACACACAGGAGGCACGGGTTGGCTGACATCAGCGTGAACCAGGTGAAGGAGTTGCGGGCCCGGACCGGCGCCGGCATCGTGGACTGCAAGAACGCCCTCACCGAAGCGGGGGGCAACCTCGAGAAGGCGCAGATGCTGCTGCGGGCCAAGGGCCTGGCGGCCGCGGACAAGAAGAGCGGTCGCGTGGCGAAGGAAGGCCTCGTCGCGTCGTACATCCACGGCGAAGGGCGGCTCGGCGTGCTCGTCGAGATCAACTGCGAGACAGATTTCGTCGCGCGGACACCGGAGTTCAAGGCGCTCGCGCGGGACGTGGCGATGCAGATCGCGGCGAGCGATCCTCGGTACGTCTCCCGTGACGAGATCTCGGCCGAAACGATCACGGCGGAGCGCGAGATCTATCTCGCCCAGGCCAAGAACGAGGGGAAGCCGGACGCGATCGCTCCCAGGATCGCCGAAGGGAAGCTCGAGAAGTGGTTCGGGACGGTGTGTCTGCTCGACCAGCCGTTCATCCGCGACGACAGCAAGAAGGTCGCCGACGTGGTGAAGGAAGCGATCGCGAAAACCGGTGAGAACATCCAGATCCGCCGGTTCGCCCGGTTCCGGCTGGGGGAGTAATGGCGACGCCCGGCGCCGTTGAGCCCACCGCCGGCTACCGGCGGATCCTGTTGAAGCTCAGCGGCGAGGCGCTCGCCGGCACGGCCAGCGTGGGCGTGGATTCCGAGGTGTTGCACCTCGTCGCGCGAGAGGTGAGGTCGGTCAGGGACGCTGGCGTGGACGTCGCGATCGTTGTCGGCGGCGGCAACATCGTCCGCGGCGTTCAGATGGCCGAAAAGACGGGGGTCGCGCGCGTGACCGCCGACTACATGGGCCTGCTCGCGACGGTAATCAACGCGCTGGCGCTGCAGGACGCGATGGAGCGCGAGGGGCTCGAGACCCGGGTCCAGACCGCGGTGGAGATGCGGCAGGTGGCGGAACCTTACATCCGCCGACGGGCGATCCGCCATCTCGAGAAGGGGCGTGTTGTCATCTTCGCGGGCGGCACCGGCAGCCCGTACTTCACGACCGACACGGCGGCCGCGTTGCGGGCGATCGAGATCGAAGCCAACGCCATCCTGATGGCCAAGAAGGGCGTGGACGGCGTCTACGACAAGGACCCGCGGGAGAGCGCGGATGCGGTCCGCTTCCGCACGCTGGACTATATGGACGTGCTGAACCGGGGTCTCAAGGTGATGGACGCGACGGCGACGTCGCTGTGCATGGACAACGGCATGCCGATCATCGTGTTCGACATCGCCCGGCCCGGCAACGTGAAGCGGGCGGTGTTCGGAGAGGAGATCGGCACCCTGGTGGGAGGAGGGGCCGAGGATGCACGCCGTGCTCGCGGACGCTAAGTCGCACATGCAGAAGGCGGTGGAGGCGGCCAAGCGGGAGTTTGCTGGCGTTCGAACGGGCCGGGCCAGCCCCGCGTTGCTTGAGCGCGTCACCGTGGACTACTACGGGGTGCCGACGCCGGTGACGCAGGTCGCGACGGTCACCGTGCCCGATCCCCGGTTGATCGTCATCCAACCGTGGGACAAGAACCTGGTCCGCGAGATCGAACGCGCGATCCAGAAGAGCGAGCTTGGGCTGAACCCCGCGAACGATGGGAACGTAATACGACTGCCGATCCCGTCGCTGACGGGGGACCGGCGGCGCGATCTCGTGAAAGTGGTTCACAAGCAGGCCGAGGAGGCCCGGGTCGCGGTGCGCAACATCCGCCGGGACCACAAAGAGCAGCTCGAGCGGCTGGAGAAAAAGGGCGAGTTGTCCGAGGATGACGGACGGCGCGCCGTCGAGGATCTACAGAAGCTGACCGATCAGTACATCAAGGAGATCGAGGGCCTGTTGGCCGCCAAGGAGGCGGAGATCACCGAGGTGTGAGCCGGGTCGAGGCGCCAGCGACCCTCGGGTCCCGAGCGCGCGGAACCAGCCCCGCAGATCCGGTGACGATCCTGATCCACGCGCGGCGCGATGGAGCCACAACGATGAGCGCGGAACGACGTCCTCCCGATATCGTCGGCTATACGCTCGATGTCGCCCGCGAGCGCCTCGCCGAGGCGGGGTGGCCGGCGGTCGAGGTCGTGGAGGCGCGCTCACCGAAACGGACCCTTCACCCGCCCCAGCGTGTGGTGCGCCAGCGGACCGGCACGGGGGATCGGGTGCTGTTGGTGGTGTGCGGTGAACGGTCGGATGAACCCGAGCGTGCGCGTGATCGCGAGCGGTCGGCCGGGTGACCGACGCGGGTAGGCCTGGCATCGACAGGTGTGAGCACGCGGCACCCCGGTGCGCGGGTGTGGGAGCGGAGACGTGGCCCCCTGACGTTGAGGGGGCCGTCTTGCATCGAACCGGAGGGCCCGCGGCGACTCCGTGCCGCCGGCGCGACGGGTGCGAGGAGTGATATGCGCGCGACCGAACATGAGGCATCCGCGGAACTCAAGCAGCGCGAGGACGTCTTGCGGGCCTCGCTCGACCCAACGCGCATCCCGCGCCACGTCGCGATCATCATGGACGGCAACGGACGCTGGGCCGAGCTCCGGGGTCTGCCGCGGCTGGAGGGCCACCGAGAAGGACGCGAGGCCATACGGCGCACGCTCGAGGGGGCGCGAGAGTGCGGCGTGGAGATCCTGACCCTCTACGCGTTCAGCACCGAGAATTGGCGGCGGCCGCCCGAAGAAGTGCAGGCCCTGATGAGCCTGTTGATCGAAACGTTGGAGTTGGAGGCGGAAGGCCTCAACCGCAACGGGGTCCGCTTCCGGGCCTCTGGGTTGATTGCGGAGATGCCCGACGACGTGCAGGGAGCGCTCGCACGCGTCATCGCTCTGACCCGCGACAACACCTCGGTGACGCTGAACCTCGCGCTGAATTACGGCGGACGGCGGGAGCTGACCGAGGCGGCGAGACGGCTGGCCGAGGCCGTGGCGGCGCGACGCCTGTCGGTCGACGCGATCGACGAGGACGCGATGGCGAGTCGCCTCTTCGCCCCGGATCTGCCCGATCCCGATCTGCTGATCCGGACCGGTGGCGAGCAGCGGCTGAGCAACTTCTTGCTCTGGCAGGCCGCCTACGCGGAACTGTACTTCACCGACGTGCGCTGGCCGGATTTCGGCAAACTCGACCTCTTCGCCGCGATCCGGGAGTTCCAGGGGCGGGACCGACGATTCGGGGGCGTCGACCTTGGATAGCCTGCCGCGCCCCGGCGGTGTCGTGACGCCGCCGACGCCCGTGCCCGTCATCGGGCCCGAGCGCACCCTGCTGAGCCGCACCGTTACGGCGCTGGTCGGCGGGGCGCTCACGGTCGGCCTCATCATGCTCGGACTGCCCTGGTTGCCGGTCGGGGTGACCGTGGTCGTCGTGATCGGCCTCTGGGAGTTCTACCGCATGGCGGAGCGAGCCGGCTACCATCCCGTGTGGGAGGCGGGGATCGTGGGCGGTGTGCTGTTCGTCGCCGCGGCCGCGTATCCGTCCGCGTGGGAACCGATGCTGGTGCCGGCGCTGCTGGTGTACACGATGCTGGTGCAGTTGCGCGGCGGCCGGGCGGACCGGGCCTTGGCCAACGCCGGCGTGACGCTGCTCGGCGCTCTGTACGTCGGTTACCTCTTCAGCTACCTGGTCCGGCTGCGCGCGCTTCCGTTCGGGGCGGCGCACGCCGCCGGGCCGCTGCCGGCGCTGCTCGTCGTCTGTGTCGTCTGGGCGTCCGACAGCGCGGCGTACTTTGTGGGCCTGGCGTGGGGGCGGCGGAAGCTGCTGCCGACGATCAGCCCCCGCAAGTCGCTCGAAGGGGCCGCGGGAGGCGTCGCCGCCGGCACCTTCGCCGGCGCGGCGTTCGCCGTGATCTTCGGACTGCCGCCTGCGGTCGGGGCGGTGGTCGGTGTGGTCTGCGCGCTCGCCGCCGTGTGCGGTGACCTGTGGGAGTCCGCGGTCAAGCGGGAGGTCGGCGTGAAGGACGCGGGGTTCGTGCTGCCCGGCCATGGCGGCATCCTCGATCGTTTCGACGGACTCCTCCTGGCCGCGGTCGCCGGGTATGCGGTAATGACCTGGTGGCCGGGACGCTGATGCGGCGCGTCATCGTGCTCGGATCCACCGGGTCGATCGGGCGGGCGGCGCTCGACGTGGCCCGCCGTCTGCGGGACCACGTGGAAGTCGTGGGGTTGTCGGCGCGACACGATGTCGCGACGCTTGCAACGCAGGTTCGGGAGTTCCGCCCTGCCGCCGTCGCGGTCGATACTCCGGGGGCCGTCGACGCGCTGCGGGACGCGGCGCCGGAATGGCGGGGAGAGGTGTTCCGCGGTCCCGAGGCGCTCTCCGCGTTGGCATCCGGACCGATGGCCGATGTCGTGCTCGTCGCGGTCGTCGGAATTGCGGGTCTGCGTCCGACGCTCGCCGCGCTCGCCTCCGGCCGCGACGTCGCCCTGGCGACGAAGGAAGTGCTCGTCGCAGCGGGCGCGCTCGTGATGGAGGCGGCGGCGCGTGCGGGACACCGGGTGCTGCCGGTGGACAGCGAGCCGTCCGCGGTGTTCCAGTGTCTTGCCGGTCGCGATGTGCGCGATGTCGCGCGGCTGTGGCTGACGGCGTCGGGCGGCCCGTTTCTTCGGACCCCTGCCGACGCGATGGACGCGGTGACGCCCGCCGCGGCCTTGCGGCATCCCACGTGGCGGATGGGGGCGAAGGTGACGATCGACTCCGCCACGCTCATGAACAAGGGGTTTGAGGTGATCGAGGCGCACTGGCTGTTCGACGTTCCGTCCGAGCGAATCGAGGTCGTGATCCATCCGCAGAGCATCGTGCACTCGTGTGTGGAACTGACCGACGGCGCCGTGCTCGCCCAATTGGGGCCGCGCGACATGCGGATCCCGATTCAGTACGCGCTGACCTACCCGTCGCGCAGGACGAGCCCGGTCGCGCCGCTCGATCTGCGGCAGCTCGGAGCGCTCGGGTTCGAGCCGCCCGATCCGGGCCGGTTCCCCTGCCTCGGGTACGCTCGGGAGGCGCTCGCGCGCAGCGGCACCGCCCCTGCGGCGTTGGGGGCGGCCGACGAGACCGCCGTGCAGCTCTTTCTCGACGGACGGATCGGTTTTCTCGAGATCGCGCGAGTGATCCGCCGCGTGCTCGATCGCCATCGCGTTCGTCCCGCCGATTCGCTGGAGGGCGTGCTCGAGGCCGACCGGGAGGCCCGCACGGACGCGGCGGCGGCGTATGCAGCGATGTGAAGCGCCGCGCGCTGCGGCCCGGACGGCGGCGATCGCTGGCGACGTGTTCTGTTCGGCGTGCCCGGGGTCCCCGAGGACTCGCGTCACCTGGGCGAACGCTCGGGGGGGGCAAAGGGAGGGTGGTTGGCGGTGCCAACGATAGTCTTAGCGA
>Ga0070735_10003353_pt1 | contig 14079 bp, 18 predicted proteins | sample Coa_R1_FD_66443 | JGI IMG/M metagenome (GOLD analysis project Ga0070735, IMG submission 66443) | Surface soil microbial communities from Centralia Pennsylvania, which are recovering from an underground coalmine fire - Coalmine... | ecosystem: Environmental > Terrestrial > Soil > Unclassified ...
CACGCCGTCGACTCGTCGGAGATGGCGTTCAAGACGGCCGCCCTCATGGGCTTTCGGGAGGCCTACGCGAAGTCGGCTCCGACCATCCTCGAGCCCATCATGAAGGTCGAGATCGATGCTCCGATCGAGTTCCAGGGGGCCGTCACCGGTCTGGTCAACCAGAGACGAGGAATCATCCTCGAGACGGTCGGCGGCGACAACGTGAGCATCACCTGTGAAGTGCCGCTCAACGCCATGTTCGGGTACTCGACCGACCTGCGATCGTCGACGCAGGGCAAGGGTACATTCACGATGGAGTTCGCCAGGTACGCCGTCGTGCCGAAGCAAGAGCAGGAAGAGATGACGAAGAAGTACCGGGAAAAACTGGCGGCCGAGGCGGGACGCAAGTAACGGCGCCTTCGCACCCCGTGTGAGAATACTTTAGCCGTGACTTGACAGTGGGCGGCCGCGTCCCCATAGTCAAGTCGATGCTAAACAATGCCGCCGTCGATCGCGTCTTTCACGCGCTCGCGGAACCCATGCGCCGCGCGCTGATCGACCGGCTGAGCGCCGGACCCATGTCGGTCAGCGACCTGGCGCAGCCGTTCGAAGTGACCCTGGCGGCCATCGTTCAGCATCTGCAAGTCCTCGAAGAGAGCGGCATCGTGCGGAGCGAGAAGGTCGGTCGCGTTCGGACGTGCCGCCTGGAGCCCGAGCGCCTGAAGCTCGCCGAACGCTGGATCTCGGAACGTCGCAATCTTTGGGAGCGACGTCTCGACCGCTTGGGCGAGCTTTTCGCAGAGGACGACCGACCGAAGGCCACGCCACCCCGACAGACCGAGAAGAGGAGGAAATCATGAGCGAGCAGCCCGCCGTCCACAGCACCTTCACGATCGAGCGAAGCTACCCTGCGCCGCCGGCCCGGGTCTTCGCCGCCTTCGCCGAGCCGGCGATCAAGCGCCGGTGGTTCTTCGACGGCAAGGGGTCGACCGGCGATGGTTACTCCGCCGACTTTCGCATCGGCGGCTTCGAGAAGAGCCGCTTCACCTTCGCGGGCGGTCCGCCGGGCGCACCTCCGCCCGGCACCAAGATGGGCAATGACACGGTCTACCTCGACATCGTGGCGAACACGCGCATCGTCTTCGCCTACACCATGTTGATCGGCGACCGTCGTCATTCGGTTTCGCTGGCGACCGTGGAGCTATCGGCTTCGGGCAACGGGGGGACGCGCCTGGTCTTCACCGAACAGGCCGCGTTCTTCGAACCATCCGACGGCGCGCACCTCCGCGAGGCGGGCTGGCGGGGGCTTCTGTCTTCGTTGGAGAAAGCGCTCACCGAGGGGGCCTAGGATTCGTCGTAGCATCGGCGGATGCGCCTCACGTTGGTATCTGCGCTGGTCGTCGCGCCGATCCTCGGCTCCCGCGACGGCTCCGCGCAAGAGCCGCCTTCCGCGCCGGCGCCTTCGAGCGCGGCAAGCGCCCCGGAGCAGCAGCCCGCCCTGGTGCGCGCTGCTCGCGACGATCAGGATCTCGCCCGGCTGACGGAGCTCATGCAGCGCTGGTCGTCGAACACGAATGGCTACCGAGTGTGGGGCGCGCTCTCGGGCGTTGCGATCGCCGGGGCCACCATCCCGGCTGGGATCGTGATGCTCAACCGGCCGGACGGCGAGGAGCCGGGGGCCCTGGCGCTTGGAGTGGGAATCGGATCCGCCCTCGGCGGCGGCCTGCTCCTCTTGGTGTCGCCTCTTGGGTCCTTCCAGCCCGTGGTGGATGTCCTCGAGGCGGGGCGCGCGGCGGGCAAGCCGCCGGGCGAGATCGTCAAGGAAGCAGAGGCGAAATGGCGGACCGCTGCGGACTCGATGAAGGACTTTCGAACGACGGTGGGAGCGCTGGACGCGTGCTTTGGCGCGCTATCTCTCGCGGGCGGGACCTATCTCGCGGTGGCCAACCTATCGAGCCAAGATTTTTCCAAGAAGGAGCAATATGGGTCGGCGGCTGCCCTCTCCGCCTTCGGCGCCTTCGCGGTCGTCTTCGGTCTGCGGGGGGTCTTCTACGAGGAGTCGATCGAGGCTGCTTGGGATGCCTACGAGAGCCGGAGGCCGCACGACGAGCCCGCGGTCAAGGTGAACGGCGTAGGCGTAGTGCCCGTCCGCGGCGGGGCGACGCTCGGGCTGAACGCGTCGTTTTGAACCTGGGGCAACGGCATGGCGGGTCCCCGGGTGCCTTCACGCGCTCGCACCTGCGGGATACGGGCGCGCGTCCCGCGGTCACGCGCATCTACCTCGTGGACGCGGGCGCGCGTCCCGCGGTCACGCGCGTCTACCTCGTGGACGCGGGCGCGTCTCTCGCTGTCACGCGCGTCTTCCTCGTGGACGCGGACCCGTGACCGCTGGATGCGTGCATCGGTCTCGCTCGTACGCGCGCGTCACCGCGCGATGCGTGCATCTCCCTCGTCGACGCGCGCGCCTGTCTCGCCATCACGCGCATCTTCCGCGTGGATGCGGGCGCGTGCCCGGGAGGTGCGTGCATCTATCTCGCTCGCACGCGCGCTTGCCGGCGGGACGGACGCGCGCGTCAACGAGGATCGCGCGCGTTCCCGCGGGGTGCACGCGCGTGTGAGGGGGAAGCGCCCCTCGGTCGCGCAGAGAGCCGACAACGTGCCGCGCAGGACGCGGCGATCGGACCGCGGCACGACCTGGCCCATGTCGCGCGCCGCTCGGCGCCCGGATACGAGCGGAGCAGAGCGGCACGCGGCGTGCACGGCACTCGGCAATGAACTTCGCACCCCCGGGCGCAGCAAGACCATGGATGGTGCTGCTCGGGCTGGCGGCGGCGTGTGCAGCGAGCGAGAGAACATCGCCTCCCGCGAGCCCGTGCAACGATCCAGCGTGCAGCGACGCCGCTGCGGTGGACACATCGCCTCCATCGAGCAGCGAGGCGGCCGCGACGGACACGTCGACGACCGGGATGTACTGCACAGACATTGGCTGCAACGACGGCGCGACGATCACGCTCGATTCGCCCTCGGGGAGCTGGGCGGCGGGCGGCTACGAGCTTCGGGCCAGCGGGGACGGGATCATGGTGAGCTGCACCCTGAACATCCCCGCGCCGGCGACGAACGATGTCTTCGGAACCTGCACCACGACGTCCACCACGTCCGCCGCCTCGCTGGCCCTGGAGTTCGCGCGGACGTGCATGGCCTTCGACTCGGGCATTTCCGGGGTCGCGGGGATTCAATGCACGCCCATCCCGGGCCAGTCGTCTCTCAAGCTCGCGGTCCCCGGAACCGCCGCGAACCTCACGCTCGTCCTGACGCGCGAGGGGACGCAGCTCGCCAGCGAGTCGGTGGCCCTCCAGTACAATGCGTACTACCCGAATGGGCAGGCGTGCGGCGGCGCGTGCCAGGAGGCATCGGCGACGATCACCGTCGCGGGTGCAGGAAGCGCGGCGACCGGCTCCGGCGACGCAGGCACGGATAGCGGCCCAGATGTATAGTGGGACTGCGGTCGTGGGTCGTTCGAAGACGGTTCAAGAGCATGCCCGCGTTCGTGTTCGTGACGACGGGTCGCTGCTGCTCGCGGTCGTCGCGGACACGCACTCCGCTCCGCACCCCGACGCCGCGAAGCACCTGAGGGCGCAGTCCCCGGACGCCATCCTCCATGCCGGGGACGTCGGCGATCGAGTCGTGCTCGACGGGCTGCGAGCGGTCGCGCCGATCTTCGCGGTTCGCGGGAACATCGATGGCCGAACGCCGGGCGTGCCCGACGTGTTGACCGTCGATGTCGTCGCGGGCGATGCGTTGCTGCTGCGGATCTTGCTCTTGCACATCGCGGTCGACGGACCCCGCTTGCGAGCAGACGCGGCTCGCCTCGCGCGCTCTGTGGACGCGACCCTGGTCGTGTGCGGCCATTCGCACGTTCCGCTCGTCGCTCGGGACGGCGACGTGTCGATATTCAACCCGGGCTCGATAGGTCCACGCCGTTTCCGTCTGCCCATCGTCTTCGGGACCATCCACGTGACCCGGAGCGCCGTTCGCCTCGCGCACTTCGACTGCGAGACCGGAGAGCCGTGGAGGCCGAATAGGTCGGTCGCGTAGGCGCGAGCGGTGGAGCTCGACGCTCACGTTGAACCAATTCAGGGCTGGAGCGTGAGCAACCCCGGTTGCCACGGGAGCAGGTTGTAGGAAGCCGATGAGCTGACGTGCCCCTGGTAGAGAAACTGCAGATTGCACGGGTCGATCGTCTGGGTCTCGTCGGGATTGGCGCGCACCAGGTCCCCGTGGCTGATGTCGCTGGTCCAGGCCGTACCGCTCGGAAAGCTCACGTTGGCCTTGCCGGCGAAGGGGCTGCTCTCGCTCGCGGCCGACGCCATCCATGAACCCCCGAGATCGGTGGCCGTGAAGGATCGAAAGTACCTTCCTTTGGATCCGAGCGCCTCGACGATCATAAGGTACATGTTGGCGCCCTTCACCGTGTAGACCTGCACGGCCTCGAACAGGTTCGACTGCGTATCGGTCATGACGGTGGTCTGTGACGTGAAGGTGCCCGGGAAGCTGCCGATCGGCATCGACGCCCGGTAGATGCTCCCGTTGTCCCCCGCGAAGAAGAGGTAGCAGGTCGTGCTGTTGCAGATCACCGTCTCGTCGATGGGTCCGGTGCTCGACCCGGAGATGCTTCCCATGAAGAGCGGATGGGGAGACGACCAGCTCGACGCGTTGGTAGGGTCGGTCGAGGTCAGGTAACTGAAGGGCGATGAACCCCACTCGTAGGCGAGCACCCAGACATTCTTCGGGCTGAAGTAGAAGAGCGTCGGGGCAACCGTCCCTACGGACATCGCGCTTTGCGTCGCCGTGGCCGCCCCAGGCCAGTCGGTGAAGGTCATCATGCCTCCCCCGTACGAGCCGGACGCGTTGACCGTCGACATGTAGACGATGTGCTGGCCCTTGTAGACGACGTCGGTGAAGTCCTTGATCGCGACCCATCCGGACTTTGGTGGAGCGAGCGGTCCCGTCGACGTCCACTTGATGGTCGTCGGAAGCGGGCAGACGCCGCCGTCGCCGGTCGATCCGGAGCCGGTGCTCGAGCCGGAGCCACCGCTCGAACTGGAGCCGCTGCTCGAACCGGAGCCGCCGCTCGAATTCGAGCCCGAGCCGCCGGAGCTGCTGCTCGACGCGTCGGCGTCGATCGATCCGGAGCCGCTCCGGCCGCTGGAGCTTCCACTGCCGCTCGACGCGACGGTCCCGGAGCTCCCGGTCATCGACCCAGCTCCGCTCGACTCGGCGCCGGACGGGGAACCCGATGCGGATGACCCGCTCGAGGACCCGGAATCGACTCCCGAGGAAACGCCGCTGCCGGACGAATTCGAGCCGCAAGCAACGGCGACGATCGGGGCCGCGACGGCGAGTGCCATCCGCGAGCGGAGGTACATGGTGAACTAAACTCCTTGATCGACGTCCCTTGCGCCGCATCCGGGCGCCGCCCTCCAACCAATGGGAGCAGGTTCGCGGAAACTTCCACCCCGCCGTAAGATGGACCCCGCCATGGCGCTCTCCAGCCGCGACGTCGACGTGCACGTCGAGCGCGTGCGCGCCGACGGGTACACCGTCGTCGAAGGCGCGATCGAGCTCGAGCTCGCCGAAGAGCTCGCCCGGGACCTCGCGCGCATCGAGGCCGAGCAGAAGGTCGTCCCCGCGTCGAACATCTTCGAGGGGCTGAGGACGGTGCGCATCTACAACCTGCTGGCGCGCGGCCGCGTCTACGAGAAGGTCCCGGTTCACCAGAACGTGCTGCCGATCGTCGAGCGGGTGCTCGACAAGGGATGCCTCGTCTCGTCGCTCTCGTCGATCGGCATCGACCCCGGGGAGGACGCGCAGATCTTGCACGCCGACGACCAGCTCATCCCGCTGCCGAAGCCGCACATTCCCATCATTTGCAACACCATGTGGGCCCTCACGGACTTCACGGCGGAGAACGGCGCCACGCGGGTCGTACCGGGCTCGCACAGGCGCGATCGTTCTCCGGACCTCGGCGAGGCGGTCGCGACGATTCCCGCCGAAATGAAGCGCGGAAGCGTCTTGATCTTCGACGGAAGCATCTGGCACGGCGGCGGCGCGAACCGGAGCCCTGCGCGGCGCCTGGGCGTGGCCATGAACTACTGCTCGGGGTGGATGCGGCAGCAAGAGAACCAGCAGCTCGGCATTCCCCTCGCCGTGGCCCGCGGCTTTTCGGACCGGCTTCGCCAGCTGTGCGGCTTCGGCCTCTACCGGGGGCTCATCGGCCACATCGACAAGTGCAGCCCCGTCGATGCGCTCGACGGGACCGGTCCGCGCCCCGTGGTCGGCGTCGTGGGACGCGGGCAGTAACACCGCGACCCGATCAGTTAATTCTATCGAGGTGTCGCGGACGGGCGAGCTCGATCGTCGGATCGATAAAAGGAGCCGAACCCAATGAAGTACGCCCTCTTGATCTACGCCGCCGAAAAGGACTGGGCCGACAAATCGCCCGAGGACCAGAAGCGCATCTACGACGAATACTGGGCGTACACGGTGGAGCTGAAGAAATCGGGCAAGATGCTGTCATGCGAGCCGCTTGACCCCACCCCGACGGCCACGACGATCCGCGTGCGCAACGGCAAGACGATCCCCAGCGACGGGCCGTTCGCGGACACCAAGGAGCAGCTCGGCGGAATCTACGTTGTCGATGTCAAGGACCTGAACGAGGCGATCGCTTGGGCTTCGAAGATTCCGGACGCCCGGACCGGTTCGATCGAGATACGGCCGCTCATGAACGTCCCCGAGATGTAGATTGGAGGGGCCACGTGAGCCAGTCGGCGCGAACGCTCGACCGGATCTTCCGCGCCGAGTCCGGCTCCGTCCTCGCTACCCTGATCCGGCTCCTCGGCGACTTCCAGCTCGCCGAGGATGCTCTTCAGGACGCTTTCACGGCCGCCGTCGAGACGTGGTCGACGGACGGCTTGCCGGCTTCGCCGGGCGCTTGGCTCGCCACGACCGCCCGGCGCAAGGCCCTCGACCGGCTGCGGCACCTGCGTATCGTGGAAGCCAAGGCGAGCGAGCTGGCGCTGTTGATCCGCCTCGAGCGAGAGGCCTACGGCCCGCGAGACGACGTCGACGTCTCGCCGGTGCCCGACGATCAGCTGTGCCTCATCTTCACGTGCTGCCATCCTGCCCTCTCGCAGGAGGCACAGGTCGCACTCACGTTGCGCACGCTCGGGGGCCTGAGCCTCGCGGAGATCGCCCACGCGTTTCTGGTCAATGAAGCGACCATCGCCCAGCGTGTCACCCGGGCGAAGCAGAAAATCGCACGCGCGCGCATCCCCTTCGAGATCCCCGACCGCGAGTCGCTTGCGTCGCGCCTCGACGCGGTGCTCCGTGTCCTCTACTTCGTATTCAACGAGGGATATCTGGCGACCTCGCGCGGGCCGCTCGTCCGCGTCGACCTCGTCGACGACGCTCTTCGCCTCGCGCGAGGCCTGTGTGAGCTACTCCCCCACGAGCCGGAAGCCCTCGGCCTGCTTGCGCTCATGCTGCTCCACGATTCGCGGCGCGAGGCGCGTACCGGTGACACCGGCGAATTGGTGCTGCTCGAGAACCAGGATCGCTCCCGCTGGAAACGCTCGCACATCGAAGAGGGCCTTCGGCTCGTCGAAGAGGCGCTCCGCATGGGGCGTCCAGGGCCGTACCAGATCCAGGGTGCGATTGCGGCGGTGCACGCCGAAGCATCGAAGGCCACACAGACGGACTGGCGGCAGATCGCCGTCCTCTACGAGCAGCTTCTTCGCTACCAGCGCACGCCCATCATCGAGCTGAATCGCGCCGTCGCCGTCTCCTTCGCGATGACACCGGCCGAAGGTCTGGAGCTCCTGGCGCAAACAGGGGCCACAGGCTCCTTGGAGCGGTACGCGCCCTTTCACCTCGCTCGCGCCGACATGCTCCGTCGACTCGGCCGAGGCGACGAGGCGAAGGAGTGCTACCGCCGCGCGCTCCCGTTCACGCAGAACGAGCAGGTACGTCGATTCATCGCGCAGCGACTCAACGAAGAAGCTCGCTAGAGGCGAGAAGGAGGCCGAGATGTCCGACATCACAGAGGCGCGTAGGGCGCTCGCGAGGCGCATATTGGAAGGAGAGGGCGAGGCGTCGCGAGCTCAGCGTCGTGCCGCCTTCGACAACTCCGGGCTTCCGGAGCCGCTTCGAACCTTGATCGACAAGGTTACCAGGAGCGCTCATCGGGTCACGGACGAAGACATGGCCGCCGTTCGGCGCTCCGGCCTGCGAGAGGACGAGATCTTCGAACTCGTAGTCTGCGGGGCGGTCGGCCAGGCGTCGCGGCGGTACGACGCAGCGCGCCTCGCCCTCGATGCTGCAACCGGGAAGGACGGCCATGCGGCTCGCGATTCTCGATAGCGGGCACCGGCTGGCCACGAAGGTCCTCTTCGCGCTCATTCGCGCGTTCTCCGGTCAGCCGGTGCTGGACGTCATCAAGCTCGTCAGGTACCGCGCCGATTTCTACGGCGGGCCCATGTCGAAGGTCACTCACGAGGCCATGCGGGGGGCATCGGCCTGGTCGGTCGGCGACCGGGAGCTCATGGCGGCGCTCGTCGCGAAGACCAACGAGTGCGCGTGGTGCACGCAGGCGCACACCGCGGTCGCGAACGGAGCGTATCGCGACGCGGCGAGGGTCTCCGCGGTGCTCGCCGACCTCGAGACCGCGCCCATCGAAGAGCCGCTTCGGGCGACCTTGCGCTGGCTGTGCAAGTCGACGCGCGAGCAGGCCGTGCACCCGGAGGACGTGCGAGCAGTCCTTGCGGCCGGCGCGTCTCGCCAGCAGATAGAGGACGCTCTCGCGGTCCGCTTTGCGCTCGATGTGACCGGTCGTCTTGCGGATGCCTTCGGATTCGTCCAACCTCCCCCCGAGGCGTTCGAGGCCGGCGCAAAGTACCTGCTCGCGCGCGGCTACCGGTGAAATGGCCTTTGGAGGGCAAATGACTCCTCGCGTCCACGTTCGCCTTGGCGCACCCGCCGACCTGGAGGTCGTCTCGCGTCTTTTCTTCGCGCTCTGGCCCGACGGACCACTTCTCGAACATCGGGAGGAGGCTGCAGCGATTCTCGCCGGCACCCCACCAAGCACTCTCCCGCTGGTGGTGTTCGTCGCCGAGGTAGACGCCGTGGTCGTCGGTTTCATCGAGGTCGGCCTTCGCTCCCACGCCGACGGCTGCGACACTCGCCACCCGGTCGGCTTCATCGAGGGGTGGTATGTGGAGCCGGCGCGCCGCGGCGCGGGCGTGGGACGGGTCCTGATGCAGGCGGCGGAAGAGTGGGCGCGCGCGAAGGGCTGCCGCGAGCTGGCCTCCGACACTTGGATCGACCACGAGTCCTCGCAGCGAGCGCACGAAGCGCTCGGCTTCGAGGTGGTGGATCGCTGCGTGAACTTCAAGAAGGCGCTCCGATGACGTCTGCGGTCAGTGCGTCCCGTCGGGCATGACCACCCGCGCGTCGCCAAGGGCATCCTCCCGCCACCCATCCGCACCGACACCCGAGAACATCGGCAGCGTCCCTATTTTGGGAAGGAACAAATCGGCGCCGGGCGTTCTGCGTCTCAGACACATGATGACGACACTGCCCTGTCGCACCTCACGAGGCCTCCGTCTCGCCGCGTCCCTCGCCTTGACCGCCGCCGCGCCGCTTTCCGCCGTTCTGTCCGGGTGCAGCGCCTCCGGCCATGCCACGGCGCCGCCGCTCCCGGGCCGCGTCTCCGGTGCGACCTGCGCGCGCCTGCATCCGGGCGTCGGCGCGCGCCGCGAAGGCCCGCAACGACAGAGCTCGGCGGTCGCGCTGGCCCTCGCCGGGAACGGAGCAACCGTTGCCTACATCGCCGACGCCGACGAGCCCATGCTCCACACCCTCGACGTCGACGGCAAGAGAGAGGTCGCGGTCACCCCGCTCCACGGGGCACCCGAGCAGGTGATCGTCCTGTCGGACGGTCGCGTGGCCGTGACCTTGCGTCACGAGAACGCCCTCCAGATCCTCGAGCCCTCCGCGAGCGCGGCGACGCCCCTCGAGCCGCGCTGCGTCGTCGACCTGCCGGCCGAGCCGATCGCCATGGCGTCGACCCCCGACGAGTCCACCCTGCTCGTCACGAGCGGCTGGGCGCACCGGCTCACCGCGCTCGACGCCGCCACGGGGGCGGCTCGCTTCGAGAAGGACCTTCCGCGCGAGCCCCGCAGCGTCGTCGTCTCGCGGGACGGGACGAAGGCGTTCGTGGCGCACGTCGTCGGCGCGCAGATGAGCGTCGTCGATCTGTCCACCACGGAGCCCGACGTTCGCCACATCGATCTGCGGACGCGAGTGCGCGACGAGACGTTCCGAGCGCCCTCGGCGAAGGAGGCGACGCGCGTGGGCTGTCAGGGCTTCGCGCTCACCCTGGCGGTCGACGAGGGCGACCGCCGAGGGGCCAAGCTCGACGGGCGCGTCTTCGCCCCGATGGTCGCCGTGGATCCCGGCAATCCCGAGCAGCCGGCCTCCGGGTACGGACGCCCCGATCCCGTGCTCGGCACCGAGACCGGCGAGGTGTCGGTCGTCGACGCCGCGGCCGAGCGCGCCCTGACCCGCGCGGTGCTCGCCGTCCGCAGCTCGTCGCAGCCCGCCAAGGTCGACGAGTGCCTCCTGCCGCGCGCGGCGGCCTACCACGCCGGGTCGCTCTACGTGACCTGCCTCGGCATCGACGCGCTCGTACGCCTCGACGCGCGAGCGCTCGACCCGGGCCGCGCCGAGCTTCGACGCTGGCAGGTCCCTTCGGGCCCCACGGGCGTCGCCCTGGACGCGGCCGGCGCGCGGGCGGTGGTGTGGTCGCAGTTCGACCGCGAGGTGTCCGTCATCCCGCTCGACGGCGACCAGACCCACGCGGCGGGGATCCCGCTCTCGCGCGGCGCCGGCTCGGGCCTCACGGCGGAGCTCGCGCTCGGGCGGCGCCTGTTCCACCTCGCGGGCGACGCGCGTATCAGCAGGGACGGGCGAGCCTGCGCGAGCTGCCACCCCGACGGCCGCGAAGACGCGCTCACCTGGGCGACGCCCGAGGGACCGCGGCAGACGCCGATGCTCGCCGGGCGCATCGAGGGCACCGCGCCCTACGGATGGCTCGGCGCGGGCGCCACAGTCGACGACCACGTCACGCGCACGTTCCAGCGCCTCGAGGGCACCGGCCTCGACCGGGCGGAGAAGACGGCCCTGCTCGCGTACGTGTCCACGATGGCGGCGCCGTCGACCCGCGCCGTCCCGCCGCCGGCCGCCCGGCAAAGGCTCATCGAGCGGGGGGAAGCGCTCTTCCGCTCCGACGCGACCGAGTGCTCGACCTGCCACGATCCCGCGCACGCCTTCAGCGACGGCGAACGGCACGCGGTCGGCGGATCCACGCGCGCCAAGAAGGCAAAGAGACAGCCCGACAGCTTCGACACGCCCTCGCTCCGCTTCGTCGGCGGCACGGCGCCCTATTTCCACGACGGTCGTTACGCGACGCTCGAGGAGCTGCTCTCCGCGTCCGATCACGCCATGGGGTACACCCTGCAGCTCTCTCGCGACGATCGCGCCGCGCTGGCGGCCTACCTGGAGGGACAATGAGCCCGCGCCGTCTCGGGCTCCTCGTCCTGCTGGGCGCCGCGGGGGGCGCGCACGGGGCGGCCGCCGGCGTCCCGCAGGGCCAGCCGCTGCCACGCGAGGCCGATCACCACGTCTCGAGCGCGCCCACCTGGATCGACACCGCCGCGTTCGATCCCGACGCGCTGCCCGCTGCCGAGATCCCGCCGATCGCGAGCGGCACCGCGCCCAGGGCCCTTCCCGACGGTCCGCCTCCGGCCGACCTCGAGGTGCGCACCGCGGCCGGCCGTCCGATCAAGTCCTTCCATCGCGGTCGCGCGCCGCTCGACGTCGAGATCGCCGGCGCGCGAGGGACGCACGTCGGGATCCTGGCAGGGCGTGTCTCTCCTTCCCCCCGGGGAATCGAGCTGCGGCCGTCGATTCCCATGAAGTGCGAGGGCACCGCGACGCCGCTGGTGGCGCTCCGGTGGGAGCGATTCGCGGCGGACCCGTCGGGCGCGGCCACGGTCGAGATGGCCACCGGATGGTTCGATCCGGCGGGGTGCCGCGCCGTCGCCGTCGCGCGAACGACGCTGCATCCTGCGGTCATTGCCCGATCGAGGGGCGTTCCGCTCCTCTATGCCGCGCGGGCGGGACACGGGCTGACCTTCTTTCTCCCCCAGGGCTCGAGCTTCGTCGTGGACGCGATGGGCGGAGAGGCGACTACGGTCACCGGCGAGAACCCGCGCGTCACTCTGCCCTTGACGAGGGGCGGCTCCGCCTCGTTCGCGGCCACGGTCGAGCCATGGATGCTCGGGACATGGAAGGCCGGCGTCGAAGGGAACCCGCCGCCGCCCGGTCCGAGCGAGGGCGGCAGCATCCGGTTCGGGGTCGACGTGCTGCAGCCCGTCCAGGAGCCGCGCCCCACCGTGCTCGTGCGGGTCGAGGCCGCCGCGGCGAACGCGGACCCCTCGAAGCCCGCGCCGGTGTCCGATCCGGGGCCGACGGACCTGGAGCTCGATTAGGACGGGTTGGTGGCGGGCGCGCGGTACGCGAACCCCACGCGGTTGGCATGCGCGTCCGGCCCAACGAATCCACAGAACATCTCCTTACAACAGCTACTCGTCCAAGCTCACGGGGCAAGGGGCGGTCACCGGCGGATCGGGCGCGGTGCTTCGTATTTCGCCTGGGGCAAACGCCCAAGCCTTCCTCGGTACGGCGGCGTGCACAGGTTGCCACGCCGTGTCGGCGAACGGGACGCGGATGGTCGCGCAGCCGGTCGGTGGAAGCGTGCTCGGCGCGGCGGGAGCGACGTACTCGCTCACTTCGGGCATGGTCAACCCCACACCCCTCGTAGCCAATGCGCCGAACGCGTCGTTCGCGGGAGTCTATCCGGATGGGACGCTTTACCTCGCGTGCGGGCATCCCACCCCGACGGTGGGACCGCGGAGCACCAGCATCGGTTCGACCGCCAATGCAGAGCTCTACGAGACCGATACCGGCAACCCCGTGACGGCACGGGCATTCCGACGACGGCGATGATGGGGATGTTTTCGCCCGATGGCAAACTCCTCACCTTCAACGACTACATGATCTCGAACGGCCATGGCCTCGCCACCATGGCCTTCGACGTCGGAAGCCGCAAAGCAAGCGGCTATCGGCAGATCTATCAGAACAGCAGTAGTTATCCCGGATGGCCATTCTTTCTGCCCGACGACAAGGCCGTCGTCTTCGTCCTCGGAGACCAGGCGGACTTCTCCGGCAACGGCTTGGGGCTCAACGTCGGCGGACTCGCCGGCTCGTTCGGCACCGCCGATGGCGACCTGTACGTCGTCGACCTTGCCAGCGGTACGACCACCATGCTCGCAAAGGCGATGGGCTTCGCCTCCGCGCAGGATATCGCGTCGAACACGACGTATCTGCCCTTCGGTGGCTCGAACATGAGTGCGACGGCCCCCGCCACAATCGCGGACGAGAACGACGTCCCCGAGACGACGGCGTACGAGTCTTCGCCGGCCGGCAGCGCGAGGTCAACGCCGGGGGCGGCGAATGTGCTCGAGAGACCTGTGCGGTGCCGACGAGGAGGCCAATGGGCGCCGCGGTTCAAACCGGCAGCTCCGGTTCCTCCGCAAGCGCGAATTGGAGTTGCCGTTGACCATGTTGCCCGACGATCTTGCAGAGGCCGGTGAGCATGGCCCTGAACTCGTCCCGGACTCGATCTTCGGCCAGGTCGGGGGCATCGGTCGGAGCCAACTTGAGCAAGTGGTTCTGGACAATCCTGAGCTGTGCAGAGAACTCCTTGATCGACGCCAGGCGTTGCACCAAGTGCCGCCGGGAGTTGAACGCGTGCACGGCACCGACGAGCGACGGCAGCCAGATGGCCAGAATTTCCAGGCCAATGCTGCGCCCGGCCCGGATGAGGTAGGCGTTGCACGCGAGGATGGCGAACATCGTCAGCAGGCCGAGCGATCCGGCGACGCGCTCGGTGTGGTGGTGGCGCTTGAGCTCTTGACGCAA
>Ga0070735_10003355_pt1 | contig 14077 bp, 9 predicted proteins | sample Coa_R1_FD_66443 | JGI IMG/M metagenome (GOLD analysis project Ga0070735, IMG submission 66443) | Surface soil microbial communities from Centralia Pennsylvania, which are recovering from an underground coalmine fire - Coalmine... | ecosystem: Environmental > Terrestrial > Soil > Unclassified ...
ATTCCGTTGGGACTCTCCTTCGAGAAGAGCGCTTCTGCATCCACCAACTCTGCGCCCAATGACGTGGCCACCGCGCGATTGATGTCGTTGATTCGGCTATCTGCGCGAAAGCGCAGCGTGTCGAGATCCCGGGCGCGCACGAAGTGTTCCTTCGCACCGGCGTAGTCGCCCATCCTCCACAGGGTGCGGGCAATCCGGAATTCCAGTTCAGCATACTGGCCGTCGATCTTGGTCGCGGCCTCGTACGACTTCAGAGCCTCATCGTACGACCGCGAGGCTTCCGCGTCCGATCCCTGCTGCACCAGTGCCGTCCAGGAATGCAATTCGTCCGCTGTTAAATCCTGCCGGTGCAGCGAACCAAACGGAGCGCAGTCTTTCAAATTCGTCGCCGCGGTGCTGACAATCACGCGGGCTCCCGCGCTGCGGCCAGCTTCAATCGTGTCGCGCACATTCTTCTCGAAGTTCCCGTATGTATATTTCATGAGCGGCGAACTTGCCTGAACCTGCTTGTCGAGAAACATCTCCATCCCGAGCCACTCTTTTTTTCGGGTTCCAATCTTCGTGAGGAGCTGCCCAATGCGCGTAGAGCGCACGAAAATGCTCGCACGGATCACCGGCAGGCTCATCTTCGACGACGTCAGAGCCGTACCGGGGCCGTAAGGGCCAACGACTTCGTTGTTGCCGGAATAAATAATGAAAAGATCGGGACGCTCTTTCGCCAGCCCTTCGGCAATTGGCAACACCACATGAGAATTAATCGCGACGCTGCCGGTGTTCACGACTTCGAACTTCATCGATGGATAGCGTGTTCGCAGCATCACATCGAGATACCGGCTGAAGGCGTAGGCAGGGTCGGGATCGCCCATCGCCGCCGACTCTCCGAGCACAAAAATGCGGTACGTTCCTCTTGGCTTCACCGTGGGAATCGAATATGCCTGCGGTGTCTTGATCATCCCCGGCGGAAAAAACGGCGCCGGAAAAAACAGGTTGTAACAATCCGCGGCATCCCCTTGCGCCGTGCACGGGACGGTCAGGTCGGTGGAATATCCCACATCGAACAAGCGCAGCGCCAACTCGATCACGCCCAGCAAAAGCAGAGGCACGAGTACCGCAGTCGCGATCCGCGGCGCCCAGCGGCGCACGCCGCCACTCTCCCGCAGATTGCTCGTTGTTGGTTGTATCGCTGCTGGCATTGCCTTTTGCTTTCGGAACCGCCGGATCAAACTATCTCGCGATACAGGGCTGGACTCGATCCAACTCCGCGGGCCTAATCGCGGTGTAAGACCTCTTATTTCGTCCAGCCCTGCCGGTTCCCCGCATGCGTTGTTACGCTCGGACGTTTCCGCTCGAACACAACAGACGCATACCCGAGAAAAACGAAGTGCTCGCGCAGATACGTCTCATCTGCCCTTGATCCCTTTAGGTTTCGCCGTGGTCGTAGCAGCAGTGACGGTGCCATCCGGATTGTGCGCTGCACCATGGCACATCAGCGTGCAAGTATTGGTCCCGCGGTTATACGAGATGGGAACCCCACTATTCTGCCCAACCACGTTCGCGTCGAAATTCACCAGGCGCTCGCCTGTGACATTGGGCGAAGTCGCGCCCATGCCGTGAGCCGTGTGGCAGGTCGAACAGCTGAAGCCGTACTGCGACACATGCACGCTATGCTGCGAGAAACTCGTATTGGCCAGAATCTGCGTCAGGTCGTGGCACTTCGCGCACATGGAGTACGGTCCGGCGACTGTGAGATCGGGATTCGGGAAGAGATTGCTGACCGGTCCGCCCGGCGCCGCAGCCTGATTGAATTGATAGTTGCGCTCGAGAATATGCGCGTTGACCGACCCATGAGGACCGTTGGGGCCGATGCCGCCGAATTCGCGGTTGTCGTCGCTGTTGTGGCAATCGGTGCAGAAAATCCGCGTCCCGACCAGCCGCGCCGATGTTGTGCCATTCTCATTCAGCATGTTAACCAGCAGGCTGGGCTGAGGCAGCGGACTCGTACGATCATGGGTAACAGGATGGCTCGACGTCGCGGTCGAGGCAAGCTCAGCCATGACGTTCAACGGATCGGCCGCCGACACAACACGCACTGGAGCGTATCCGTAAATGATGAGCCGCTGCTTGCCCGTACTCGTGCCGTGACAGCGTAAGCAGGTTTCATACTGATTGATGGCGGGCGTCAGCACCGTCACACCGTCCAATGCGGTGACGCCGGTCGCGCCCGCCTGAGACGGCCGCAGCAACGGCGGCGCGGAGAAAGCCGTCACCTGATTCGACGCATGCGCGTTGTGGCAGTCGACGCAGGTTGCGTGACGATTGTTGTTCAGGACTGCGGGCTCGGCGGCATCGTGGTAATTATTTCCCGAAGGCAGTGGATGGCCGACTTTTGCCGCCCCGGAAACTTCTCCCATGATGTTCGGAATTGCCGGCGACAGATAAGTACCGCCACCGTGGCACGTGATGCAATCCTGCGTCGCAGGATCGGTGGCAATCGCCGCTGGCGTGGCAGGCCGAAGCAAACGCGCTGGCGCCAACGAATTGTGCTCCATGTGACAAGACGCGCACGCATTCAGCCCAACCGTCATGTAAGGACCGGCATGTGCATCGGGTGATACCTGGTTCGTCGCCGTTTGATGAATGCTGTTCGGCCAACCGGCCAGCGCATTGATCTGTCCCTGCACAACGCGCGTTGGATCGTGACAAGACAAACACATCTGCGCGTTCGAACTGTCGCGCACCAAAAAGTTCTGCGCGATCCTGTCTTTTCCCTGGACGTGTGGATCGTGGCAGCTCGTGCATTCGATGTTACCGTTCACAAGCTTCACTGCGCCCGTGGGATCGGCCGTCTTGCCCTGCGCCACCAGCGACGAAGCAAGATTTGCCGCGTCCTTCAGCGGCAACACCAGGCTGAACGGATGCGATCCCGTCAACGTCGTCCCAAATGAATCGGCGCTGTTCATCTGTCCGGTGGTGGGTAGTTGTCCGTACGCCGCAGACTGCCCTACACCGACCGTTCCGTCATGACAACTCAAGCACAGGCTGCTGGTAACTCCCAACGTCGGCTGTGTGTTGCCTTGTTCGTGATACGTCGTGCTGTTGTAGGGAGTGTAGGTGCTCTGCGAAAGTTTCTGATTCCACAATGGCGTGACGCCGCCCAATCCGCTGTGCGGAGCGTGGCAGAAGGTACATCCGAGACCTCCGGACGTGGTCACTGACGCTCCACTTGCCGCTGTCAGATTGTGCATGCCCAGCACGTCGCCGTTGACCTGACCTCGCGCCACACTCTGCGACAGGACAACCGCGCAAACCACGACGCAACTCAGAGACAGGAGCACCTTCACGGTTGCCTCCCATCCGCCGTTTTCGCTAAGCCGTAGTAATGGAATATCTGAACTCGCCGGTTAAACGCGTCGACTACGTAGATGCGATCCTTGCTGTCGATCTCGAGCCCGGCGGGCAACTGAAACTGTCCCGCTCCCGTGCCCCTCTGCCCGAAGTAATAGAGCAGTCTCCCCTGCTCGTCGAACACCTGCACCATGCCCCACTGCGCGTCTACGACATAGAGATGCCCTTCAGAATCGAAACCAATACCTTTAGGACGAAATATCCATCCCGCCCCGTCTCCGACTTTTCCAATGGCATAGCGGAACGTGCCCGAGCGATCGAGAACTTGCACGCGGAAATTCATGGCGTCGACCACGACCAGGTCCGTCCCATTCAACCGTAACTCTGTCGGGTAATTGAACTCGCCATCTCCCGTCCCTGGCTTTCCAATCACCTGCAGAACGCTGCCCTGCATGTCCATCATGTAGATCTTGTTGCGCAGCGTGTCGGTCACGTAGATGCGCTGTGCACCGGAATCTACCGCAATTCCCGTGGGACGCTTGAAATATCCCTCGCCACCTTTCAGGCTCCCAATCGTCCGCCTGAACTTTCCGCTCGGGTCGAACACAAATACTCTGCCCGACTGCGAATCGGTGACGTAGATGTTGTCCTGCGCATCGACGGTCACGCACTGCGGCGTCAGCATCCGATCCTTGCCGGCATCGCGGCGCGAAATGAACTTGTACTTTTGTTGGACGAAATCGAAGATGTGCACGCCGGCCGCGCCCGTATCGGTCACGAGGATGCGTCCGTGCGAATCGGTGGCAACGCTGTAGGGACTCACCAGGTAGTGGAAGTCGGGCTGACCCGCGATGACATCGACGACGCGCGTCCAGAAGCTGCGCTTGGGTTTGACCTCGCGCTCCAGGCTGAAACTGCGTTCGAACACCAGCTTGCGGCCGCCATCAAGCAGCAAGTCCGGCGGAGGCGGCTGGCCAATCTTTTCCTTGGGACGCTTCGCGGCGTGCGCCTGCGAGGCGAATAACGCCGCCAGCAGGGCGAGGATCAGCCCGGCGTGTACTGCCGGCTTGCTCCGCCCGTTTAGAAGAAGTCGAACCATCTGGTCATCCCGACGAAGAACGACGTCGTACTGGCAGGTGCGCCGACTGCGCTGATCCCCTGGGTAAACCGAGTGTATCCCGCTTGCAGTCCGATGCGCCTCAAATGGTACTGCAATTGTGCGTTGAAGATCTCGGTATTGTTGTGCGAAGTCGTGCTGCTCACGGTGTCGCTGATGGCGCGGCTGAAGCTGCCCGCGATTACCAACCGCCGGATCGGCGTGGCCGATATTCCGCCTCCCCAGCTGCTTCCCCCGAACAGAATGAAGTCGTTTACGCCGGGCGTCGGCGGCGGTCCCACCAGGCCGCCCGCTCCCAGTAGCGAGATCCCGTTGGACTTGGTGTAGTTCCCGTTCACGCTAAACATGCGCATGCTCAACGCCGACGAATAGCCTTGGCTGCTGCTGCTCGTGCCGCTGTAGTTCGTCAAGCCGCTGTGCGATCCGTTGACGGCTGCCGTCCAGGTCAGTCCACTCGTTAAGCGGCGATGCAAGTTGGCGCTGTAGTTGTAATACGAGGTTGTGTAGGTCACGAGCAACGTCTGCACATTCTGCGCATAGCTAAACGCGCCGGCCGTCTGCCACCCCGCAAACCGGTGTGAATAGTTCACCGTCCCAACGAAACCCAGGGCATTGTTGCCTTGCCCGTTCGAACTCTCCACCACGGAACCTGAGAACGTGAACATATCGAACAGCCGCTTTGCATAGTTCAACGTGCCGCTCAGGTACGTCCCCGTATAGGTCTTCCCGAAGTAAGTTTGGTCGTAATACGTAGCTTGCGTCTGCGCCGACAGGTAATTTGTGAACTGATAGCTCGCGCCTCCGCCTACCGTGGACGAGTGCGATCCCGATCCCAAATTCAGCCCCGGCACTGCCGATCCCGTCCCGACCAGGTTCTGCGTCAGGTAACCGGTAAGATTATCGGTATAGGTTTGCGCCACATTCAAAGTCAGCTTCTGCGTGGGGTGGAAGCTGGCATTGGCGGTCTCGGTGTCGTCTGAGTAGCTCGAAGTATTTGTGTCGTTCCCCTGGGTGGACAGGTACTCGCTGCTCGCCGATGCTCGGTTGAACGTAACCGCGAATATCCCATGAAACGGCAGTTCGTGTTGCGCACCCGCACCAAAATCATGGCCCGACGAATTCTGTACCGATTCCCCCTCGCCCGTTAGAAACTGCGGAAAGGTGGACTTCATGCTGTTGCGGTCGAAGAAGCCATTCAGACGAAAACCAGCCACTTCATAGTTGGAATGGACATTGAGCAGGTGCGTGCTGGAATCGTCTTGTTCGTCGGTGCCATAGATCGTGCTGTGGCCGCTTCCCTGCGAGTAGCCCACGCTCAGCGTCGGCATATTCGGAAGCAGTGCGCTCCAGTTGATCCCGAATCCCTGCCCTTTGCCGTAAGTCGTGAAGTTCGGCTGCCCGGTCAACCCGAGCGTGCTCGTGCTGTTGTCATCGTAGTGGTAACTGATCGCGCCGGGAAAGTGGCTTCCGGTGAAGAAGTTCGCGCTTCCCAGAATCCCCTTCGCGCCGGTGAGGGATTGATAGTTGGAATCGGCCCGCGACTGGTTGTAGTAGGGAGTCGCTTCGAAAGACAGGAAGTTGGGATTGTAGTAGGAACCTGAAATCTTGCCGTCGAATCCAAGATTCAGGCCGTGGTCGGATGGGATCGCATCGCCGTAGTCGCCGGAGTAACCGAAGGTGAAAAGTCCTCCGACCGTTAGTTTCGTGTTGTCGCCGACCTTCAGCTGAGCCGAGGAAAGTTGCGCCACCATCAGAATTGCCAACCCGATGATGTGCTTCGTTCCCTTCATTTGACGTCCGCTTGCGACAGGCCCAACGTCCAATTCCACTTACCCATGTAGAGGCACAACGATTGCCAAAATGGGCTTGCCTGTTCGTTTGTAAACTCATTGAAAATAAGGCGTTTACGATCCCGGGAGAGGACGCCGTTAATGTTACGAAGCGGATGCTGGGGAATATCACGCGGCCCGGGGTGTTGAATGACTCAGGGGGAATTGAGTCATTGAACCATTTCGCACCAGATCATTAAAACCGTCGGTACGGGGAAAATTCAGTTGGATCACTCGCTCGGAGCCGCTTCTCCTCCGTTGCGCGCGGTGCGCAGCGAAGCGCCGAAGGTAGCCACTAGCTCGTTGGCCTCTCTGAGGAGACCCTCGGTTCGATCGGATCTCACGACCCCGGTCTCGGTAAGCAGTTCCAGCCAGAAGATGCTTTCGTCGGTTTCCTCTACTACGATGCTCATTTTCGAGATGAACTCTGCCTTCGAGCGCCACCGACAAACCGCTCGATAATTAGCGGCAACCGAGGTACCCGACCGCAAAAGTTGTTTTCCGAGCGTCTGAGCATCGGCAGTGTGTGGAAGGGCCCTAAACAGATTCACGGTCCGTATCGCAAAGGTCTTAGAGCGGCCCTTAAGCGCGGCCGCTTTTTCAAGAGAGTTCATAAGAATTGAGACATTGAGCGATTGAGACTTGAATCATAGAGAGCAATGCCTCAATACCTCAATGATTCAATGCTTCAATTCTTAGACAACTTCGATCTTCGCCTTCGCGCGCAGCTGTTTCGCCAGGTTCGACCGTAGCTGTTCGTATTTCTTCTTCTGCAATTCGGTCTTCAGGTCGGCCCTCACTTCCGCGAATGGCTGCTTCCGGCCCGGCGTGTGCGCGTTCAGCCGGATGATGGTATACGCGCTCTCAATCTGGATCAGGCCCGTCATCTGCCCCGGCTGCATCGCGCTCAGAACCTTGATAACTTGCGGTGGAAGCTTGTCGCCGGCGACCACGTGATGGTCGCCCATGTTGACGCGAAAGTCGTCGTCCGAGATTTTCTCCGCCAGCAGGCCGAAGTCCTGATAACTCTTGGTCGCCTTGGCCTGCCGCAACGCGTCTTCAGCCTTCTTCTGCGCTTCTTTCGCCTGCTCCGGAGTCGGCTTCAGCGGCGGTACCACGGAGATACTCTGGAAGCTGAAGCTCTCCGACTGCCGGAATCGCGCCGGATTCTTCATGTAGTAGCTCTGAACTTCCGTCAGCGAAACAGGTGACTTGGCTTCCACTTCCTGCTTCAAGAGCTGTTCGATTAACAACGAACGCCGCATCTGCTGGCGTAGTTGCTTCTCGGAGCCCTGCATTTCGGTTTGCAAATATTGCTGGTACTGATCGGGACTCTGAAACTGCTTGCGAAACGCGGCTTCGGCGCTGTTCAGTTTTTCCGCCGGGACCGTCATCTTGCGCCGTTCTGCTTCCTGATACACCAGCTCCTCGAAAATGATCATCTCCAGCGCGCCCTGCCGAATCTGCGCCTCCTGCGCCTTGGGAAATCCATTGTGTTGCTGAGCGTAGGGGAAGATCGCATACATTTCGCGCAGCAGGTCGCGGTCGGTTAGCACCGCACCATTCACGCGGGCCACAGGCCGATCGCTAGCCTGCAACGGAGTCGTCGTCGCCGGAGCGCTGGCCGCCACCGCCGTCGGAGCGTGTGACGCTACCTGAGCCGAAGCCGCGGTAAGCGCCACCGCCAGCATTGCGCAGATTGGGAGTTGGTATTTCATAGTTCCTCGCTCTTAACCTTGATTCACAAACACTTGGTTCACAAAAAAAGGGGGAGAGTAAATCTCTCCCCCGTTTTACACCGTCAGGTCTACTGGAAGACCGTGGTGATGTTGTTGGTGTTGTTGGCTTCGTTCGCTTCGCCAAAGTGGCACTGGCGGCAGAACTGCGTCGTCGAAGGAGCATTCGCGTTCGAGACGTTGTTGATGTTCGGGTTGTACGGGCCGTTCACGAAGAAGAAGGTGGCATAATACTTGCCGCCGCCGTCGTTCGCGATCGGGCTCGCCGCGCTCGAAGTGTAGACCGTCATCACGTGCTGGTTGTGGCAGGTCGTGCACAGGACATAGGGCGCTCCCGCGGCGGTGATGCCATAGGGTTTCGACCACTTTCCAGGCGCCAGTGCCGGCCAGCCGTAGTTGGCTACAAACTGGGCGTACGGTGTGCCCGGGGTTACGGATAGCGTGCCAGCGGTGCTAACCAAGCCGTTGCCGGCGCTGATCGTGGCCATCTGTCCCACTGGGTGATCGTTGGTGTAGTTGCCGGCCGAAGAGCCGTCGTTGCCGAGCAAGGTCGGAATCGTTCCGTTGCCGTATGAAGTGTTCGTCAGAAGGCCAATTCTCCGCTCATAGGAGTCGTTGACCATCATGTTCTTGGCAGTGACGTTGCCGTCATGGCAGCTGAGGCAGAGGAGAATGCCGCCGACTTCCTGGCTTCCACCCGCGATGGTGCCGGGCAGAACTTCCGTGTATCTTCCGCTATCGCCGAACGCAACCGTCGCGCCGTACAGTGGGCTGGCATCCTGGCCCCACAACGCGTAGCTGCCGGTATCAGCGGCGCCGGCGTGGCCGGACCCGAAGGAACCGCTGTGCGGAGAGTGACATCCAGCGCAGCCGCGGCCGTTATTATTATGCGCGCCGAGGACGTCAACCGGCGATGACCAGTTCTGCGCCATCACCAGACCCCCGACCGCCAGTACAAACATTACAAGTAACATTGCTTTCTTCATAAAATTTTACGACCTCCGTGTTTGTAACCGCGTTCCTGAACTCCTAGAGGCTTAGGCCGAGGGCTGCAACTGCGCCTGGGCGCTTCTTGCAACCGCCCCTCGCCTCCTGTTAGTGCAACTGGCCGCCCGAAACTTCCCAGCGCTCCGTGTTCGCCGTAATTTCTTCATAACTCATTGAATCCAATGGTCTTTTAGTTTTGTGGTGGGCCGTTGTTCTTTTCACTTGATCCAGACGGGGTGGGGGAAAAGAACCACTTGCAGAACCCGGTTGGTTAAATCCCGCAGTCGGAAGCCGACCAAGTGATGAAAAACGCAGCGGTTACACACCGCGCGGCGTCCGCCTGTCAGGCAGCGCTGTTGCGTTTTGCACGCGCAGAGAGTCTGTTCGCTACACCCCTCGACCGCTACTTGCTTTGAGGATTTTTCACGTCCGCCGCTGGCGTGGCGGCTGGAGCGGTGTCTTTCGTCCCTGCTCCGGCTTTCTTTGACCGCTGCTCTTCCCGCTCCTTGCGCAGTTGATCGGCCTGCGCATCGGTGACGTAGAGGAATTGCTGCACACGCCCGGGATAGATCTCGGAGGTGAAGACGCGGTTGTTCTTGTCGATCGTAATGCTCGCTAATCCCTGGAATTGTCCCGGAAGCAGCCCATGGCCGCCGAACGAGATGAGCAACTGCCACTCCTGGTTGAAGACCTGTACTCGATCCTGCATGCCATCGGCGACCCAAATGTGGTTGTCGGAGTCGATCGCGATTCCTTTCGGCCGCGAAAAATATCCTGGACCGTCGCCGTTCTTGCCGTAGGTCGAAATGAATTTGCCGTCGGCGTCGAAGATCTCAATCCGATTATTCAAGGTGTCGCAGACGTAGAGATTGCCATCGGCATCAATCGCCATCCCTGTCGGCTTCGCGAAGTCCCCGGGCGTGGTGAGTTCGTGATTGTGGCCGGTGGTGCCCATTTTGCGAAGCAGTTTTAGGGAGTCTGCGTCGTACACCAGAACCTGGTCCAGTTGCACATCAGAAACGTAGAGCAGACGGTTTTCTTTGTCGATCGCCAGCCCTGCCGGTTCGGCGAGTCCATCTGTGATTACGTCCTCCGCCTTGTGGTTGGCGTCAAACACTAGTACGTGGCGAAGTCCAGGGTCGGAAACGAACAGGCGGTCACTATCGTCCATTGCCAGCGCGATAATCCGCACAAAATGCGCGTCGACTTTGTTCTTGATCAGCGTCGCTTCCCGTGTTTCTGTGTTGAAGATGAAGATGGCGCCGACTTTCTGATCGGCTACATACAAGTTGTTCTTGGAATCCACGGCCAGACCATAAGGCTCGCCGAGTTGGAAAAGAACTTTCCGCTCAGTGGTTGGCTGCGTGCCCGCAAGCCGATCCATCCACTTTGCCTTCTGCGTATTGTTGCCTTCTTCAACTTGTGACAGCTTTTGCGCCGCATAGAAAGCCTGGTAGCGTATGCGTGCAATGGCTGGCGGGTTCGGCCAAACGATGTTCGAATAGTCGATGACCGGGACTTTCGCAGGCTCGGCCTTCTTCTTCCCGCCGAAAGCCGCCACCGGCGCGAGCAGCGTCACGCTCAGCAGAACCAGCAGCCCGACGAGGCTCTTGCGATTGCGAATCACTTTTGCGCCGGCTTCAGTCGTCATGTCTATTCTCCTCGTCGTTCTCGTCTTCGTCCTTGCCGTCGGCCTATCGCTTCGTCAGATCTTTGTGGCAGCTCGCGCAAAACGCCGCGTTGTTGACCTGGTCCTTCGTTAGCAGGTCGGGCTGCGCCGACGAGTGCGGCTGATGACAGGACAGGCAGTCGATCTTCGCTATAGTCTTCGTGACGTCTGTCGGGTCGGCCACATTCGAAATCGGATGGCCCTCCACCGGATGCCCGCGGCCAAACTTTAACGGGAGTATGACAACTTTATTCTTGGCGAAATAATCCTCCGGCAGCCTGACGCTCCCATTGAAAATCGTGACCACGTGCTCGGAATCGAGTTTCTTTGGCTGCGACTCAGGCCCATGGCATTCCAGGCACAGCCCGTTCGTATCCTTGGCCCGTAGCAAATGATCGTTGTCGCCTCCGTGAGGCTCGTGGCACGTCGCGCAACCCTGCTTAAACGCCGGCTGATGCAAGAATTTCTTCTTCCCCTGATCGGCCTGATCCGTGTGACAAGCCAGGCAGATGTCCACAGCGTTCGTCTTGGGCAGGCCCGGTTGTCGGCTGGCATGCGGATTATGGCAGTCGGTGCAATCCCCTGCCGCTCCCGGATGCGGCACCTTCGCTTTATCGATCTTTTCCGCCTTGTCGCTATGGCAGGTCACGCAGATCGACTTCACGTCGGCCTGGGTCAGCACGACTTTGCCGTCCTTCGCCGGAGCGTGGCAGGTGTCGCAGGACTTGTCCGCAAACGGAGGATGCAGGAACTGCCGCATCAACTTCGGAGCGTCTGACTGGTGCGGATCGTGGCAACTGGTGCAGTCCGCCGTGCCGAACGGCTGATCATGATGTGCCTTCTGCAGGCTTGCATCCTTAACATCGTGGCAGTCAAGACACAGCGCCGGAGCGCTCTTGGTCAGATGAAAATCAAATTCGGCCTTGCCGCGGTCTCCAGTCTTATGCGTGACGTGGCAGGTGTCGCAACCCATATCGAGCGCAGCATGGCGGCTTCCCTTCTCGGGCACGTTCAATCCTTGCTTGTGGCAATCGAGACAAAGGTTCTGCCCCTTCTCGCCCGATTCCGCCTTCAGCAATTGATTCTTGTTGTCGCTCTCGTGCGGGTCATGGCACTTGATGCAGTCGCGCACCGCCGGAGGATGCACCGTCCCTTTAATCGTGGCCGCATCTTTTTCCGTGTGGCAACTGAGGCAGAGCGCCTGCGGAGTCGAGGTGATGAGCTTGACTCTTGTTACGTCCTTGTTGACTCGGACTTCATGGCAGCTCAAACATCCCGTCGCGATTGCCGAATGAACGGCCTTGCCTTTGGTCTTGTCTTCGTGGCATTCAAGACATTTTGCAGAGTCGACATTCTTGTCGAGCGGGACCGGATGTTCCTTGGCCAGCGCGGGCGCTAAGGCGAGCGCCAAGAACAGCATCAATCGCACGACCCGGAGGAGGGCCTGTCCAACGCTCCGTTTTGCGACGGGGAGGGGACGGTTTGGGAATGCTGGGACCATTGCCGACTCTTGCATGTGCACGATCCTCGCCTTAGTGATGTGGAAGAAGTGCATCTCCCCGGCTGAGTTGTAAATTATTGCATCAAATAACGTTCTGAATTATGCGCTGCCGCGACCGGTACTCCTAATTTCAATTTCACGCCTCCCGAAATGGGCTTTCTCGCACACTCGGTCGGTGAAATCACGCACGCCCTCGCCGGGTTGATCGGGTACCCCATCCCGCCGCTTTTCGCTGCGATTTGTGATTGTAATCACGCACTTACCGGAGTGGGTGAATTCGCAGCCGTAGCTTCTCGAGATGAGTGTTATGGCTCAAGTAAAGCTTGCAAAGATCGAGACGCGACAACGCCAACTCTCTCCCAACAAAAGACTTAGCAGGACGCTCCCGCGTTGGCGCAGAACGTGCATTGCAACATGCGAGGAAGAGAGAAAGATATGGCCCCGTCACTTCGCTCTGCATCACGAAAAATCTGGCAGACGCTGAGTTCCATCAAGACCGGCGTCGTTCTCATCATTCTGGTCGTCATCTTCTCCGCAGCTGGCACAGTGATCTTGCAGCGCCCTATCACCGAACCTGAAGACATGCAGCGCGCCTATTCCCCGTCGATGTTGCGCTTCCTCGACGCAACCGGCCTCACCGATATCTTCCACACGCGCTGGTTCGTGGCGCTGATGATCATGGTTAGCCTGAGCATTATCGCAGCGTCGGTGCAACGCTTCCCCAACGCCTGGCGATATTTCGCGCGTCCTTATAAGAGTCCCGATGAAGGCTTCCGCAAAGTTCTTCCCACGCAAGCGCTCATCGCAATCACCGATGAAGAGCATGGTCTGAGCGCGGCCGAACGCGCCTTCAAACATCTCGGGCTGAAATCGGAGCGCATCGTGCGCACCGAAAGCTTCTCGCTGTTCTCCGAGCGCAATCGTATTTCCGAGATGGCGGTTTACATCGTTCACGCCAGCCTGTTGCTGATTTTCCTCGGCGGCATCGTCGATGCACTCTACGGCTGGCGCGGATTCCTCATGCTGACTCCGGGCAGCGCGAGCAACCAGATTGAACTCAGAAACGGTTCTACCAAGACGATTCCCTTCTCCATCCGCTGCGACGGCACCGGCGAAGACACTTACGCGGACGGCACTCCCAAGCGCTGGTGGTCAAAGCTGGCCGTGGTCGACGGCGGACGTGAAGTATCGAATAAAGAGATCGTCGTTAACGATCCCCTCGTCTACCACGGGCTGCGCTTCTACCAGGCGAGCTACGGTCGCACTGGAAAGCTCGATCGTCTCCTCCTCAACGCAATTCCGGCCAATGGAACGAAAGGAACGCCACAAGAGATTTCTCTGGCGATGAACCAGACCGTCGCCCTCGATGCCAACACCACAGTACAGCTCGCGGAATTTATTCCCGACTACGTCGTTGAGGACGGACACGTCTACACACGCAGCCGCGAGATCACGAATCCTGCGGTTCACATGATCGTGACATCGAAAAAAGCCGGCACGACCAGCACAGTAAACGTCTGGCTGCCCGAGATTCCCGGCGTTGCCGAGAACGCGAATTCTCCGTACACACTCGACCCCAAAGACCTCAAGACCGGCCTCTACACCGGTCTGCAGGTCTCGCATGAGCCCGGACAGTGGTCCGTCTGGGCCGGCGTTGTGCTGATGGCGGTCGGCCTGACCTTCGTTTTCTACGTGGTTCACATGCGCTTCTGGATCGTTCCCGTGCATGACGCAGGCGGACGCCTGGCGCTCTGGGTTGGAGGCACGGCCAACCGCAATCGCGACGCTTTCGAACATAAGTTCAAAACCGTAGTCGAACAGATTCAAAAGGAACTAAACCCGGGAGTCGCGCTGGCCGCTGAGAAGCCAGCAACATCGATTGCCGGAAGGTAA
>Ga0070735_10003358_pt1 | contig 14074 bp, 8 predicted proteins | sample Coa_R1_FD_66443 | JGI IMG/M metagenome (GOLD analysis project Ga0070735, IMG submission 66443) | Surface soil microbial communities from Centralia Pennsylvania, which are recovering from an underground coalmine fire - Coalmine... | ecosystem: Environmental > Terrestrial > Soil > Unclassified ...
GCCTTAAACTCGGCCGTGTGAACTCTGCGCTGTTTTGCCATTTCCCAATGCTCCTCCAGGGGTCATTTTGGCACAGCGACTTAACTTATTCCAGTGTCCAGATTCCTGGGGGAATTATAGAGTGAGGCTTGATCGCCTCATTACCCGATAACCCGGCTACGGTCTTCAACTGCTCGATGATGCTTGCCAACCCATCGTGATGAAGACGCCGGTTGCCCCGGCAAAACAGGAAGTCGTGATCGCATCTAGGCCGAAGCGCCAGCCATTCCCGCAGGTTGTCAACTGCAGGCTCAGGAATGAAAATCCTGCGGCTCTTATCGCCCTTCCCGTGCCTGACAAGAATGAAATTCTCCGTCACGCTCACATCGTTTACGAGAAGGTCGCAGGCTTCGGCACGCCGCAAACCAGCGTAGGCCAGCACAGTGAAAACGGCACGGCTGAGGGCAACCTGACGCAGAGAGGACAGTTTCTCGCACGCCTCGAACAGCAAGGCTATCTGCGCGTCGGTGATCGTCTTTCGCTCCGCCGCATCCAGTTTTGGCAGAGTCAGAGCGTTCACTGGATTGGTGGTAAGCAGGCCGTTGTCCACAAGGTAGCCGCACATGCTCTTGATGCAGACCAACTTGCCTTTGATAGTACGGGGGCGCAGCCGTCTTTCTACAAGCCAGTGAAGATAGCGACGGAGCATCGGGGTTGTGAGAACATCTATGCCGGGGGCGGGGTAACCATTCTCGCATAGCCATTTGTGCAAGAAACGCAGGCGGTTTTGCTCGTTCAGGATCGTAGTGGCGGCGTGACCCCGCTCATACTTGATGTAGCGGATGTACTCTTCGATAGAGTCCATGAGCATCTTAGGAACCCTCCTCAGTGTGATTTGAGGAAAGTCCTGATGGCTAATTAACGGGTGAGGTCAGCACAACAGCAGGCTAAAATGGGGGTGAGATAGGGTGGTGTACAGGGACTTAGGGTGGATGTGGTAGATTCCCAGGCTGAGAACCCGCCGTCCTGACCGCTAGACGATATCCCCAAAATTGTTCGACGCCGGCAGCCTTCGCCAACGCATCGCGCAAGTCTGCGCCGATATTATGCCAAATGCTCCGCGTCTTGTCAAGAACCCGTCGTGATTACCGAAGATTGCCGGGACAGACCGGACCGGTGGCAATTTCGATGTCTTCGGGACTGTTCGGGCAGAAACAAAACCGTGGCGCCACCGGTCTCTGTGACGGACCGCACGTTTCCGTTTGTGCGCGTCGATTCGACGTGGCGATTCCCAATTGCCACTGCCATGAAGGCGGGCGTAGACGGGCGCACTTAGCGCGGCGTAAAGTAGTACCGGACTGCGTCTAGAAATAAGGGCAGGTCGCCGTCGACGATCGACGCGTGCGGGACCACGATGGCGGTGGCGCCCCCGACGAACAGGAACGTCCGATCGTCCTGCGTGGCGACGCGCTCCAGCGACTCCCACGGGTACCGCGCCTCGCCCCGGGCCGTGGACCATGTCAGGCCGTCGTGGCCCGCGTCGACCGTCTGTTCGCCAAGAGGCGGCCCGTGCGCGTTTTCGGCCTGCCGGCGAGCAATTCTCGAAACGAATCGGCCCATCAGCAGTCGCGGCGAGACGAGCCAGTAGGCGATGGCGCCCATGAGCAGCGCCATGCCGACGGAAACGACGGGCGGCAAGGATCGCGCTGCGGCGGACGCTCCCGGCTGCGCCATGCTGTACGTGGTTGCCGCGATGAAGGCGAAGACGAACAGGCGGAAGAGCCGCGTGCTGCGCCGTCCGCCCGGCGACGAGAACATCCGGTACTGCGCGAGGGCCAGGGTGTCGTCGGGCGCAAGAGTGAAATGCAGGATCGCCCGCGCTGGAGCGTCGGTAGCCAACGGTCTCTCAATTCTGCATAGCACGGCACGGAGCAAGCAGCCGTCACGATCGATGTCGGGAATCGGCGGAGCGATGGCCGAGTCGGCGCCACAAGACGCCGGCGTAACGGGCGGAGCCCGCGCCACACCGTTTCTTCCGGGAACGATCGATCTCCTTCCTCGCTGGATTCGTATTGGAGAGGAGCGATGATGACGGCACATAAACTCGCACGAACTATGGGACAGGCGGGACTCGCACTGCTCCTGGCTGGGCTCGGCGTGCAGCCCGCTGCTTCCCAAATGGCGCCTCCGCCGATCCTCGACCCCGAAACCGTATCCTCGGCTTCCGGCGACTACTCTTTGCTCGTCGATCCGAGCAACAAGCTGGGCGCGGGAGGCGCGACGTACCGGCTCAGTCGCAAAGGCGCCGTGGTTTGGCAGGGGACGCGGCCGTTCACCCTGTGGACGGCTGCAGTAACGGACGAGGGGATCGCGGCAGGTTACGGATACAGCAATGGTCCGGCTGGCTGGGGCAATAAGCCAGGCGAGCGGGGAACATTCGACATCGTCATAATCGACGCCGCTGGACAAACGCGGATGGACATAAGGGTTAAGCGAACGGATCCGCCGGTATTCGATACGTGGCCATATCCCCAGGGGGCGACGTTGACGCTGGACGGCCCGAACGACCGCATGGTGGTCGGGGTCGAGGAGTGGGACGCCGACCGGTTCGTTTCCCGGCGATGGCTCTATCAGATCAGCACCGGAAAAGAGACCGCAAGATATGTCGCGAAACCGTCCGATAGTATCCATCTGCCGGACCCGGAGACCCGCGATCCGTTCAGGCATCCGGACCCGAACGCCCCGGCCGTCGGGCGGGAGGTCCGATTGGCGCTGCGCGACAAGGTCGTGCTTCGCGCCGGCGGCAGCACGCCGGAGTCGCCGGTCCGGAACGTTTCCGACCTCGTGAATGCGGGGCCGGGTCGGCTCGCGTTCGTTCGGCGCGATAACGACAGAGACCAGACGCTCGTCGTTATCAGCAGTCACGGCGTCGCGCTGCAGACGGCGTCGCTCGCGGGCATCGACCACCACGCCGACGTCGCGTTCTCTCACCTCCTGTGGCGCGGTGGAAACTCCTTCGTAGTGTTCGCGGAGAAAACGACAGACGACGGCCAGACCCGCTCCGAAGACGCATATGGGATCGACGCGCGGACCGGTACTGTCGCGCGGATTCCGGAGGCCCATTTCGGCTGGGTGGATAAAGCGGCGGCATTGCCGGATGGCAGCTTCGCCGTCCTTGCGTCTCCAACCGCGGACGCCATCCCTAGAAAAGGGCTCTACGTGTTCGACGCGAATGGCAAAGGCAAGTGGTCGCTCCCTCCCGACGATGGGTACGATCCGGACAACCACCCCGAGCGGCTGTTCAGCCCGGAATCGGTGGCGATATTGACGACCGGGCAGATCGCCGTGCTGGACGTGATCCGCCATACGGTGCAGCTCTACGGTGGGTCCGGAAAGTATAGAGGTACGATTTCGCTCGATCGCGCATGGGGCCGCGAGGCGAACTATCCATGTGACATTTTCGCTGCGCCGGGCGGAGAGTTCGTCGTTCACGACTTCCAGGGCCGTCCGCAGCTCTATCGCATGCGGAGCACCGGGAAGGTTCTAGCCAGGCTCACACCCCGCTATTCCGGCGCGCAGGAGTTCCAGCCCCGCGCAATCGCCATCGGCGCCGATGGCCTCATCTGGGTAACGGATGCCTATTCCATCTTCAAACTGGACGCCGCCGGCCGCACGACCGTCCGACTCGGTGAATCGCCGCGGCCCGACCAGCTCCGCAGCATCGGCGAACTGGTGGTGCGGCCGGACGGCAGTTTCCTCGCCAGGGATGGGCGATCCGGCGCCGTACACGAGTTCGATGTGCGGGGCCGCTGGCTCCGCGTCTGTCTGCCGCGCGGCGCCCGCCGCGAGACGCCGCCGCCGTTCGACGCCCCGCACCAGCACATTGAGATCGGCCCGAATGGCGCGTTCGCGGTTGAAGGCGAGTGGTTCGGGCCAGACGGCCGGCACGTGGCTGCGCCGAACGGCTTCCAGCCGCTCGATAAGCGCATTGCCCGGATCGACCGGAGACCGGACCGGACTTGGATCGATGACATTTACCATGCGGCCGCCGCTGCGGATCGGTCGATAGCGATTCTGGATGGCGATAGCCTCCTGCGGTATCGAGGTCGCCGCTATCTGAGCTTCTACGACGCCAGTGGTGCGCCGCAGAAAATGATAGCCGTGCCGGAAGCGCTCGGAACGATCCCTGAGCTGGCATACGACGGCGTCCACGCCGTATTGTGCGGCGAAGGGCGAATAGTGTCCTTCGGCAGAGATGGGGAGGCAGTGTGGCAGTTCAATTTTCCGCAGGCAAAGGCAGCGGCGGCGTGGACGCCCTTCCTGACCGACTCGGGCCGCATGCTCTGCCTTTTCGACGGCGAGCGGACCGTCTATCGATACGCTATTCCGTAGCGCGCGGATTGGATCGCTCTGGCATCGTGGCGGCCCTGTTGCTTGCCGGAGCCGCGCTGCGACGGGCGCGAGCGGCGTGGCACGGAAACCGATCGCCGGCCGAAACCGTCCATTCATTGTCGGCACCGGACGGACTGGACGAGGGCTCAACGGTATGGACGCGCAGAGACCATCGGCGGAGCAGATCGCAGCTGTTGAAAGGGATGATGGCGATCTCCGGCACGCAGCGAAACGCTACCAGCGCGCTTGCGGAGTTCGACGACAAGCGCGCGGTCGGCTACTGGGCGCTCGCGCTCACCTATCCGGGCAGCCGAGACGTGGCGCTCGCCCATAAGAAGCTTGTCGCGCTGCTTCCATTGCTAAGCGCGTCTGATTCTCGCCTGCTGGATGACGAGCAGCGTGCTGCCCTCTACACAGTACTTGGTCAGCGGCAGGTGACGATCGATCTTAAGCTTGCGATACTGGGCGCGCTGGAACAGGTTGGGGACGAGAAGGCGACGCCGTGCGTACAGAAGCTGGCGTAAGGCGAGGGAGCGGCCGCTGCGCCGCTGGAGCTGCGAAATACCGCGTCCCGTGGTCTATCGGCGCTGCGCGAGCGCGCGGAGATTGCGAGAGAGTCCGGCACGCTTCTTCGTGGCGCGCAAGCGGCGGCGGCGGACCGGCTGGAGCAGCTCCTGCGGCCCGCGTCCGACGCCGGTACCGACGATCGAAGCCGGGAGCTGTTGCGCGCGGCGGGAACCGTGGAGCCCGAGATGGAGACGCACATTGCGGAGGGGCCGGCAATTCACTACGAGCGGCCTGTGCTCACAGAGCGCGACGCCCCGAGCGAAGTTGAGCGACTGGGCCAATAGGCGAAGACGCTATCCCGTATGGAAGAGCGCGTGAATTGCCGGTCGCGCTGCCTGGACGGAGAGAATCGGGAATACACTCATTCGTCCGTTACCTGATGAGGGGCAGAACCATCATGGAATCCGGCTCGCCGCCGCCCGATCAGATCGCCAGGGTCAAGCGGTATGTCGAGAAGCTCAATAGCGGGAGTCCGGTCGAGCGGGATCGCGCGCGGCGGGCGCTGGACGAGCTCGGCGCGAGCAAGCTCGACGTCCTCATTGCGCTGCTTCAGAGCGAAGTGGCCGGGCGGAGACGGAAGCGTCGCGCGATAACGATCGCCATCTGCGGCTATTTGGCTATTGCGGTCAGCAGCGTCATCATCTCACTGGCCACGGGTCACCACATCAACTCGCATCTGTTCACTCCGTTTACATGGATGGGCGGCATAATCGGCGGCGCATTTGCCGTCTCCGGAGCGCAGAAGAACGCGACAAAAGTGCTCGCGGAGTTCGATGACAAGCGCGCCGTTGGCTGGTGGGCGCTCGCGCTAACCTACCCAGAGAGGGAGATCAAGTCGCTCGCTCGCACCAAGTTGATCGCGCTGCTCCCGAAGCTGAGCGCGTCAGACGCACATCTGTTTGACGAGGAGCAGCGGAATGCGCTCAACCAGGCTTTGTCGCAGTGGTCCGAGTCGGAGGCGTTTCCCGTCGCGCTCCTGAATGCGCTTGAGCAGATCGGAGATGAGCGGGCCGTGCCCTACGTCGAGAAGCTGGCGGCCGGCCACGGTATGGCAGCCCGCTCCTTAAGAGTGCGCGCTGCGGCGAAAGCATGCCTGCCGGCGCTGCACGAACGCATCCAGCTCGCTAAGGAGAGCGCAACGCTGCTGCGCGGCGCCAGCGTGTCTTCCGCGTCCGTCGCGCCGGACCTGCTCCTGAGGCCGGCCTCCGGCGCCGCGAATGGCCAGGCCGCCGGCGAACTGCTGCGCGCCGCGGCGCCGGACAGTGAGGGCACTCCTCTTACGACTGAGGTGGCCAGTCGTGCAGCATCGCACATAGCCGACGCGCACGGTGAGCCGCAGTAGACCGTCGCCGTGATCGGGTCGCTCGGTAACTGATCGGAGCGGGCCGATCCGACACGCTTTCTTCGGCCCGCCGATTTGACCCAGCCTCGCTCCGCCGCAGACCACTCCAGCCGCCGGCGACTTCCACCATGCCGCCGCCACAGGGTACACTCTGCAGAACGGCCGTGTGGCCGTATCGCCGGAAGGAGCGGGCGTGCCCCAATGCCAGATTGGAAAACCGTACTTGCGGCGATGGCGGCATGTGTCGCGTTTCCGCGCATCGCGGCTGCGCAGGAGCCACCAGTAATCCCGACCGGGCTGGACGCCTATCGCCAGTGGGACCGCTGGCCCTATCTGCGCGTGGGGCAGCAGACCTTCATGCGCAGCACCTACGACCGCCGCGGCGGCAACGAAGGCGCGGATGCCAGCCACTTTCTCTTCCAGCTCCCGGGCGATCGCAGCGTGCCGCTCGACCTGGAGGGCCCCGGCGTCATCAACTTCATCCGATACAACCACTGGCACGGAAGCCCGTGGCACTATCTTGTCGATAGCGACGACTTCGTGCTGCGCGAAACCACGACCGCCGATCCGAACCACCCGCAAGACGGCGCCGCGTTCGTTCCTGCCGGCCTGTTCCCGGAGCCGCTCGCGTTCACCTGGGCCACCACGCGCGGCGCGGACCTGATCGCCATGCCGATCCCCTTCACCCGCTCGTTCCAAATGCAGTACGAGCGCACGCACTACGGAACCGGTTACTACATCTTCACCCGCTACCTCCCTGGCGCCCGCCTTTCCAAGCCCCTCCGCACCTGGGAAGGCGTCGCTCCAAGATCGATGTCCGCCTTCCTAACCCCAACCTCCCGCGAGCGGGACCTACCCCCAACCCCCTCCCGCAAACTGGAAGGGGCGATTCCAGATTCTCCCCCTTCCCGCTTTCGGGAAGGGGGCCGGGGGGTTAGGTCCACTTGCGGGTCGGGGGCCGGAGGGTTGGGCGCGGCAACCGAATCAGGTAGAGCGGCGGCAGAGTTAGGTGACGTACTGATCCTGCTGCGGCGCTCCGGGACCGATATCGCGCCGAAGCCGGACTCGCCGGAGGGGCGCAGGACTGGGCTGACGGAGCACGGCAATACCGTCGCGAAGCTCGATCCGGGCTACGCATTCATGCTCACACGCGTCGGCGCGATCGGCGGCATGGTCCGCGGCATCCAGCTCTCCGTGCCGGTGAAGTACGCGCTCGACTTCGGACGCGTGCGGCTGCGCATTACGTGGGACGGTCGGCGCTCCCCGAGCGTCGACGCGCCCATCGCGCTCTTTTTCGGCGCGGGCACGCTCTATAATCGCGACAACCACGAATATCTCGTCAAGGCGTTCCCTGTCAACGTACGGTACGCGGACGGCCGCGTCAACCTCGCGTGCTGGTTCCCGATGCCGTTCTTCGAGTCCGCGAAGATCGAGATCGCCGCCCCGCGAGGCGTGGCGCCGATCCACGACATTCGCTGGAGCCTCCGCGTGGCGCAGTTCCACGGCAGCCCGGACGAGGTCGGCTACTTCCACGCCACCTACCGCGACTTCCCGAACCCGCCGCCGGGTCGCGATCTCGTTCTCCTGGATACGCGCGATACCGAGGGCGGCGGCGACTGGTCCGGCCACCTGGTCGGCACCTCGTTCATCTTCTCGCACCGGGCGTTACTCGGCACGCTGGAGGGCGATCCGCGCTTCTACTTCGACGACAGCAGCACGCCCCAGGTCCAGGGGACCGGGACCGAGGAGTGGGGCGGCGGCGGCGACTACTGGGGCGGCCAGAACATGACGCTGCCCTTCTTCGGCCACCCGACCGGCGCCCGCAGTCCCGAGCTGGCTAGGAGCGAGGAGGACAAGATCGAGTCGGCCTATCGCTTCCTGCTCGGCGACCTGATGCCGTTCGGCCGCAACGCGCGCATATGCCTGGAGCACGGCGGGACCGACGAATCGACCGAGCACTACGAAACCGTCGCCTACTGGTATGGCCAGCCGCGGGCGACGCTCCGGCCGACCGACGAGCTATTCGTCGGCGATGCGGCGTCGGAGCGCGCCCACGCCTACGCGTCGCCGACCAGTTCGGAGCCGGTCACGGTCCATTCGCGGTACGAGTGGGGCGTCGATCACCTGAACGGCGTGGAGATCTACCCGGAAGAGACGGATACCGGCCGGACGGTGACCGGAACCTCGGAATTCACACTGGCGATCGACCCGCGCAACGTGGGCGTTGCGCTGCGGCGCAAGCTGGACTACAGCTATCCGAACCAGCGTGCCGAGGTGTTCGTGGCGGACGCCTCGGCCGGCGCAGCCGAGCCGGCCGCGACGCGGTGGCGGCCGGCCGGCGTCTGGTACCTCGCCGGGTCCAACACCTGCGTCTATTCCAATCCAAAGGAGGAGCTGGGACCGGCGCAGCACGTGGTCCAGACCTCCAATCGCCGCTTTCGAGACGACGACTTCCTGCTCCCGCGCGATCTGACGAAGGGCCGGAGCGCTATCCGCGTCCGCGTTCGGTTCACGCCGGTCGATCGGCCGCTGTTTCCCGGCCAGCCGGTCCCGCCGCTCGCCTGGAGCGAAATCCGGTATACCGCCTTCTGCTACCTGTACGGGGTCCACCGCTGACATGTCGCTCGTGATCGAAGACCTCTATAAGACCTATCCCAACGGCGTGCGCGCACTGAACGGCATCTCCCTCACGATCCCGACCGGCATGTTCGGCCTCCTTGGGCCGAACGGCGCGGGCAAGTCGACGCTGATGCGGACGATCGCCACGCTGCAGGACCCGGACCGCGGCTCGATTCGGTTTCGCAACATCGATGTTCTGCACGAGAAGGACACGATGCGACGCGTCCTGGGCTATCTGCCGCAGGAGTTCGGCTTCTACCCAACGCTCTCCGCCGAGGAGACGCTGGATCACTTCGCCGGCCTCAAGGGCGTCGCGGACCTGCGCGTTCGGCGCGAGCTGGTCCAGGCGCTGCTTCAGCAGGTAAACCTGTACGACGTTCGGCGCAAGCGGGTCGGCGGGTTCTCCGGCGGCATGCTGCAGCGTCTGGGGATCGCCGTGGCGCTGGTCGGCCGGCCGCAGATCGTAATCGTTGACGAGCCGACCGCCGGGCTGGACCCGACCGAGCGCAACCGCTTCCTCAACCTGCTCGCCGGCATCAGCGAGGAGGTGACCGTCATCCTCTCGACGCACATCGTGGGCGACGTGCGCGAGCTTTGCCGCCAGATGGCGATCATTGCGGAGGGCCGCGTGATCGTGCAGGGCGATCCGGAGGTGGTCATCGCGGGTGTCGCGGGCCGGCTCTGGGAGCGGGCGATCGACAAGCGGGACGTGGAGCTGGTGGAGCAGAGCTTCCGCGTGATCTCCTGGCGGCTCGTGGGCGGGCGGCGCGTAGTGACCGTCTACAGCGAGTGGCCGCCCGAGGAGGGCTTCCGGCCCGTGGAGGCGGACCTGGAAGACGCCTACTTCCTGCACACCGGCGCCGCGGGAAGGCTGGCGTAGTATGCTGGACGTGATCGTCTTCGAGCTTCGGTTCCGGCTCCGTCAGCCCGCAACGTACCTCTTCTTCACGCTTCTCCTCGTCCTCGGATTCCTCTGTTACTGCACGGAGGCGGTCCGCGCGACGAGCGAAGAGTCGGTCAAGGCGAACGCGCCTACGACCGTCGCGTCGCTGATGTCCACGTTCACCGTGCTGGGCGCGATCATGGTCGCCGGCCTGATGGGCACTTCGGTCTACCGCGATTTCGAGCGGCGGGCGCACGAGCTCTACTTCACGACGCCGCTGCGCAAGGCCGACTACGTGTTCGGCCGCTTCATCGGCTGCTATCTCGTCACGCTCATGGTGTTCGCAGGCCTGATGATCGGCATGCCGCTCGGCGCCGCGATGCCCTGGATCGACGCTGCGCGCCTCCTTCCGGTACGGATGGAGACTTATCAGATCGCGTTCGTGCTCATCGTCGTCCCGAATGTGCTGCTGACCGGCGCGCTCTTCTTCATGGTCGGCGCGTTTACCCGAAAACTGACCACGATCTACACCACCGGACTGCTCCTGATCGTGGCCTGGGGACTCGGCGTCAACTCGCTGGACCGGATAGACAATCGCACGCTCGCCGCGATGCTCGACCCGTTCGGCGTGCGCGCAATCTCGGAGACGATCCGGTACTGGACGGCGGCCGAGCGCAACGACAATCCTCTCGCGCTCAGCGGTCCGCTGCTCTGGAACCGCCTCCTGTGGACCGGCGTCGCGGTCGTGGTTCTGGCGATCGGGTACTGGATGTTCAGCCTGAACGCGCAGCCCTGGAGCATCGCCGCGCTGCTGCCTCGCCGCAGCCTGCCTTCGGAGCCGCGCGCTCCATCCGCGCCGGCCGGCGAATTCATCGCATTCGCGCCGTCGCTCGCGTACCGGCCGTTCGCGACGACGGTAAAGCTTGCGCGGTTCTACTTCGTCCAGATAGTGCGGAGCGCCACGTTCCAGGTGGTCCTTGTGGCGGGCATGATCGCCGTCTGCATCTCAGCCGTGAACGCGGACCAGATTTTGGTGACGCCGGTCTATCCGGTCACGCGGATCATGGTCACGGATATCGCGCAGACATTCGCCGTCTTCACGATCGTGCTGATCACGTTCTATGCCGGCGAGCTGACATGGCGGGAGCGGGTGCAGCGCGTGGACCAGCTCGCGGACACGCTCCCGGTCTCGACGGCCCAGGTCTGCCTCGCGAAGATCGCCGCCGTGATCCTGCTCGTCGCCGCGCTGAACCTGGCGCTGATCGCGGCCGGCATCGGGACGCAGGCGTTCAAAGGCTACTACCTCTTCGAACCAGGTCTCTACTTCGGCTATCTTTACGGCGCGGTCCTCCCGGAGATGGCGTGCTACGCTCTGTTCGCCTTCTTCGTCCATTCCGCGGTGAACCATAAGTTCGCATCGCACGTTATCGTCATTACGACCTTCGTCCTGACCGCATTCCTGCCGGAGATCGGCGTCGAGCACGGCATGTTCCATCTGATGAGCGTGCCGGAGATCACTCTCTCCGACATGAACGGCTTCGGTCCGTTCCTGCGTCCGGCCGCGATGTACAGCATCTACTGGCTCGCGTTCGGGGCGATGCTCACGTCCCTGACGATCAAGATGTGGACGCGTGGGACCGAGCCGCCGAAGGGACTGCGGAGGCCGATGGCCCGGCTGGGCGGATTGGGCCGCGCCGCAACGGCCGTCGCGGCCATGATCTTCCTGGCCAGCGGCGGCGTCATCGCGTACAACACGCTGGTTCTCAATCCATTCCGGACGAAGAAGGGCGACCTGGCCGACCACGCGCGGTATGAGCGCGTCTATAAACCCAGATTCGCCGGGGTTCCGCAGCCCCACGTCGTCGGGCTTTCGATCGACATGCGCCTCTTTCCGGAGCGGCTTGAGTACGACGTGTCCGGCCGTTGCCGGCTGCGCAACGAGACGGCTTCCGACGTCGATCGGTTGATCGTGAACATCGACCGCGACCTGACGGTCCGGTCGCTCGCCGCCAGCCTGCCGTATCACCGCGATCTGAGCGATCGGCGCGCCGGCATATACACGCTGAAGCTGGACCGGGCGCTCCGGCCCGGCGACGAGATGGCTCTCGATTTCGTCGAAGCCTACGACCGCCGCGGCTTCGCGAACGGGACCCAAGAGACGTCCATCGCGAATAACGGCACGTTCCTGTCGCACTTCGAACCGCACTTCGGCTACCAGCGGGAGCACGAAATCGACGATGGCCGCGAGCGCGAGCGCCACGGTCTGCCGGCGCGGCCGCTTATGCCGCCGCTGAGCGATAAGACGGCTCGCGACCACAGCTACATCGCGAACGATTCCGATCTGATCGACTACGATGCGACCATCCGCACCGCTCCGGATCAGATCGCGGTGACACCGGGAGCTCTCGTCCGCGAGTGGATGCAGGACGGGCGGCGCTGCTTCCACTATCGGATGAGCGCCCCGATCCGCTATTTCGTGTCCGTGGTTTCCGCTCGGTACAGAGTCTATACCGACTCCTGGACCGCGAAGGACGGCCGCACGGTGCCGATTTCGATCTACTACCACCCCGGCCACGAATACGACCTGGCGCGGATGGCGAACGGCGCGAAAATGTCCCTGGCCTACTGCTCCGAACAGTACAGCCCCTATCGGTTCGACCGGCTTCGCGTTGTCGAGTTCCCGGACTATGCGCAGTTCGCGCAATCGTTTGCCGGCACGATACCGTATTCTGAGGGAATCGGGTTCCTGGCGCGCGTTCAGGATCGGACCGCGACGCGCGACGGCGACATCGACTACCCGTTCTACGTGACGGCCCACGAGGTAGCGCACCAGTGGTGGGCGCACCAGGTCATCGGCGCCGACGCGGAGGGGTCCGAGATGTTGTCGGAATCGCTGGCGGAGTACACGGCGCTCATGGTCACGGAGCGTGCCTACGGCAGGGAGCGCATGCGCAAGTTTCTTCGGCTGGACCTGGACCGTTACCTATCCGGCAGGGCAGAGGACGAGTATGGCGAGAAGCCCCTGGCGCGCGCGCAGCACCAGCAGTACATCCACTACGAGAAGGGCGCGCTCGTCTGGTACGGGATGCGCGAGCAGTTGGGCGAGGCAGCCGTGAACGCCGTGCTGGCGGGCTTCCTTCGGGCGTATGCGCACGCGCAGCCGCCCTATCCCATCTCCGAAGACCTGATCGCCCGGCTGCGCGCGGCGGCGCCGAAGTCGATGCAGGGCGCGATCACGGACGCGTTCGAAAAGATCACCACGACCGGCTGCCAGGCGCTCTCCGCGCGGAAAGTCAAGACGGCGACGGGCTGGCACGTAGACTTCCATACCTGCATCGACAAGTACCACTACGACGAGAAGGGGAACGCCACACCGGCGCCGGTGGACGATTGGGTCGAGGTGGGGGTCTTCGGCAAGCCCCGGGCAGGCAGCGCGGAGCCGGGCAAGGCGCTTTCGCTCGCTCGCGTTCACCTGAACAGGGAGTGGTACGACTTCGCGTTCGACGTGACGGAAGAGCCGGCCAGCGCCGGCATCGATCCCAACTTCAAGCTGATCGACCGCTACCCGGATCAACACATGATACCGATCACGCCCGGCGCCCCGCAGCCGCGCACATGGAAGACCGCAAACCGATGATCTCCGTCGAGAACGTCAGCAAGCAGTTCACGGACAAGCGCCGCGGTGTCATTCGCGCAGTAGACGGAGTATCGTTTGCGGCCGAGCCTGGGGAGATCTTCGGACTGCTCGGCCCCAACGGAGCGGGCAAGACCACGCTCCTGCGCATCCTCGCGACCATCCTGGCGCCCACATCCGGAACGGCCGTGATCGCCGGATGCGACATCGTGCGAGATGCCGCCGGCGTGCGCCGCCACATCGGCTATCTGAGCGGCGGCGCCGGACTGTACGAACGGCTCACAGGTCGGCAGGTCCTGCGGTATTTCGCAACGCTCTACGGCCTTAGGGACGGCGACGCGCGCCTCCGCATCGACCGGCTGATCGACGAGCTGGACATGTCGGACTACATCGACGGCCGGTGCGACAAGTACTCGACCGGCCAGAAGCAGCGCGTTTCGATTGCCCGCGCCGTCATCCACGATCCGCCGATCCTCTTTCTGGACGAGCCCACCTCGGGTCTGGACCTGATCGCGGCGCGCACGGTCATCCGCTACATCCGGGATGCCTGCGCGGACGGCAAGTGCATCATCTTCTCCACGCACATCATGAGCGAAGTGGAGGCGCTCTGCAGCCGAATCGCCATTATCTACGAGGGAAGAGTTGCCGGCATCGGCAC
>Ga0070735_10003359_pt1 | contig 14073 bp, 15 predicted proteins | sample Coa_R1_FD_66443 | JGI IMG/M metagenome (GOLD analysis project Ga0070735, IMG submission 66443) | Surface soil microbial communities from Centralia Pennsylvania, which are recovering from an underground coalmine fire - Coalmine... | ecosystem: Environmental > Terrestrial > Soil > Unclassified ...
ATCCGACGGTCTCAAACTAGCGTCCCAGCCACTTTATCTGCCACAATATCTCCTCATAACTTTGACCTCACAAATTGTGCCTTCAAACGGAGAAAAAAATGGGCAAGTTCATTCTCGGCGTCGTTGTTACGTTACTCGTTCTCATTCTCGGCTTCCTCGGCGCAGCCATGCTTGGCTTCATTCCCACGTATGCCAATGTCGCGCCGCCGCGCTGGGAGCATCGTCTTGCCAACAGCGCGGTTGACGCTTCCATGGAGCGACACGCCCCTCATCTCTCGAATCCGCTTTCTCCCAGCGATCAGAATTATGAAGATGCCATGAAGATTTATACGATGAATTGCGCCGTTTGCCACGGGGGACTCGACCGCAAGGCCGCAGATCTTGGAGGATCGTTCTATCCTCCCGCGCCGAATCTGGTTTCGCATCCGCCGGACGATCCCGAGTGGCACACGTTTTATACGATCCGCACGGGAGTTCGCTATACGGGCATGCCAGCCTGGGACAAAACTTTGAGCGAGCAGGATATCTGGAAGCTCGCTTCATTCCTTTCGCACATGGAGAAGCTCCCTCCCGCCGTGCAGGACTACTGGAAAACAACTTTCGGTGTAACTGCGCCCACCGGCGAAGAGGAAGAGAAGCCTCTGCCCAAACAGAATTAGCGCTACACCTCTTGCCATCTAGTTTTAAGTCTTGTGAAGGGCGAGTCGCAGGATGACTCGTTATAATATCCGGTTGCATCCCGCTCGATGGAGAAACCGCGGGCGGCGGACGCTTGGAAGGAAATCATGCCGACTGACATCATCATGCCTCAGATGGGCGAATCCATCGTAGAGGGCACTATTACCAAATGGCTGAAGAAGCCGGGCGATAAGGTTCAGCGCGACGAACCGCTGTTTGAGATATCAACCGACAAAGTTGACGCCGAAATTCCCGCGCCCGCGTCTGGCGTTCTTCAGGAAATCAAGGTCAGTGAAGGGACGACCGTCGGCGTAAATACGGTAGTTGGAACGATCTCTGCCGATGGCGAGGGGGCCGCTACGCCGGCGCCCGCCACCGCAAAGCCTGCAGCTGCTGCGGCGGAAGAAAAGGAAGCGCCAAAAACGGCCCCGGCGCCTGCCCCGGCAAAACCTGCTGCTGCGAAGCCAGTTCCCGCGCAGGAATCTGCTGACGACGAAGCGCGTTCATCTCCGTTAGTTCGAAAAATTGCGCGCGAGCATGGAATCAATCTTTCGCAGATTTCCGGAACCGGCCTTGGCGGCCGCATCAGCAAGCAGGACATTCTTTCATTCATCGAGAATCAGGCACCCACAGCGGCTTCTCCTTCGGCGCCAGCCCGGGCCAGCGCGCCTGTAGAGCAGACCGCGCAACCTTCGCGGCCCGCTGCACCAGCCGCGCCTGCGCCTTATCCCGGCGATCTTGTCCCGATGTCGAACATGCGCAAGTTGATCGCCAAGCACATGATCGAGTCGCGCCGCACCAGCGCGCACGTGCACTGCATGTACGAGGTCGATTTCTCGCGCATCGTTAGCTTGCGCGCGAAGCAGAAAAACGGCTTCGAACAGCGTCACGGCGTACGGCTCACGTTCATGCCATTTTTTGTGCGCGCCGCAATCATTGCGCTGCAGCAATGGCCCATCGTCAATGCGACGATCGAAGGCGAAAACATCCGCTACCATCGGTACATTAATGTAGGCATCGCCGTGGCCCTCGATTGGGGATTGATTGTGCCGGTCCTCAAGAACGCCGGCGATCTCAACTTCCTGGGATTACAGCGTGGCATCACCGATCTTGGCGAGCGGGCTCGTCATAAGAAGTTGAAGCCCGAGGACGTCGAGGGATCGACTTTCACCGTCACTAATCCAGGCCAGTTCGGTGCGGTTTTTGGCCTGCCCATCATCAACCAGCCGAACGCCGCCATCATGGGCGTGGGCGGAATCACGAAGATGCCGCTGGTCGTAACCGATCAGGATGGCAATGACTCGATTGCGATCCGCTCGGTTGTTCATCTCACGCTCGGCTACGACCATCGATTGATTGATGGCGCGGTGGCCGATCAATTCATGGCGCTGGTGAAGAAGAATCTGGAGCAGTGGAACGAAGAGGTGGGTTAGTTGTGGCCAGGTTTAGGCTAGCTTTTCGCGGCAGGAGTTTGCTTGGCCCATGAAGACGCATTCAGGCACTGCACTGTGCCGTCGATAATCATTGAAACCCCGTCGCGGAATTTCTGAGGATCAACGATTTCCCGGGCGGCGACGGTATCCACGGTGGCTAGCGCGGTTTGCACGAACGACATCGCGGCATCTTTTTTCTCAGCTCCGGTCTTATTTCCCAGTAAGCCTTCGATCCCGTTGACCAGCCCCGGCACGAAAGCAATTGCACGCAGTAGTTCAGTTACAAAATTCACAAATCCTCCTTGATCATGCGGTGTCAGAAAAAGTTGGCGGCAGCCAGGCGAAGACTCCGGCTGCCGCATTGTGAGCCAAGACGGATTAGCTGAGGCTGGCCAGCACATCGTTCAGCGTGGTCAGGTTCGGATCGGCGCCATCCGTCTTTCCCACAATCAGCGTGAGGCACTGCTTCAGTTGATAGGCCTTGGTCAGAGCCAGCGCCAACATTCCTGGCATGTCCATTCCTCCGCCGAAGGCGTCGGTCCGTGTATTCGCCGTCGAGGCCGCTACGTTCTTGAGATTGGTGATGATGGTCGTGCTCGGTACGGTGCTCATAGTTCTCCTTTAAACTCAAAATGAAATCATTTCACCCAATATTTATGTAGCGCGATCGCGACGCTGATTCCCGCGCTGATGAACCCATTCACCAGCCGGTTGTGGAGCGTATTGCGCAGATCATTTTTTTCGAGGGTCGCCACCTTGTCCTCCATGACCTTCATCCGGCCCGGTTGTCCATTTCCGACGATGGTGTCCATCTTTGTTTCCAGCCGCACCAGTTTGTCCAACACCTCGCGTTGAAACTCGAAGTCGATGGTTCTATCGTTCACTCCCATGTGTAAGTCCCTTCATACTCCCAGGTTCGAGCTAGCGGGTATTGATGTAGAGAGCGGCGGAGTATCGGGAGTATTTCGGGGGAGAGGACCCATCGTAGAGTCGCAAGAAATAGTTCTGCGTTTGTGACAGGATGGGTAGGCTGAACGTCTCGGTGTTGAATCTTCCCACCAGATTGCGGTCGTTCGCCGTGCCCCAGCTGTAATCGTGTTCGCGGACCTCCACCCCGCCCCCGTTGGGCACAGCCATGCCAATATCTACTTCAACGGTGGTTCCGGTCACCGACGTGATCTGTGCCGCAGCGAGATTGACCTGGTAATAGTTGCCGACTTGCGCCGTCTGCAGCAGCGGCGGCATATCCTGAAGTGGAATAACGGTTGCGGTGGAATCGAGCTCAATCGCGAGCGGCGACGCCAGATCGTTTGCGAATCCGAGGGTGTAGAAACCGCGATCGTTGGCAGGATCTGCAACCTGGATTGTGACTTCGCGCACAATCGCAGTGAATGATGCTCCGCGCGAGGGGACATCGAGAGTAATCGCGTCGCCGGGAAAGATGTCGGCGGCAGCGCCGGGAAGAAAATCACTCCAGGTTTCGTAGGTTCCAATCCAAGCCGTTCCAGTGGAATCATCGAGAATCGCCAGAGCCGCACTCTCGCAATCGACGCTGGTACGCGCTGCGGGATTTTTCGCTACACGCACTGCGCCCCTCGTTCCATCATCGGTCCCTTTTTGCAACAAAGCTACGCTGGAGGCATTTTCTACTTGAGCCACCGCCCGCCCGGAACCGCGGTAGCTCGCGACGATCAATGCATTCAGCGGCACCAAATCCTGCGCATAGAAATCCAAGGAGGAGCCACTCGTGATCTCGCACTGAGCACCGTCCGCGAAGCTGCCGACCAACTGGGTTACATAGCTCGCATCCGGCAAAGCTGTTCTTACCTCGGCGAGCGATATGTGGGCCGTGTATGTGTAGGCGATACCGCATTGCATATTCCGAGCATTCACCAGCGCATAAGTGCAGAACCCGGGCGCATTCTCGATGACGTCGTCGTAGAGCACGGTGGCCGGAGCAACCTGGCTTACGGGATTATTAGGATCGATGTCCTGTACCTCCAGCACAAAGCGCACGTTCGCCTCGACGGCCGCGCCACCCCAACCGTTCCCGGCGGTATGCAGGGACGAATGATAGATCTGGCCGCTGCGATACACCTCCATGGAGTACAAATAGGTCGTAAAGAAATATTGATGACCGGGCGTCGTGGTCATAATCGGCCCGGTGGGTGCGCCGCTAATCAGAGCCTGAATGGTGGAACCGCTCCCCGAAGGAGTTATCTGGAAGCCAGCGAGACAGTTTGTCGCCGATATCGCTCCGGGATATAAGCCACCAAGCACTCCTTGGGACGTCGCTGCAAAAGTCACGGCCCCATGCTGCAATTCCAGCGCGCCCCCAAGTTCGATCTGTTCAATGAAACTCACAGTTGTCTGGCCATCGAGACCAGTCCCGCCCGCAATCTGCAAAGTCTGCCCTACTACGGACACTGCGGACGATGGATCATTGACCACCCATATCGTCGGATCCAACCCAGGACCGAGATATTCTTCATCAATGATCGCCGGCTTCGACTGAGCGAACGGCGTTTGCGAAAGATAAAAATCGAGGCTCTCGCCATTCCCTGCGGAATCATCGAGTCCGATTCCATATTCGCGAACACCAGATGATCGCTTGCCCCCTGAACATACACGCCATACTGATCAAACCAGTTCACCAGGAAATGCTGGAACGTCAGCCACGATTGCCCATTCGTATTGATCACCGGCACATTGCTCAGCGCCATGGGCACGATTGGTTCGTTGTAGAGGAGCGACGGATTTTCGGTCGCGTACACATATACGTACCCGTTAGCAAAATAAAAATTCCACTGCGAAGTAAGGTTCGTTGTCGATGCGGCAACTTTCTCTCCCCAGACCGATCCAAACATGCAGAAATTAATGGTCGAATAAGTCGAAGGCAGCGGCCCCTTCCATGCATTGCCGGAAACATGCACCCACGCCGAAGCTGGTACCGCATAATATCCGGTCAGATTCGGCGCCGCCCCAGTCCCATACGCATCGAACGTGATCGGATTCCCCGCGGTTCCTGAAGACGGCGTAGCCAGGCTTTCGTTCCACACATCGCCGCGCTTGAACAAAATCGAATCTCCCGGCTGAAACGTCTGCGCATTTACATGTGCGATCGTCTGCCACGCACTACTCGAGGAAGTACCGTTGTTGCTGTCGCTGCCCATGCTCGAACTCACGTAGTAGGTCGTCGCAAATACCGGCACAGCGATCGCCAACAGAAGCACTGTCATCCCGAGCGGAGCAAAGCGATTCGCCACGCGAATCGCTTTGCGCAGTCGAGGGATCGCTACCTTTCCTCGAATCGTTCCGGCATTTTGCGGAATTTCCACCACCGTGTCTCTCCTGAAAATCTCAAATAGAAAGGGCCACCAGCTCTCACCGGTGGCCCTCGCCTGGGCTCCCATCTTCCAATTCGATGTTTCGCGCATCCTTCGCGCGATAACCTGGCCTTGATTTAACTTTCCCGCTCTGCCTCGTTCTCTACGTCATCATCACTGTCGCTGGTGTCGTAATCCTGCAGCCCTGCATTCGTGGACACCGCTGGCCCCGCGGGCGTCAACCTGCTTTCGGAAGAAGCCGGCGCCGCAATCTGTCCGCCGTCCGCATCCGTTCCTCCCCATGCAATGGCAGGGTTCCGATCGCTCTGTTCAAACGATTGTGCCGTAGTCGGCGTCGCCGCCTCTGGATTGATCTCGCTCATAGTCTTGTTCCTCCAAGGGAAATTCTGATGAAGTCCTAACTCTGTCACGACTAGCAAAGCAAAAACGCCCGCGTACGGGCGTTTTGGGATAAACCTGTTTTTTCTATTGGCTGGGCTCGATTAGAGCCTCCCTAGTTCTGCATTTGGTAGGTGACCGTCGCCACCAACCCACCCGCATTGGTCGAGCACCCCGAGGCCGCCGTCGTTACTTTTACGCGTAGCTGATGGCCGCTCGCCACATTCGTGCTTCCGGTCACCTGGCTGTAGAAACTGTTCCCCGAGCTGAGCGGAACCGAATAGCTACCTACCTCCGCATTAGCTGTGCCATCCCACAACTGCACGATCGGGTAGGTGCTGCAACCGCTTGGCGCGGTATTGGCCGCAAAATCAAATCCCGTGATGGTCAGTCCCGCGGGAAGCGTCCAATTGCAATTTTGTGAGACTAATGTCGACCCCGCCACCGGACAAGTCCACGCGAACTGCGCCTCATTTTTGACGTACGCAGTGGTCGCAATCTTGGTCGAATTATCGCCAGCGCTCGCCGTCGGAGCGCTCGGTGTCCCGGTTAACGCGGGGCTCGCAGTGGGTGCAATTGATCCGTCCACGAACGCCGACGTGACGGTTGTGCAAGTTGGCGCCCCCGCATTCAGCACGGTCACAACCTGATTCGTGCAGCTTCCGGTGCCTGCTCCGCTGCTGCTCACATTCGAGCCGGGCATATCCAGAAACATCTGAACCGTCGCGCTTCCAGAGCTGGCCTGCAAAACCCTGCCCAGGATTTGCGTTCCCGTCGGCCGCGTCGCTCCGATATCGTGACACAGCGGATAGAATCCGCCGTTCGCCGTACTCGACGGCACTGCGTAATCGCCAACGACGGTAGGCGTCGCATCAAAACTGCAATAGGCCGATCCCGTCCGCGCCAAGGTTGCAACCCCGGAGCTTCCGGCATTCGCGATCACGATGCCGATGGCACCACCGGTCAGAGCACTTGAGGGTTTCACAGCGCAACCTGATGCCGTTAATACCGCCAGCCCATTTATGATCGTTCCGGTCGCTGTATCGTTGCAGAGTTCATAGCTCTCATTGGCAAATTTTCCCAGCTCGAGTCCGCTTCCGCTCGTGGAATTTCCCGCGACGTAAACCGTCCCCGGCCGCAAGCCGCTTCCGCTCCCGGAACTGTTAAACGATCCGATGTTGTAGATCTGATCCGTCCAAGGCTTGAGGTTGTTGGTTCCATCGATCACCCACTTCAACCCGCTGTTGATCCAAAAACCCAACCCCGGCGCGCTCCCCGAAGGCGAACTCTCACTGCGCACCACGGCATAATTGTCCGTGCCGTCAAATCCCACCGAGGTTCTCTGCCACGTCGAGCTGTTGGTATAACTCGAATACACATGCAGATTTTGCGGATTCGCGGTGGTCTGGCCTACAACAAACTGCCCGAGGTCATATGTGTCTTCCTGCGTTAAGTTCGAGAAGAACGAACTCGTCGCCGCTGTCGCCACTTTCTGCGGACTCCCGCCATTCGTGGAAATATAGAAATTCCCATCATTCGAAATCCCCAATGCCGAGGTCCCCGCCCCCGCTGCCAACATCGCCGTCCCAGGAATCGGCGAACTCACCGTCCATGGACCCGCCACCAACAACTGCCCGTTCACGGTCACGTTCCCGCTAAAAGCCCCCGCCGCCGCTGAAATCCCGTTCGCCCCGGCGTAAGTCAGCGTCGATCCACTGTCCGTCAGTCCGCTATCGCCGCTCACTGCGGTTCCGTTTGCCGCGTAGAGCGCGACCTGCATTGAAGAACCGCTGTTCACCGTCCCTGATCCACTGCCTCCGCTTCCGCAACCGGAACACGTTCCCGTCACGGTCAAATTTCCATTTACCGTCACCGGCACGTTGAAGGTCTTTCCCGCCGCGGTCAATCGTTCAAGAAAACTTACGTTATCGCCCTTGTTGCCAATGTAATTGGAAATCGAAACCGGAGATCCAAATGCGAGTTGCGCCCCACTCGCCCCAACCGTCGCCGTATTATCCAGGCCGATGTACGTATCGTTGGCATCATTAGGAGGCCGGAAGTTGACCGTCGCTGTCGTCTTTGCCAGGTTGGAATCGACGAGGGTAATAATGTGGTGCGCCGCCGAGGCGATCGATTCGAAGTTGAGTCGGCCCTTCACCCCGGTGGGCGCCCCCGTGCCGGAAGTCCCATCACTCAGCAACGTTCCAGCGGAAGTCATGCTGTTCGGAGTTCCCTCCTGGCATTCCTCCCAGGCGCCGCCGTACAAACTGCCGATAGCTGAAATTCCCGAACAGTAGCGAACAAAAACCTCCGGAAACGCATTCCAGTTCACCGCCACAACATCCGATGGTTCGGTATCAAAAGCGGCGCCCGGCGTAATGTAGCCCTGCCCGCCTCCGCCCGCTAACAGCACAGCTGCCGGCCAGAACGGCATGACCGGTGTCCAACTTATGCCGTTTATCGTATAGCTCGAAGTATTCGCGGAAGTTGAAGCATCGGTAAAAGTGCACACCAGCCCTGAACACTGCGCTTGCCCCGTGATGACGCTTCCGCACCCCGTCGCGCTTCCTCCCGTGCACGCGCCCTTTACTGGAAAGCTGGGAGCATTGGCGGCCAGCGAGGTCGAAGGTTGCATTCTCAAAATGTCATAAGTGACCGCATCTCCCGGATTGCCTGGTGGAATATGCGGGAACTGCCCCGTCACCGATCCCGTTCCATTCGTCAGCGCATATCCCGCGAAGAACGGTGCGCTGTGCCAGCCGCTCGTAGTGTCATTCGCGACAACGTAGTAGTTGTACTGCACGTTCCCGGCATTCTGCGCCCCAAACGAGGGAATGTGCCCGCCAGGTTGCTCGCCGCCGCGCACGAGCAACGGCCACAGACTACCTTCAAAGATCATTCCCGTCGCGCTGAAGTAATTCCCTTCATAGGGATGAGGACAAGGCCCGGCGCCTTCCTCCATATAAACGTTCTCCAGAGTTGTTCCACCGTAGTTCCCCAGCAGATTCTGCGTATTCACGGCCCACATCCCAAACCCTTGAATCACGCTGTCTGTCACTCGAACGGTGTTGTTCCCGTAAGCCGTTACTCCATTGCCGCCGCATTGTGGGCTGATGTTTGCATTGCTGATCGAAATCACGGGCGCGCCGGAACTTCCTCCCCACGAATATACATACGACCCGCAATGGTTAGCCGTGCACAGCAAACCTTCCGTTCCATCGGCGTCAAAGTTCCGGATCGTCGCTTGCTCGTCATCATCCATGACAAAAAATTGATTGAAGTTGCCGCCTCCGCCGCTCGACGACTTGATGTCCTCCATCGTTCCCGGCATTGAGTTGTCTTCCACCGCGGCATTCTCAATCGCAATTGTCCCCGGCGTAGCTACAGCCGCAATATTCCCTCCGGTCTGGCTGTACGTGATCGAAGTTCCGGAAACCGTTACCGGCCCATGATTTCCCCAATATGACGTGTTATCCGTAAAGTTGATGTTGACGGTGTCGCCCGTCTGAATGGTGCTGCAAGCCGACGCCGTGACGATGGTGACGACGTTCGATTGCCGCTGCGTGCTCGTAATCTGGCACCCATCCTGGCGAACGGTCGAGGTGAAGTTCACTCCACGCAGCGTCACTCCGCCGTAGTGATTCGAATTCACCAGATCGCCGAGTACCATGCACCGGTCTCGGGTCGAGCACGATAGCAATGTACCGTTTCCCTCGATCAAGGCCCGGCTGCAGTGTGCATAGATAGATCCGTAAACCGGAATCGCATTCGCGAAAGCCCCGGTTGCCGGAAGAATTATTTTTGCGTTCGGATTTGCCGCTGCATTCACTCCCGAGGGCAGTCCGCACGCATCGTTGATCGCTTCCTGAATTCCGCTCGAAGCGCTGCTGATCTTGTATCCTGCCGCGTGCGCATTCTTCGGAGTGAAGACAATCGTCCCTGAAGCTGCGCCAGGCGTGCAGGTCCCTCCTGTCACCATTGCTGGCTCGGGCGTTCCCTGCACGCTCAAGTACACGTAATACATCGAGGAACCAGTCGTATCAACTCCAACGGGGCACGGCGCGAGCGTCACCGTAGCCTGCGTTCCGGCAGTCAAACTCCCAGTTGGGTTCACACTCCAGTTATCCGCCGCCGTCACATATCGAGCCCCGCTCTGATTGTTTACGCTGAACTGCGTCCCCAGCGGCTGCGCAATGCTCTGACTCGCTGAGGGAGTCACTGTCACGCTGCCCGTCGCCCCGCTCGGAGTTGAGGGTGCATACTGCCCGGAACTTGCCGAATAAGTCAGAACTTGCCCGTCTCCCGGAGTCGTTCCAGCCACCGGCACGCTCTGAATCGCGGTTGCATTCGCGCTCGATCCGCATGGGCCCCACGACCCGCTTCCTAGCAGGCAATTCAAACTCGAAGCCGCGCCCGTCCCAAGCTCACTGGTCGGAACAGTTCCACTAATCAAATCTGCCTTCACGGCGACGCTCGAATCCACGTATTGCTTCGCGGCGGCTTGCAGTGGTGCGGTAGGACTCGCCGCCAGCGTCAGCGGCCCCGTCATCGCTCCTCCGGCAGTCGGCAAATAGTTTCCAGCGCCTACTGCGGCAATCGAGTTATCCACATAAGACTTGTTCGCGACATCCCCTGTATTCACAGGCGCAGGCACATTCGGCGGGGTCGTGAAAGTCTTCGCTCCTGTCAGAGTCTCCGCTCCGGCCAAATGCACCACAGCATCATCGTTCGCTTTCGTAGCCAGTTGCGAATTCACATACTGCATGGAGACCGGCTGTGCCGCGATGCCTGATCCCGGTGTGGTTCTCACTTGCGCCAAAGTTGCAGGAGAACTCGTCGGCACAATCCAGTATTCCGTTCGAACTTCGCTAGGCTGCAATTGATAAACGACCGTGTAATAAACGCCGGCGGGAGTAGCTCCCGCATTCGAGGCCAGCGCCACATTTAGCGTGCCATTCGTCCCCAGCGTTACGCCCACGTTTCCCGCCGCGACCGCCGTCCCGCTTGTCGTAACAAACGCCGGCCAGGAAATCAGCAACATTCCCTGCGCGGTTGTCCCATCCGCCATGTAAACCGTATCGACCACACTGGTCAGGACCGGGCCGCTCTGGGGAGCGGGCGAAGCCGCACGCGCCGCGGGTTCTGCCGCGCGCGGCCTCGCCTTGGGGGAGGGTGGTTCACCCGCGGAAGCTTCGCGTCCTGCCATGAGCGTGCCAAATACCATCACCACTGCCAGCACCAAATAAAAAAGCCGCCCCGCCGGACGGCATCCTTGCCACATATCCCCTCCTAAACCTCGAACTTCATCCACATGATCTTGTTATGAACTAAAATGTTCTCGCTGATGTTATTTTCACCGCCGTCCCTGTAAAAAATTCTCCACACTTCGCACATAAACATCCGCGAAATCTGCCGCAGGTCGCCGAGACTCAATTAAATCCAAGGCATCCTCCATCTTCCACCCTAGTACGCCGAGCAGCGCTAGAGTCATCATCGGCGCTCGATGCACTCCCGCCGCGCAATGCACATACAGCTTCGCATCATCGTGGTCAAGCGCCGCCAAGCCAAATTCCACGCCTCGCTGAAAAACTTCTGGGGGCTTTGGCTCAAAATCGTCGTCAATCGGATTCCACAAGACCTGGATCCCGTGCGGCTCCGCCAGCGGCGTGTCGTCGAACTCGATTTGCATGTCAATAATGTGCGTGATCCCATTTCGCGCCGCCGCCGCCATGTTCTCCGCGGTCCAGATTCCTCCGCCCACCCCAATCCGCTCCGTCACCCACGTAATGTCCAGTCCCATCCTGAATCGCCTGACCTGCGGCTTTTTCCTCGCGATGCGTCGCGGATCAAACTCTCCTCCAGCAAACGCCTCCGCCCACAATTTTCTCAATAACCCGGTTTGTGATTCTATCGGCGGCGAAATCGAAATCGACGCCGCATTCCATTTCCCAAACTCGCGTTTCATTTTAATCCCTGCCTGAGCATCACCACGTTACAGAATCGCCGGAAATGAGAGCTCCTTTAGAACTCAATGGAGAACTGCCGCAAAGCATAATTTGCACCGCCGGAAGAGGCCGGACGGACTCACGACCCGGCTCCCACGCCTGCTTCCCCAAGGCCATCCAGCTCAGGTGGCAGCCCCATGCGCTGCAGCAATGTATATGCCAGCGAATCTTCCGGCTTCGACGAAGTCTCCTCGGTTGCCGGATACAAGCCAACAATTTCGAGTAAATATTTCGCCGCAGGTAATTCTCCGTCTTCCGCCTTCCGAATCAAAGCGGCGACGATGTTCATCGCAGAGCCGCGCACCACATCTGAAATACCCTTTCGCGCCTCCGCCATATCCTTCGGCACAGGCAGTTTCGGATGATCGATCGTTCGGACTGTCTGCCTGGCAACCACCCGCGCGACCGGCTTTGCTCGCGTCGTCCTCCTGCTTGTGCCACGCCGCTTGCTTTTGCTCATATCTGCGCTCCCGAAGTCGGGATGACCCCTAAAATACAAAAGACGCGCTATTCAGCGCGCCTGCTCTCTGTATTTCTTTTTTCTTTACCCTATACTTTTAGAATAGCATTTTGCATTGGGGCAAAGGGACATTTTTTGAAAATTATTTTTGCCTTCTAATCAACGACTTAACTTCTTCACATCTCGATTTGCCTCTTGACAAGGTTTTTTCGTGATCTCAGTTCGCCTCCCAAGCCAACAAAAAAACCCAGGCCGAAAAAAGGGCGCGCCGTAAAGCGCGCCCCGCGGAGTCTCATCACCATGGCATTTCAATCAGGAATCGCAACCAGCAGGCCGACCTCCAGAAAGTTCTGGCTAAGCAGGTCCAATACTTCCGGCAATCTCCGCTGAATTGTTTTCCGCGAGCAATGCAGCAGGTAGGCCGCTCTGTCATAGCCGTGTTCCTGCAAGATTACTCGTGCGATCAACTGCTGGTCCCAGTAATCCAACCGCCCCAGCACTTTATCGACATCCCTCACGAATATCACCCGGTCTTCAAACGTGCCTGATCGATATGATGTCACCCCTGACCGGAAAAACTCCCGTCCCAAAAGCGAGGGCAATCGTCCGGTTTCGAGTGAAAACCGATGATACCGATGCAATATGTTGATAGTTCGCCTGCGATAGGACCACAGTTCCGGATCGCTTCCGAGAAAATCCTCATCCCACTGCGGCTCGGGAACCGGCACCGTGGGTAAGTCATCTGCAGGTGCGCCCGCCAACTTCGGGCTTTGCAATAAGTTATTTCGCCCTCGTCCGGCTGTAAGGGGAAATACTTTTAGTTCCTCGCCTTCTGCCGCGACCCGCAAGGGAACCATCAGAATTCACCCCCGGCAAGCCCTTCAAATATCTGTTCCCCAGAAAATTCTTCCACCTCATGGATTACTAGTTCGTTTCCCTCCAAGTCTTCTCGTGAAGAATCAAGCCTGCCTGACGCCGGTGGCATCTCCGCAATCTGTTTTGCACAGCTCGCGCAGTAGATTTGCCCACCGCCTGCGGGACGCAGCCACAGTCCGCCGCACCGTTCGCAGTACTTCAACTCTAGAATCATCTTCCCATCTGTATTCGAGTTTTTTTTCATTTCTCCCCCACACACCGGACTTGATCCCGGACGATTGAATTCCATTCGCGTGAACAGACAAAAGCCCCGCGTCCGGTGCCGCCGCAGGCGGTAAACCGAACGCAGGGCTCGTTTCTCGTACGATGACCTGCTTGGGTTATTTAATTAAAGAGTGATGCGATCGGCTGGAATCTAGCCAGAGGAATCGTGAACCAAGTTCGACCCGGAATCCCGCTGCCGGAAGAAGCCCTCCTCGTATCCCGATTTCAGCACCCGTCCATTTTGCACAACCACGCTGACGCGCCCGCTAAACTTCAACGACTTCAGCAAGCGTTCCATTGCGCTCGAGAGTACCTCCGCTGCCTGCACTTTTCTTCGAAATTCCACAAACGTCTCGCCTTCGTTCGAACCATCCGGCCCACACATGGTAGATCCCCGTTGAATATGAATTGGGTTATACAATGCGCCGATGGTATAGCTCATAATTTCTGCGGTCAAGGTCGTAATACCCAAGCAGCTGTGGAAATCATAAGTTGATTAGCGCGCGGCTATACACGCCGTGCTATACTCCACTTATGAAATTCCGAGTACTGCAAGAAAATTTGCGCAACGCTCTTTGGGAGCGAATCGAGGAAGGCGATCTGACCGGCTTACGGCTGGCACAGCAAACTGG
>Ga0070735_10003360_pt1 | contig 14072 bp, 16 predicted proteins | sample Coa_R1_FD_66443 | JGI IMG/M metagenome (GOLD analysis project Ga0070735, IMG submission 66443) | Surface soil microbial communities from Centralia Pennsylvania, which are recovering from an underground coalmine fire - Coalmine... | ecosystem: Environmental > Terrestrial > Soil > Unclassified ...
GAAGGCGTGCGATCCAAAGAGGGCCGCCAGTACCAGAATCAAAGAAACTGTGAGTATGTGTTTCATCTTTTGCCTCTCTCCTTCACGGTCGGTTCCTGAATATCTGCCGAGACCCGGTAAACGATCTTGATTGAGCGCCACCGTTCGCCCGTTCACAAGACTGTTCATTCGAAGCGACAAATGGAGTCGACGCGGTTCAAGGATACTCTGACCTACGGAGAAACGGAAGCCCCTTGAATTAAGGCGTTTCCAGGTCGGTGGACGGCCGGCATGTCCGGTTGCTGAATCCCCAGACCCCAGTTGCTCCCAGAATATTGGCGGTGTTAATCGCTTGCATCGCGCTCACAAGCTTTGACCTTTGGGCCACCACCGCGGGTGGTTGTGGTGAACTGTTGTCAGCCGCTGTTGGCGTGCTTCCGCTTTCGATCCTGGAGACATCCATTTCAAACCTCTAGTCAGTTCTCATATCGCACCGAATTGGGTAGTGTTTACAGGTTTCGGCCCGCTCAGTTCAATTCAAAAGGGTTCTTGTTGGCGACGGTAGGCAGGATTCGATTCCTTCTTATCATCGGGCCAACCGATGCTCAGGGCACAGCCATCCCCATTTCCAATGGTCCAGCGGTTGGACAATGCTATCCCGATCAACTCTTCGCGGGTCTTCGCCGTATCAACTGCCAAGGGTTCCGGGCACTTCTCGCACGCCAGCATGATGGCCATCAAACCCCTGGCGAAACCGATGGTCGAGAATTCCCTAACTGTGTTGCCCTCTTGCTCTGGTCGATGAGGACCTCGCGCAAATCGTTGGTATACGAGGAGTGAACAGCGCAGCACGCAATCATGGGCATCGTCCAGCCTGAAACGGGTTAATCCCAGAACGGGTTCGGAATAAGCGCTCACAATCGATTATCAGGACCAGCACCATCGGTTCATTGGCCCAGGTGATTCGCCTTCTCAGAATCATTCGTGCGCTCCGAGATGCATGATGATGTCCACTCGGAATTCGGGGCTCGCGTTCTGCCGCGCCCTTCGCCTCGAATGGTCCCGTTCTCGTTCGGGGCGAACAAGGCGGCGGGTGCCGCATTCTCAACGAAGATATCGATGAGCCAGCCTCCTACTTTCCTTGGATGACTTCCACCAGCCTCACCGTGTCGATCCGGGGACGTTCGGCGATATTCGCCATCTGGGTCCCATAGGCGGCGAAATCCATCTCCGGGTGGACCTTGTTCCATGTCGCTCGGGCAGGAACCCCCTTCCCCAGAGCCTCCCAACTCGGGAATATGTCAACGGTCAGGCCATTGTACGGTAGTCCGGTGCCGCCGGGCATCGCCAGCGTAAAGACCACCCACGCGGTGCCTAACTCTTTCGAGAAGGATTCGGCGACAGGCTTCCATCCAGTCGATTCCATTCGAACCCACTCTCCCAGGGTCGCGCCCGGCTTTGTCTTGTAGTAATTCAGTCTCGCGAATCCGCCTTTCGCCGACCTACCAACCGCTTGCTGACCGCGCCAGATGTCAATACCAACCAAATAGCTCAGATCATCACGTTTGGCGTTCATCTCCTCGCGAGTCATTGCAATCCCGGCCTTCTTCATATCGGACGACGTTTGTTCCGCACCCGGATTTTCGGATGGAAATCCGTTGTACCCATATACGATGTGGTAGTCGCACCGCGCCGACCTGCCTGCGGGCGCTACTGCTTGCCCAATCACAAACCCAGAGTACAACCCCGCTTCCACCCGGATCTTCGCTAGCTTTACGGTCGTATCTCGCAAGAAAGCAGCGTACTCCGCTCCTTTTCCGTCCCTTACCTTCACACAGATATCGCGGCTGTAACTTGGTTGTGACTCCTGCGCTTCTGCGAAACTTGCGCAACAGAAAACCCCCAGCGTAAATACACCCGTGGCGTTCGAAAGCTTGAACATGCCATCTCTCCTTGTTTTGATTCCCTCTAGATGTTTCAGGGTCGAGTCAGTATACACCCGACCACTCCGGAGCGATAGCGTCATTTGGCGCATCAATTCGCGAGTGCATCGAAGCCAACTCGCAAGTGCTAGACGGTGCTCCAGAGGCGCTCACCGCGTGTTGACTAACTCGCCCTCCGATTCCAGTGCGGGCTTTCTTCAATCGCGAGGTGTAACTGGTCGTCCAGTGTGATCTGAAGAACAACAACGGCGTCCTGAAGCTCCTGAAGCAAGAGACCCAAAGAATCCATCTCCCTGGTCATTCGCTCGTCACGTCCGTATGCAAGGGATGCCCCGAGAACGGCACGATACTGATTCTTCAACTTCAGGGATAGATCTGCAATCTGAGCGCAGGCGAATTGCATGGCAACAACCTCCTCCCAACCATCACGCCAAAGAAAACCGCCCGATCAAGGCGCGATTAAGCATGGTCCACGCGGTTCTAGAATACGCCCTTTCATCAAGAAACGGAAGCCTCTTGAATTGGGCCAGAAATCGTGAGGGCGGACACGATGCATACGCGGGGATGCCGTTTTATGTGCTCTCTCGAAACCCGCTAAACCAATCGATGGCTGACGCGAGATGGTCAAAAAGGGTTTTCAAGGTTCGAAAAAAGAACCCCATGGGAACCCTCAGCTCTGATATTGGCTTCACAGACGGAAACGCAATCTATTTCCAAGGAAGGAGCAGGAATCTCAATCTCATATCCGTGAGCGTGAAACAGGACGACCATGTTATGGCTGATGCTGAGGGCAGTTCTTCGTCCGAACGTTCTGTTACCGACGAGGCGGAAGATTGATTTTTGAAAGAGACGTTACCGGCGCCGATCGCCAGCCACATGCAGAGCGCCACCAGTATGGGTGCCGGCAGTTCGGAACCCGCCGGAGGCGTGGCTGGGCAAGCTGCTGTGGCTCTCGGAAGCCTGTTTGGGTCGAAGGGCTGAGGAAGCTCCAGGACCGCCCTCAAGAAATGAAATCTAAATGTACGCCAACAGGATTTTGCCGGGGAAACAGGACTCGTAAAACTTGAGAGCCTCTTCGCACCGGCCATTGAATGCGGATAAGGGTTGAATTTCATGATCGATGTCCTCAGTGTGTCCCGCCGCGCGTCGATCCTGGCGGCAGTTGCCAACGGTCGGCAGCGAGGCCCTGAGTCATATGGGACTGGTCGTGAAGCCGGCGGGTTGCCAATTAGGTCCGTTCCTAAACTCACCGTCCGGCGCAGTGTTCCAAACCCTTGTCGAGTTCCAAGCGAGTCCTTCCAAGCCACGGATCGGCGGCTCGCGTCTTCACCACCGACGCATACAACTCATCTCCTCGATGGTACGCCTGGCAGGCACCTTCCAGCCTGCCGAGCTTCACTGCCGACGCTCCAATGACCTGGTATGCATCCACTGAAAAGTATCGCGATTGCATGTCGTTCGGATGTGCGCTGGACAGATTCGCGTACATCGTGGCGCTGGTTGAGGCGCTTTCGAACGCTCCGAGATTGTTCCCGCTGGCCAGCAGCGCCCGCGCTACCGCCAGGTGAGCAAAAGCCAGCCGTGCGGTCGCGAGAACGTTCTTGGCATCGGCCTTCGCAAGCTCCTGACGCAAGACCAGCGCTCTTCGGTAATACTGCAGCGCGGTCGCGGGTTGATGATCATCGAGAAAGCGATGACCGATCTCCATCAGATCAAGCGAGACCGCTTCTCGCGCCGCGGCGTCCGCCGGGTCTGCTTTTAGCCGCTGCTCGTCGAGTTCGAGCGACCGCGTCAGGTCCCGGATCGCGGCGGCGCTATCACCGTATGTCGCCAGATACCTGTGCACCAGCGCCACGTCTCGCGCCTCGTCTGGACGAGCCGTAAGCTGTCCTTCATAAACCCGCGACGCTTCATCCAGGTACGGTCGCGCCGTGACGCGATCGGTCATTTGCATGGCGAGGTACATGTCAAGCAGGGCGGCCGCGAGATCGAGCGGATCGCTTGGTGCCGAGCGAAATAACTTGAGACCGTCTCTCGTATACTTCTGTGCTTGCGCCGCATCGCCTGTGCCCATGTAAATCTGTCCGATGGAGAGATTGAGCCTTCCCGCCTGCGCCAGGAGCCTTTTGGATTGAGGTTCTCTCGCGCGGGCCGATTGCGCAATATCGAGTCCCTTCCTGTAGCTCGCCAAAGCCCCTTTTGTGTCGCCCAGATTCGGCTCGTTCCAGTTCCCTTGGACGTCTCCAATGCGTCGATATGCCGCGGCCAATTCGAACTGAAGATTGGTATCGCCGCCGGCGTCTTTGGCCAGCGAATCGAGATATGCCAGTGCGCGAGTCACAAGCGTCTTGCGAACCTCCGTTGAGCCCGCGAGTTTCGCGATTCCATCGTGTAGCTCGAAGATCACCGATCGCGCCAGCGAATGGAGTTCCTCGAATCGCTTCTGCGCCTTGGCCCGCTGCGAATTCGCAATCCGAGCCTCCCACATCACCGCGCACACTCCCGCCACAGTAAGAAGAAGAGCGACAACCGCCGATCCGAATGCGACCGGTGCCGTCCGATCCATTTTCGGATGACATAACCCGCCGATCTGGCGCGGGCGATGACAGGCAGTCCTGCAAGATACCGGCCGATGTCTTCGGCGAATTCTTGCGCGGAGGCATATCTCTCCTCCGGTTCTTTGCGAATCGCTTTCAGCGTGATCTGATCGAGGTCCGCGCTGAGCTCACGATCTCGATCATCGCCGTGTTCACTCGGTTTGCACGGTTCATCGGTATTCGTAATCCGAATCGCATCCAGAAGCGTGGCGTCTGCCAGAGAAAAGGGACGGCGCCCGGACAACAATTCGTAAAGCAGCACGCCGAGCGAGTAGACATCCGACGCCGTTGTCACCGCATCGCCGCGAAGTTGCTCCGGGCTCGCGTACTCCGGGGTGATGGGCTGTAAGAACGCGTGGGTCGCGGCTGCCGCCGATGTGAGCGGATTCAGCATCTTGGCGATCCCGAAATCCAAAAGAATCGGCGTTCCATCCGAGGTCACCAGAATGTTGCCGGGCTTGATGTCCCGATGTACAACCAGGTGTTGATGGGCGTAATGAACCGCGGAGCAAACGGTTTGAAACATGGCCAGCCGTTCACGCACACCCAGGTTGTGACACTTGGCGTACTCGTTGATCGGCACGCCATCGACGTATTCCATCACCATGTATGGCGTGCCGTCGTCGGTTGCACCTCCATCGAGTAGCCGTGCGATATTGGGGTGTTCCAAGGTCGCCAGAATCTGCCGTTCATGGAGAAATCGCGCGGCCAGCTCCGAACTCATCGCTCCTGAGCGAATGATTTTGATCGCAACGTTTTTGTGATATTGATCTTCTCTTTCAGCCAGCAAAACAGCTCCCATACCACCCTGGCCGATTTCCTTGAGAATGCGATACGGTCCGATCCGGTGCCCGGCCCAGGTGACCGATGGAATTGGCGTACCATCGCTGAGGAAATGGCCGGATTCAGCGTGCGCTCGCAACAACGACTCGACTTCGGCTCGCACCTCGGGCCGCTGTTCGGTAGCCGACGCTATGTATGACCGCTGCTCGTCTTGCGGCATGTCCAGCACGGCCGTGAAGAGCGCCTCCACCTCCCGCCAAAGGTCCGGTGTCATGAGAGTTCTTCACCGCGCAGCTTGCGATACAACCACGCCCTCGCAATCGCCCATTCGCGCTTGACGGTTGTCGGAGAGATTGACAGCGCCTCCGCCGTGTCTTCCACATTCATTCCGCCGAAGTACCGCATTTCGATCATGCGCGCTTTCCTCTCGTCGAATACGGCAAGTTCGTTTAGCGCGTGATCGAGGGCGACGATGTCGATGTCATGCGGGGCCGGAACCGTCAGAGCGGCGTCGAGCGAGACCGGGCTGGCTGGTCCACCCCGCTTCGCCGCGTGCTGCTCGCGCGCATGATCGACGATGATGCGCCGCATGATCCGCGCCGCCACGCCGTAGAACTGCGTGCGATTCTGCCACACGGCGCTGTGTTGCTTGACCAGGCGAAGATACGCTTCATTGACCAACGCGGTACTCTGCAGTGTCTCGACGTGATTCTCCCGACGCAAATAGTGCGCCGCGAGTTGATGGAGTTCATCGTAGACAATCGGCATTAACTGGTCGAGCGCCGCCAAGTCTCCAGAACTCCAGCGCTGTAGCAGTTGGGTGATGTCCGGCTGACTATCGCTCACGCCGATCTCCCCGATCGGATTCATTCTATCGCCTTCCAGCGCATCGCAGGTCTTAAGCGTTCCGTTTTCTTGGTCCCGTACAACCGCCTTTTCCGCGTGTATCAGTAGGAGCTGACCATGAAATCGAGACACGCTGCGTCGATCGCCGGTGTGCTGATGACTCTGACGCGCCCATCGTTCCCGGACACCCTTCAAGGCGCTGCGAATCCCATATACAAAACCTCAGTCGTTATTACGGCGGCCACGAAACGTAACGAGCCCGTCTGGAGTTGGGCTCCAAGAGTCAAGTTCAATGTTCAGGGCCCGCTGCCTTCCGGAGCACAGCTCTCCGTCGAGTTCATGCAGCCGGGCGCTCATCCCTGGGTGAAATACGATTGCCAGACACCTGCCGTGGCCGCAGGTAAAGTCGGAAACATCGAGTGCGGCTATACCGTTCCCACCGAACGACTCAAGACCATCACGTCAACCGGCGTCTTCTCCTTCAAGATCGCGATGCGCAACGAGCTGGCGGGCTCGAACGACAGTTTGTTCGAAGGCCGTTTCACGGTCAAGAAGTTTCACAGCGGCCCCGATCTTCCGTCCACCCGCGACAATTTCGAATACTACGTCGATTACGACTGGCAGCTTCCCATCGCCTACGTATGGTGCCCGGTGCCATACCGCAGCGCCGATGGCGTGGCGTACTTTGACGATTACACCCCGCTGTACACTGCCTTCACGTTCAAGGGAACCGTGTTTGCCGAACGTGACCTGGATGCGCACTTGTTCTATCAGGGACGCGAGATCAGCAATACAAAGGCCCACGGGCATGCGGTTAAAGACGGCGGCGCTTTTACGGGACAGGCCAGCTCACCGTACGATTATCCGCGCGTTCGGCTCGAGTTTACGGACGTGTTCGGATTCGTCAAGAATCCACAGGCGCACCCCGGGTATTATCTGGATCAACATCCCGGCGAATACGAGATCAAGGTCCTGCGCGCTGGACATCTGGCACGATCGTTCAAGTTCACCGTTGGATCCGGCGGCAAGATCGAGGACAACGGGATTGCGGCCGCAAACGGAATTCTTGGTCCACGAATGGTGGTTGCGGCGGAGGTTCTGGGGGACACGGATGGGCAGTTCAACCGCGACGAATGGCGCTCCGAAGCGCTCTTCGGAAATCCGTTGAAGGGCTTTGCGCCGCGTTAAGGGTTGAGATGGAAGTACTCAGCGAAACCCCCGGCGAGTTGACGGTGCTTGGCCGTCCGAACGTGAGATTGCCGGCCATCGCCGGAATCCTGTTATGCCTTATCGGATTGCTCATCGTTGCAATGACGCAGACATCGGTGATGCTGAGCGGCCGGCGATCCGGTCCGCATGAAGCTTTTATCGAATTGTCAACCCGGTCGTGGATCGGCTCCACGGTGAGTAGCATTCGGACCGAAGATGCGACCGATGTCGTGATCGAACGGGGACTGACGAGAGGCAGTGGAGGGGTAGTGATTCGAGGACGTGCCGGAGATCTCTCGCTGGCGGCGCTCTCCAGCGGCACGGCTCAGCAGCTTGCGGCAACGGTCCGCGCCTTCCTCGACAATCCGTCGGCTCCCAACCTCGCGATACGGCAGGACAACCGATTGTTCGCCTATACCATGGGGCCCGCGGTTGCTCTGCTCGGCCTTCTGTTGCTGGCGCTGACTTCCCAGCGGGTTCGGTACACGATCGACAAGGTGGCTGGCAAAATATCGATGGAGCGCCGGAGTGTTTTTGGCGTCAGAAGATCGGAGTACCCATTGAATCAGATCGCGGCCATCCAGACGCAATGGGTCTCTCGACGCAGGCGCGGTGCTGTCGTGTGGATGGTCATGACGTCGGGAGAGAGAGTTCATGCCGGCTGGCCGGATCGCACCGGCACCGTCGGCAGGATTCGCACGTTTCTTGGCATGAAAAAGGAGAACAGACATGAACAACCTGGCATACAGTTCACGGGATCCACAATCGGTCGGACCCAAAGTGGAGGAAATTGTTCGTAAGGAAATCGGCGCGCAGTCCGCGGTGCCGTACACGGTCATGAATGGCTCGGCTGCGCCCTACACGATCGGCGCCGCACTACGGCAAGGGCTTTTCGGCGGCCAGGTGGACGTGGCCTTCCAACTGAATTTTGACCTGCCAAAGCCGCGGCCTGCCTGCCTTCAAATCTCCATGGACAAACAAGGCGTAGGGTGCTTCGCAGGCACGCTGCTCTATAGCGCACGGCTCGCGAAACCGGTTCGCGGTGAAGTGGCGCTGGAGCCGCCGAAGACGTTCGGAAAATCCAAATTCGCCGGCGATCCCGATGCTTCGGCGAGACTGAACGCGAACGGCGGTCTTCTGAAGCTTGCGAACAACTTCGCACGCACGGAATCCAAAGTCGGAGGCGGGACACTGAAGCGGGAGCGATTTTGCAAGATCATCCCTGAAGGCGCAGGATCGGTTCTGGTCATCGCAAGCCTGCCGCGAACGACATCGATGGGCTTCAGCGCCACCGTGGACTGCAAGGATTTCTTCGACATCGCGTCTTTGGTCGAAGCCGCGCTGTAAGCGAGCGGCTGAAAGCCGCCGAATAGCGGTCAGGAGCCATAAGCCATGCTGTTGAAACTTCCGATGACAGTTTTTTTGGGGGCGTTCTTATTTCCCGCATGTGAGGCCCAGAGCGACGATACCATTGCGTTGATTGACAAAGGAGTAAAAGCCTGCGTCGCCGAAAACTATTCCCAATCGGCGAATTACTTTGAAGAAGCGCTAACGAAGCAGCCGGATTCCATCGACGCCCACCGGTACCTCGCGATGGTATATGTCGCCCAATGGTCGAAGCAGTATCCTCCTAATTCGACTTCAATCGGTGACGCCGTCCTGTTCGATAGGGCTTTAGCGAGTCTTCGGAAAGTCGTGGAACTCGACACAAGCGATGGCCCACGGAATCGGAACATTCATTATTCCTTGGGCTACCTTCAATGGGCGCAGGCGTACGTGGAATTTATGAGAGCGGTTCCAGGGGGCGAATATACGCCACCGCCGCGCGATGCAAACCTTCGGCGGAACTTGCAGTTGAAGATCGGACGGCTCATAGACGATGCGATCAATCATTTCATTCTCACAATCAACATTGATCCTGGGTATTACGAAGCGATGCATCTCCTGGGCCGCTGCCTTCGCGAGAAGACGTACCTGACTGATAACAAAATGGAGATAGGCAAATTGGAGCAGCAGTCCGCCAACTGGTTGGATGAGGCGACTACCACCCAGTACTCTCGTCACCGCAAGGAGGCCGAGACCCGCCCATGCGAGCTCGTTCCGCCACCGACGCCGACGCCTCCTCCGCCGCCAGAGATACCGAGGCATCGGCCTCCCGAGTAGAGTGCTGTGTGACCCCTCGGCCTCGATGACACGCGCAACGAGCTTGCCGGATCGATCCCGCAAGTGCGCCGCGCCGGAATTAGCACGGCAGACTTTTCTGGGCATTCAGGATTCTTGGTGGGTGGCCGGAGAAAGATCGAGGGCGCCGCAGTGAAAGTAGATGGCGGTTACGAAGTTAGCTTTATTACGAAAGCCGCGTGCGGTGTACATGACCCATTGGACTTTGGAGTTGAGGGATTCGCTGGCGGCGTTGGTGATGCGGTGCTTCAAGTACGTCACGATGTTGTCGAAGCGGCGCTTCAGCATGCGCGCTTTATCGATCATCGGCGCCAGACGGCTGCGGACGGCCCAGCTATGCCACCAGCGGAAATGTTTGCGGGCGGGACGCTCGTAAACGTACTCGAAGAAAGCCATCATAGCCTCCTTGAGTGCCCAGGCACAAGCAGTCTTCAAATTGCTGTCGCGTAGTGCGGAGAACTGCCGGCGATCGTCGGGCTCCCTACGCGCCGGATGGCGGAGCCAGTCGTAACGGGTTCCGACGAGCCGATCGTCGCCGGAGGCCTTAAGCTGTTTGTTCTCCCGGCGGCGAACGAGGTCCACGGCTTCCCCCAGATGCTTGGCGATGTGAAACTTGTCGAATACGATCTTGCTCTCCGCCTGCGGCAGATGACGGCGCGTGGAGTTCACGTAGGGGTCCCACATATCCATGGCCATGGCCTGAACGGCATCGAGTTGCTGTTGAGAGAGTTCCGACCAGAAGGCATCCAGACTGCGTTCCTCCCGGTTTTCAGTCACAAATAACACGCGCCCGCGATCCAGATCGTTGACCAGAGTGAAATAGTGATGGCCGCGCGTGAAGGCCTTCTCGTCAACGCCGATGTGCTGCACCGGCTCGGCCTTGCGCCGGGACAGTCCACGTTTGACCGCTCGCTCCTGAATCGCATGCACCTCATCCCAGCTCAAACACAGTTGGTCTGCCACGGCTTTCTGACTCGCTACTTTCGTCCATTCAATCGCAATCCCTTCGAACAGCGCCGTGAATCGGCTGTTGGGTTCGGCCCACGGCAGTTTCACGGCTCTCGGACCGTGCTCGTTGCAGTTCGATCGGGGAGGCTCGGCGTGGAGGATGGTCTTGAATTGGCAGGTATCCAAATGACGCCACTGACGCTCCCGCTGATGATCGTAAAGCGGGCACAATGCCCCGCACTCCGCGCAAGGCCACTGCAAGTCCGCGCCGTGTTCTAAGAACACATGCACCTCGCCCTGCGTCAGCTTCAGGTCCACCTGACGGACACCCCACGGGCTCCGAATCCCCAAAATCGCGGCGTACAGCTCTCGATCTTGCATGGACCATTATTGGTCCACCCACTAACTTGCCGGATGAGCCAAACTGCTAATGCACCGGTTGTCCCGCCAGCGAGAACGCCGCGTTGAACGTAGTCCACTGCGCCGAAACCGGCGAGCGGGGGATTCTGATCACGATGCCCCAATGATCGGGGAGCACTCCGCCGGTGGTGTTTATAAGAGCGGTCGCAGTTATTGGCTCCGCGGGAGATCTGTCGAACCGAGGTTCAAAGGTTGTCGAGCAGGTTACCGCTTACGACATCGCGGCTCACGGGCGACTGGCCGTTTTCGGCTGCAATAACCTCCAGCTTGCAGTTCGACACCTCACAGGCGGAGGCAGTTGGTCTCAATTACAAACCCTCTCGCGCCGGTTCACGCAGAATCGCTCAAATGGCCCATCCTCTACGGAGTTGGTAGCGAGAACAAGTCCGACATATGGCAGGGCGATCGTGATGTTTCTTTGGGGACTGACGCAATGGGTTTTCGTAATGCCGATGTCCCGGCGGCTGAAGCGGCGCGGTAAGAGGGCGGCGCTAAAGGGCCTGCATATAACGTCGATCATCGGAACGCTGCCGGGAAATTTGGTACGGGAGCTGACGGCTACGCAGGTTTGCCGAAAACTCACGATGATCCAACGCTCGGCCAACTGCACACCCCCAGGGAATTCTTCCAGATTGCCTCTCTGATAGAGAGCACCTTGTGAGTGCGAACGGTTGCAAGTGCAGATACAGCCGAAAGCCACTGACCGACGATCGGTCAGCGGCTTTCGTAGACATCACTAAAACCTCTTGATAGGTTTCGAGGTCGTGTAGGTGTAGTCGTAGTAGACTTGGCCGCCGCCGGCGAGGAACGTTGTCAACCGCACGTAGATCTTCGAGGGGACTTGAATCGGAAACACCGACGCCTGAGTCTGAAGACCCATGTTTTTGGAGAAGATGTCGCCGATTCCCGGCCAGGTGCCCACGTCCAGCTTATAGGACGTCGCTTGTGACCCGGCGCTCCACGTGAAGGCCACTGAAACTGTATTCAGCAACTCCGTAATGTTACTGCCGGGAACTGGCGTTTGCATAACTGCGACGGTACCCGGAAAAACAAACTGCAGAGCGCCCGTGAAGGTGTACTGAACAGAGGTCGAGAAGCACGGGAAATTGGTTTTCAGCGTCACGTTGACGAGAGTCCCATTCGTAGGAAGCCCGCAGACCTGCACACTGGGCCCCATCACGGTGAAGGTCTGAGCATTCATTCCCGGCGCCGTGACGTCGAGTTCGTAGGACAGCGCCTGGGGCGAAGTGTTCCATACGAAAATGACGCATGAGCCGCCCGTGATCCCGCCTGGCGTAGGCGAAATGAGCGTCGCCGCCTGCATTGGCGGTGGCGTCGTGTCAGTGATCTTCACGACGAACGCGTTCGGATCCGTCAAGGTCGTGGCGTTCGATGTAAAACCCGTAGCGAAGATCGTGCCGGCCACATAGGCGGCTCCATTCGGATCGACAGCGATCCCATTAGCATCGACCTCACCCGAGGCACCGATGAGCGTGGCGTAAACTAGCGTGTTACCAGACGGCGACATCTTTAACAAGAATCCGTTCTGTGCCGTTGTCGAAGGCATTTGACCGACTATACCCGAGGTCGCGTTACCGGCCACATAGGCGTTGCCCGACGCATCTACGGCAACACCGTTCCCAACTTCCCAGCCGCTGCCGCCGAGAAATGTGGAATACATAAGCGAGTTTCCAGCAGCCGAGAGCTTCGTCAGGAAGGCATCGCCGTTTTGATCGATCGAGGGCTGAAACGCGCCCTGCGTCGGGAAATTCACTGACTGGGTGGATCCGGTGACATACGCTGCGCCCGTCGAGTCAACCGCGATCGCATACGCGCGGTCTGACCCAGTGCCGCCAAGGTATGTGGAGTAGACAAGACTATTGCCGGATGGTGAAAGCTTCGTAACGAAGACGTCTGCTCCGCCGTATTGCGCCGGATGGAACGCCGAAGCGGTGGTAGGGAAGTTACTTGAAAGTGTATAACCCGTCACATATGCGGAACCGCTACTGTCTACAGCGATCCCCTGTCCGGCATCCTCATCGGTTCCGCCGAGATAGGTCGAATACACCATAGCGCCGCTCGAGGTCAGCTTGGTAACAAATGCGTCCTTAGCGGAGGACCCGATCGTACTCTGGAAAGCGCCCGCAACCGGGAAGTTCGTCGACGTCGTAACCCCGGTCACGTAAGCGGCGCCGGCCGAATCGAGCGCGATCGCGTTGCCCGAGTCAGTGCCGTTGCCGCCCAAATACGTCGAGAAAGCGAGCGCATTGCCGGCTGAGTTCAGCTTTGTGACAAAGGCATTCCATTGTCCGGTTCCTGGTCCTTGAATCGCACCCACCTGCGGAAACTGGTTCGCCGGAAATTGTGACAACGAATTGGTGTCGCCGGTGACGTACGCTTCGCCGACGGCATTCACAGCGATCCCCGTGCCGAAGTCATTTCCGAAACCACCGATAATTGCCGAATAAGCCGTTGAACTTCCGGTCATCGAGAACTTGGTGACGAATACGTCGCTCAACACCTGATTCTTCGTCGGATTATTGGTGCCGTTCACGAAAGCTCCGGGGAAGTTCGCCGATCCGGTGTTGCCTGTGATGTAAGCGTAACCGCAACTATCAACTGCGATGCCTAGCCCGACTTCTCCTCCTGTGCCGCCGAAAATCGCAGTGTAGACGATCTGTGGATCGATCACGAGTGGCCTCTCATGGTCATAGCGCGCGAGCGCGAATGTCACACGGCGATGGGGACCGAGCAGGTAATTGGAGGCGATCTCCACGCGGCCGGACGGTGTGTCCTGGTACACACGAGGCTTCTTCTGGATCAGGTCGCCAAGCGGAGTCTTCAGGACGAGGTCGCCGTCAGCGTTGACATTAACCGCATCCACACCGTCCCACGAAAGCTGAACCTGGTTGGGGTTCGCATCCGGCGCAACTACAAAGTCATATTCGAGCTTCTGGTTGTTGCCGTAGTAAACCAAGTCGACGCCGGGATACACGCCGGTGTGCCGGACGCGTCCGTACTGGGGAATGTCGGTGTGCCATGCCGACCGGTCGTTTCCAACGAAATAGTTGCTCGTGCCCGGCAGCTTGTCGAGACCTTGAGTCTCGCTCGGAGCAGTGGCGCCCATCAATCTCATGCGAACCACTGCCTGCTGCGCTTCGCGCCT
>Ga0070735_10003362_pt1 | contig 14071 bp, 10 predicted proteins | sample Coa_R1_FD_66443 | JGI IMG/M metagenome (GOLD analysis project Ga0070735, IMG submission 66443) | Surface soil microbial communities from Centralia Pennsylvania, which are recovering from an underground coalmine fire - Coalmine... | ecosystem: Environmental > Terrestrial > Soil > Unclassified ...
CAGACGGTCTTCGGCGAAGGGCCGCTTGGCGCACGGGTCGTATTCGTCGGCGAACAGCCAGGCGATCGGGAAGATATAGAGGGTCACCCCTTTGTTGGGCCTGCGGGAAAACTTCTGGCGCGCGCCTTCGAGGAAGCCGGTCTCCAGTCCTCCGAAATCTATCTGACCAATGCAGTGAAACATTTCAAGTTTGAAAAACGCGGTAAACGCCGCATCCATAAGAAGCCCGAGAGTGAGGAAATTGCGGCGTGCCGGCCATGGCTCGAAGCGGAGATCGCCGCTCTCCGGCCGGAGCTGATCGTCTGTCTGGGCGCCACCGCTGGCTACTCTGTGTTCTCACGGCGGATTGGAATTCGCGCAGAGCGCGGCAAGTTCCTCGCCCATGAGTGGGGACCGGCAGCTTTCCTTACGGTTCATCCTTCCGCGATTCTCCGGGCGCCGGACGAAGGCGCTCGCCAAGAAGAGTACAAACAATTTGTGGCGGATTTAAAAGCGGTGAAGCGCTGGCTCGATCACCCGTCCCATGTCGGCTCTCTCACTCCAGCACAACAAAAACGCACGGGGTAAAGGCGCGCACCAAAAAGATGAAGGACGTTTCGCGCACTGCTGCGTTGTCCGCGAGTTTCAGAGGCCTGTTCGCGCTTCTCTCGGAAACGGGATCAAATTTTCACGAGTCAAACTAGAGTCACGGTCGGCAATTTCAAACTCAAGGATATTTCATGAAAAAGGTACGTTACGCGGTCGTCGGCTTAGGTAGCATTACGCAAGGCGCGCTTGTGCCAGGCTTTCAGGACGCCGGAAACAGTGAACTTACGGCGTTGGTGACCAGCGACACCGAGAAGCGTGAGGAACTTGCTAAACGCTACGGGATCGAGCCTCAATTTGCGTATTCTTATGAGCAATACGATGAGTGTTTGAAAAGCGGTGCAGTCGATGCCGTTTATATTGGACTTCCCAATCACATGCATTGCGATTACACAATTCGCGCCGCCAAAGCTGGTATTCACGTTCTTTGTGAAAAGCCCATGGCGGTGGATGAGCGGGAATGCGAACGAATGATGGCCGCCTGTGAGGAATCCAACACAAAACTGATGATCGGTTATCGCTTGCATTTCGAGGAAGCCAATCTGGAGGCTGTCCGCATCGCCTCCTCCGGGCAACTGGGGGATTTGCGAATTTTTTTCTCAGCGTTCACACAACAGGTCATTCCCGGCAACGTGCGGCTGGAAGAACCCGAAGACCGCGGCGGCGGCAGCGTCTACGACATGGGCGTGTATTGCATCAACGCCGCGCGCTACCTATTCCGCGACGAGCCCATTGAGGTGGCGGCCGTTTCTGCCAGCAGCGCTGATACTCGATTTCAAAAATCCGCTGAGATGACCACCGCGACCCTGCGATTTCCTCACGATCGGCTGGCATCGTTTACTACCAGCTTCGGCGCCGCCGCATTGTCGGAATTCACTCTGCTTGGAACACGCGGTTGGATCCGTCTATCCCCGGCGTATGATTACCAAAAACCTCTCCGATATGAATTGATGGTCGACGGCCAAAAGCCACAGGAACTCGAATTCACCAGGCGCGATCAGTTTGGCGCAGAGCTAATCTATTTCTCGAACTGCGTTTTGGAAGATCGCCAACCCGAACCTTCCGGACTCGAGGGATTGGCCGATATCCGCGTCATCCGCGCCATTCTCAAGTCTGCCAGGGCCCAACAGCCGGTGGTTCTGGCCCCCTTTGAAAAAAAGGATCGCCCCACCAAGGAACAGGCGATTAAAAAGCCCGTCGTGAAAGCGCCGCCTCTCGTCAAAGCGGCCGGTCCGTCAGCTAAGAAATAGGCGCTCCGCGCTACTCGAGCTCCTCGTAATCGATCACCATCTGCGAGTTTGTGAGAGCGTCGATAAACTCTTGTTTGCGTTTATCGGCGATTTCGTAATCCCAGGTTTCCGACCCGACGCTCAGAAAATCGTCGTCCTCGCCGAGTTTCTCCTCCTCGTGCATGGCGGTTGGCTTGTCGCGCTCCACGAATGTCGCATCCAGCACGACACCATCGGTCAGATTCGCATCCAGATAGCCGAGAGGATTTTCAGAGCGCTCCCCGTGGGCATTGGTCCTTTCCATAAACGTAACTCGATATCGCATTGGCTTTCTCCTCTGTAACACGCGCACAATGCAGCGGGCCGCGAGCGTTTTCTATGGTTAGCGAAGCGCGTCCCGCGCCGTGCGCTCTCCTCCACTTCAGACTCCCAAAAGCTCTTTCAGTTGGAGCGCATTTTGCGCCGCGTACCCGGCCTGGTCGTTATCGAAGTAGACATACGCAGCGGAAAGCTTCCATTCCCGAATTCGGCCTGCCCATACCTTTAAGGCTGCATGATCGTAACTGCCTTCATATTTGCGTCCCGGGCCGTGGAGCCGGATGTAAGTGAAATCGGCAGTGATCTCCATGGGCGATTGGACGCCCGCGAGTTCAAACATACAGTAAGCGACATTGTGGCGGCCCATCAATTTATAAATAGTGTTTTCGTTCCAGGTAGGGTTGCGGAACTCGAACGCGTATTTGTGGCGTTTCGGCAGACAGGCCAGGAACGCTTCGAACCGGTCCGCATTGACGGGCCACTGAGGAGGCAGTTGGAAAACGATGGGTCCGAGCTTTGGGCGTAACTGATCGGCCCGCTCCATAAAATTCCGAAGCCCGCGCTCCGGGTCCTTGAGCTTGATCATATGCGTCAGGAATCGGCTGCCCTTCATCGCAAACAGGAATCGGGCAGGCGTCGTCTGACGCCACGCATGCAGTGCGCTCTCAACCGGCAGGCGGTAAAAGCTATTGTTCAACTCCACCGTTTGGAAGCGCTCCGCATAGAATGGAAGCCATTGGGAGGCTGGAAGATCCTGTGGATAGAAGGCGCCACGCCAATGCTTATAGTGCCACCCGGAGGTGCCAATCCAGAAACTTCCGCTTCCCTTCTCCGTAAAAAACTCCTATGTAGAGAGACTCGCAACTTCGGATGCTGTTTCCTCGTACTCCACCTCTACAAGAAACAGCCCGCGAGCGGGTGCGCTCGGGCCCGGCGGAATTCTGCATCCCGGCTCCAGACGCCGCCGCAACTCGGCCTCGCCGATATTTCTCTTCCCTGTCTCAAGCAGCACGCCAACCATGTTCCGCACCATGTGTTTCAAAAATCCGCTGCCCCGCACGCGGTATAACAGTCTTTCACCCGTCGACTCCAGATGCGACAAGAAAATGCGCCGCATCTTCGATGCCCCAAGTGCGTCCTTCTCATCCGCTGCAGCGAACGCTGTGAAATCATGCTCCCCTTCGAGCATCGGCGCGAGGCCCATCATCTTGTCCACATCCAGTGGATAGGGATGATGGTATACATAGCGGCGTTCAAACGGTGGACAGACCTCGCCGCGAAAGATGCGGTATTCGTATAGTTTCGATTTCGCCTGAAAGCGCGGATGAAACCCGGCAGGCGCTTCCGTCACCGAAAGCACGCGAATCGCAGGCTCTAGCAGCCGGTTCATCGCCCGCCGGAGATTCTCAACCGGAATAGGATTCCCAATGGAAAATGCGGCCGTCTGCGCCAGCGCGTGAACTCCGGCATCGGTACGGCCCGCACCAGTCACCTGCACCGCAGCCCCTTCAATTTCACTCACCGCATCTTCCAGGGCGCCCTGGATTGTGGGAAGCCCGGGCTGGACCTGCCAGCCATGATAGTCCGTGCCGTCATAGGCGACCGTGATTCGGATACGCCGCATCTTAGGCCGGACGGGAGCCGGGTTTTACCACCGGAACGCCATCCCGGCACAGCGGACACTCTTGCGGCGCACACGCCATCGCCTCCAATGTCGCCAGAGCCACGCGTGGAACACCTAGATCTACCTGTCCACTACTGCGATCGATAATCGACCCCGCGCCCATAACGTCCGCCCCGGCTTGCCGCACAATTTGAATCACCTCGCGCGAACTGCCTCCCGTCGTGATTACATCCTCCACCACAACAGACGCCTCGCCCGGCGCGAGTTCGAAGCCCCGGCGCAGCGTCATTTCACCTGCACTGTCGCGCTCCGTGAAAATGAATCGTGCTCCCAAGGCACGCGCCACTTCGTGCCCGACGATCAGGCCGCCCATGGCAGGCGCGATCACTACGTCCACCTTCCGCCCGCGATCGAGCGACTGCAACCGTTCGGCAAGTTGGCGGCCCAGTTCTTCTGCGTGTCGCGGATATTGCAAAACCTTCGCACATTGCAAATACGTATCGCTGTGCAGACCACTGGTCAAGCGAAAGTGTCCGCGCAAATACGCGCCGGTCTCCTTGAAAATCTGCATAGTTGCCGTGGTTGTCTTGCTCACAAACGCCAACTGTAACCCTCTTTCTTAAGGATGACTTTGAATGCGCCGGTTCCAGTGCCGATGATCTCTTTCTATCAGATCGTCCGCTTCCTTCGGGCCCCAAGTGCCTGCGTGATAATTCGGGAACGACCGCGGTGGCAGCGCTTGCCACACGTCCAGCACCGGCGCCACGATGTTCCAAGCCGTTTCCACCATATCCGATCGCTGGAACAACGTTGCATCTCCCAACATGCAGTCGTAGAGCAGCCGCTCGTAACCGGTAGATGGTGTCATGCCGAAATAATCTTCGTAGCGGAAATCCATATCCACCGTGCCGAGCTGCACGGTCGGTCCGGGAATTTTCGCGCCGAAGCTTAGCGAGATGCCTTCATCGGGTTGCAAGTGCAGCACCAGGCGATTCGGACTGAGCTTTTCAACCGATGTCTGCCGGAAAAGCACGAACGGAGCTCGCTTGAATTGTATGGCGATTTCCGTGACACGCTTCGGCATACGCTTTCCCGTACGCAGGTAAAACGGCACGTCCGCCCAGCGCCAGTTGTCGATGAACAGCTTCATCGCGACATAAGTTTCGGTGTGCGAATTCGGCGCGACGTCGGGCTCGGAGCGGTAGGCCACCATGCTGCGGTCGCCGTTCAAGGCGTCGCCGTATTGGCCACGCACAGTGCGGCTCAGAACCTCTTCCGGAGTCATGGGCTGGATCGCCTTAAGAATTTTGACCTGCTCATCGCGCACGACATTCGCGTCGAATGAGATGGGCGGCTCCATTGCCGTCAACGTAATCAGTTGGAAAATATGATTCGGCACCATGTCTCGAAGCGTGCCGGCCTTTTCGTAATAGGTGCCGCGCCGCTCAACGCCAACAGTCTCCGAGACCGTAATCTGCACGTGATCGATGTAACGGCGGTTCCAGATCGGCTCGAAGATGCCGTTCGAAAAGCGGAACACCAAAATATTTTGGACGGTCTCTTTACCCAGATAGTGATCGATGCGGTAAATTTGTTTCTCTTCCAGAACCTTGCGGATGTCAATGTTCAGAGCGTGCGCGGACTCATAACCGTGACCAAAAGGTTTTTCGATAACCACGCGGCGCCAGCCTTGCTCCTCAGTTACCAGACCGGCCTGGCCCAATTGTTCTATGATCTGCGCAAAGAATTCGGGTGCTGTCGCGAGATAAAAAAAATAGTTGGCCGGAATATTTAGCCTCTTCGACTTCTCCTCCAGGCATCCTTTCAGAGATTGATACAGATTCGGATCGCTGAAGTCGCCTGAGATATAATCAGTCCGCCCGATGAACCATTTCCAGAGATCTTCGTCGAGCTTGCCGGCGCCGAATTCGCCGAACTCATGGATATCCGCGGTCATTTTTTCGCGGTACTGATCGCCTGATAGCTCATTACGCGCCACGCCGATAAGCGCAAAATCCTTGGCCAGCAACTTTTCGTTCGCCAGATTGTACAGCGCAGGAACGAGCTTTCGTTTGGTCAGATCTCCAGTGGCGCCGAAGATGACCATCACGCAGGGATCGCCCTGCCGCGGGGTCCCTGCCGATTGTGCCGTATCGTCCGCCATTGTCCTCAGGTCCCCGCACTAACCTTTTCAACGTGTCCGCCGAATTTATTCCGCATCGCGGAAAGCATCTTCTCGCCGAACGTGTGTTGCTCGCGAGAGCGGAAGCGCGCATAGAGAGAGGCAGCGAGCACACCGGCGGGAACCGCTTCTTCAATAGCGGCCTGGATGGTCCAGCGGCCTTCGCCTGAATCCTGAACAAAGCCCGTGAACTCCGACAAAGCGGGGTCTTCGGCCAGAGCCATGGAGGCAAGATCCAGCAGCCACGAACCTATTACACTGCCGCGCCGCCACACTTCCGCGATCTCGGAAATATTCAGATCGAAGCGGTGATCTTTCTCAAGCTCCTTCGAGTTGGCGTTTTTTAGGATATCGAAGCCTTCGGCGTATGCCTCCATGAGGCCGTACTCGATGCCGTTGTGGATCATTTTGACGAAGTGGCCGGCACCGGAGGGTCCGGCGTAAATGTAACCCTGCTCGGCGGTGGTCGGCTTGCGGCCTGGTGTTCTGGGAATATCGCCGATCCCCGGAGCAAGCGTCTTGAAGATCGGTTCGAGATGCTCAAACACCTCGCGCTTGCAGCCCACCATCAGACAATAGCCGCGGTCCAAACCCCACACACCACCGCTGGTGCCGGCATCCACGTGTTCGATACCTTTCGGCGCAAGCATTTTGGCGCGCCGGACGTCGTCTTTGTAATACGAATTGCCGCCGTCGATCACGATATCGCCGCGCTCAAGCTGCTCGGCGATCTTGAGGAGCATCTGCTCGGTTGGATCGCCGGCGGGGAGCATCATCCACAAGGCGCGCGGTTTATCGAGAGCTTTGAGGAAATCTTCGAGACTGCGGGCGCCTTTAGCTCCCTCCTTCTCGAGTTCCTGCACCTTAGCTGCATCCACATCGAACACCACGCATTGGTGGCCGCCTTTCATGAGCCGTCGCACCATGTTGCCGCCCATACGGCCGAGACCGACCATTCCTAATTGCATGCTTCCTCCTCTGTATCCAGCCCCATCGCCGGAAATTTCCGCCTTCGTTTGCGTTCCACTATAACGCTGCGGCTAATGCCGCCAAGCCCTTATTGACGTCCTTACCAAGATGGACGCGCAGCGCTCTCCGGTTGCGGTCGGCCAACACCTGAAAGTCGCCGCGAGCCTGCGCGGCTTTCACTACACCGAACGTGTACTTGTGGCCGGGAACTGGAAGATCCTGCGCATCGTCACAGGTGATTTGCAGGAATACGCCGCTGTTCGGTCCGCCTTTGTAGGCTTGACCGGTAGAGTGCAGAAAGCGCGGTCCAAACCCGAGGCACGTGGCCACGTGCTTCTGATCGCGCACAGCAACCCGGATCCTCTGCAGCGCCTGCTGGTGCTGATCGTTCATCTGGATGTAAGCGAGCAATGCGAAGTAATCGCCCGGCTTCAGCCGGTTGAGATGCGCGCGAAGACATCCCCGCAGGGATCTGTCGTTTCCGGCAGCGGCAGTGAGCGCCTCCGCATTGGCTTTATCTGCGAAAAGACGGATACCGTCCTGTTCGAGAAACGGTTTCTCCGGTGGCAGTGAACCGGTCTTTTCAAACTCCGACGTCAGTTCGCGTGTCGCGACTTTACTCGCTTCAACATCCGGCTGATTGAACGCATTGATGCCGAGAATCGCGCCCGCAACAGCCGTGGCGATCTCCCAGCGGAAGAATTCCTGGCCCAGATCGTAACGGTCGTCAACTGCGATATGGATCACTGGATGGCCGGCCTTCTCGATCGCATCGATCGCGGCATCCTGCTTATGATCGGGTTCCGGCGTGTAGCGTTCGTAAACGAAAACGCGATCCCGGCCGTAAACGGATGGATCGCCAAGGGGCTCCTGGTCGACCGGAATCAGTCCCCTGCCCTGCTTACCAGTGGATTCGGCGAGCAGTTGCTCCAGCCACGCCCCTAATGCGTAAATCGCGGGTGAGGCAACCAGCGTTACTTTGTCGCGGCCATGCTTGGCGAGCGTTCCCAAAATTGTTCCCAGCACAACTCCTGGGTTATGGTCGGTGGCTACACAAGATGTGCACGCGTGAACCATCTCCTCCGTGCGGTCAAGGAATTTCTCCACATCGACGCCCATTACTGCCGAGGGAACCATGCCGAAATCCGAGAGCGCTGAATACCGGCCTCCAATGTTAGGCCACCCATAGAAGATCTGGCGGAAGTGGTCCTTTTCCGCCTCGCGCTGCAGACTCGAGTTCGGGTCGGTGATCGCCAGAAAGCGGCTGCCATCGCGCCCCGAGCGCTCGAAGAAATAATCCCGGAAAATGTTCGGCTCGAGCGTACTGCCGGATTTGCTGGAAACAATGAAGAGAGTTTTTTTCGGATCCACCGCGACTTCAGTCGCGCGAATCTGCGCCGGGTCCGTGGAATCGAGGACGTGTAGTTTCGGAAAGGAATCAATCTGACCGAAGGTGCGCGACATCACGTCGGGCGCAAGACTGGAGCCGCCCATGCCAAGCAACAAAACGTCCTTAAATCCGGCATCTCTAATCTTTGCGGCGATTTCCTGCAAGTGATGCGCGTGCGCGATCTGATCTTCCGTAATGTTCAGCCAACCCAGCCAGCTACCTTCGTCGCCGCCGGACCACAGTGAAGCATCTCGCGCCCACATCCGCCGCACCTTTCCGGTTGCTAACCAGTCGTCAAGCGAAGCTTTGATTTCCCCGGATAAACCATTTGGTAAATGATACGTTTGCCCCGTCAATTTTGGCTTAAAACCGACTTTGCAGCGCGTGTCTAACGCATTCAGTAGTTTGTCGAAGGGCTCCGCAAAAAGGCGTAGGCCATCCTTGACGAGTTTGTCCGTGACCTCTTTAAGCGATACCCCAATCTTAGGCAGCTCTTCGATTGCGTTATAAGCAGCTTCGACATCGTCATCCAGGCTCCGCCGCGGACGTCCGTGATCGCGGAAGGCGTCAAAGGTGGAGGGCGGCATGGTATTGACAGTGTCTGGCCCGATCAGTTCCTCAACGTAGAGGACATCACTATATTTTGGATTCTTCGTGCCGGTGCTGGCCCACAGCAAGCGCTGGCGAAGCGCGCCCTTTGCCTCCAATGACTCCCACCGGGAAGTTGCAATTAATTCTTTATAGCGTTGATATGCCATTTTGGCATTTGCAATCGCAACTTTGCCGACTAGATGCTGACCCTCCGGCTTTCCGGCAAGCACCGGGTCCAAAGCTGAATCGATTCGGCTGACGAAAAAACTGGCTACGCTGGCGATCCCGCTAACCGCATCCCCTCTCTTGGCGCGCTCGTCAAGACCAGAGATAAATGCCTCGGCTACTTGCAGATAGCTTTCGACAGCAAATAAAAGGGTAACATTAATATTGAGGCCTTCTGAAATGAGCTGCCGGATGGCGGGAACACCTTCGGCCGTTCCCGGCACTTTAATCATAACGTTGGGCCGGTTGACCAATCCCCACAGCCGCCGGGCCTCTTCAATTGTGCCGTTCGTGTTTGTGCCGAGATAGGGAGAAACTTCCAGACTGATATAGCCATCCCCGCCCTTCGTTTCGTTATAGATGGGGCGCAGAATGTCGGCTGCATCCTGAATATCGGCGACTGCAATACCTTCAAAAAGCTTCACCGGATCGGTAACGCCTTCCCGCTCCAGATTCTTCAGACGATCGGAGTAATCGTTGCTCCCGTTAATGGCCTTTTCAAAGATGGCGGGGTTCGATGTCATTCCACGCAGTCCATCTTCCTCGATGTGCTTCTTAAGTTCGCCGCTGGTAATGAGGCCGCGCCGGATATAATCGAGCCAAACCGATTGTCCATAATCGAGAAGTTGTTTCAGTGGATTCATATAAGCTAAGACTCCTGGGTTTGCTTGCTGTACTTCGCTTCAATCGCATGAACTTTCTCGAGGCGCCGGAGGTGACGCGGCTCGCCGGTAAATTTCGCGGGGAGATAGGCGTGAACCAGCTCCCGGGCAAGTTCCACACCGAGGACCCGTGCGCCCAGCACCAGAATGTTCATGTCGTCATGTTCGACACCCTGGTGGGCGGAATACGTATCATGGCAGAGGCCGGCGCGAATTCCGGGGATCTTATTGGCCGCCACCGAGGCTCCTACGCCACTGCCGCACAGCAGGATACCGCGTTCGGCTTCGCCCGCGAGGATAACTGCACCAACCTTTTCCGCATAGTCGGGGTAGTCTACAGGATCGGTATTGTACGAGCCGGCATCGATGATGGTGTGCCCCAGAGTTTCTTGCAGGTAACTGGCGAGTTGTGTTTTGAGTTCGTAGCCGGCGTGATCGTTTCCAATGACGATGTTCATTCCATCCCCAATATGGCCGCGCAGCGTCCCAACACTAACATTGGATGCTGCACTTGCGAGGCGACGTCGCGCAAGCATTGCCCCTCAATCGTAGGGTAACACTTGACGGCCAACGGCTCGCCGGCCGCGGTCTCTGGGGTCGTTGTCAAGAATATGCCACGCTCGATCTGTGTGTTTGAGAGTGGCTGCCTGCACCCCACAGTCTAGGCCAACTCTGATACGATCCAACAATTGAAGCATTATGAGCCGCATAGACGATCGGGCTGATTTGGAGGCCCTGAGGCGCATCCGACAGGCGGAGGAAACCGGGGCAACCACTCTCGATCTAAGCTCCCTTTCTCTTCTGCACGCACTTCCGCGAGAATTGGCACATCTCGCTCGAATCCAAACGCTCAATCTTTCCTGGTGCGCGCAGCTCAGCGACTTGACCCCGTTGGCCGGCCTGACCTCGCTCCAACAGCTCGATCTTAATGGGTGCGCGCAGCTCAGCGACTTGACCCCGCTGGCCGGCTTGACCGCGCTCCAACAGCTCACTCTTTCCGAGTGCGCACAGCTCAGCGACTTGACTCCGCTGGCCGGCCTGACCGCACTCCAACACCTCGTTCTTTGCCAGTGCGCGCAGCTCGGCGACTTGACCCCGCTGGCCGGCCTGACCGCGCTCCAAGGACTCGGTCTTCCCCTGTGCGCGCAGCTCAGCGACTTGACCCCGCTGACCGGCCTGACCGCGCTCCAACGGCTCAATCTTTATGGGTGCGCGCAGCTCAGCGACTTGACCCCGCTGGCCAACCTGACCTCGCTCCAACAGCTCTATCTTTCCGGGTGCGCGCAGCTCAGCGACTTGACCCCGCTGGCCGGCCTGACCTCGCTCCAACAGCTCTATCTTTCCGAGTGCGCGCAGCTCAGCGACTTGACCCCGCTGGCCCGCCTGACCGCGCTCCAACAGCTCGTTCTTTCCGAGTGCGCGCAGCTCAGCGACTTGGCCCCGCTGGCCCGCCTGACCGCGCTCCAACAGCTCGATCTTTCCGAGTGCGCGCAGCTCAGCGACTTGGCCCCGCTGGCCAACCTGACCTCGCTCCAGCAGCTCAGACTTTCTCGCTGCCGGAGCACTCTCCGATTTGCCCCGCTTGAAATCCTGCTATCCACCTTAAGAGAAATCTACCTGTGGGACTGCCAATTTGATGATCTGCCCGTCGAGATCTGCGGCGACAAGGAATATCAAAATGTCTTGACAGCAGTCCGCGCTCATTATGAGGATCTTAGGGCCGGCCAAGAGCCCGATGTTGAAATCAAAATCTTCTTCCTCGGCAACGGAGGGGCAGGCAAGTCCCAACTGTGCCGCCGGCTGCGTGGTCTGAGCTACGACCCGAGCGTTCCGACCACCCATGGTATTCAAATTAGTGAAATGACTCTCGAACTCCAAGATGTTGGAATCCCCATTCGACTAAACCTATGGGATTTTGGGGGTCAGGAGGTGTATCACGGTTGTCACGCGCTGTTCCTTCAGGCGCGGGCGATATTTTTGATCCTCTGGACACCGGAGTTGGAAAACGAAACATCGTATCAGGAAAACGGTCTCTCCATGCGTCATCGCCCACTTTCCTACTGGCTGGATTACCTGCGCGCTTTCGGCGGGGTCCACAGCCCGGTGCTGCTAATACAGAGCCAGTGCGATACTCCTGCTCAGCGAGTCCAGCATCCGCCCGCAGCGGGAGTAGACGATTTCACAGCGGTTCAGTCAGTTCAGTTCAGCGCAAAAACGAGCCGGGGCCTTGATTCAGTCAAGGCGGCCCTCAAGGAAGCCGTGCGCGACTGCGTGGAGCGCCGCCCGCCTCCCCCGATCGGCGAGGGTCGCATGCGGGTCCGGAACCGTCTGCGCGAATTGCTGTTTCAAGATCAAAGCCTGCCGTTGCAGCGGCGACGATACCGATTGCTGGAACGTGCCGACTTTGACCGCCTATGCGACGAGGTGGGCGGAATCAGCGATAAGGAAGCTCTGCTCGATTTCCTGCACCACAGCGGCGTAGTCTTTTACCGCGCCGGGCTTTTCGGTGGGCGCATTGTTCTCGATCAGAATTGGGCATTGGAAGCTGTTTACGCGGTGTTTGATCGGAAGAAAACGTTGCCACTGCTCCGAAGCTACGGGCGGTTTAGCCGGGCCGATCTGGAAGCGCTTGTCTGGTCGAGCTACGCGCGCGAAGAGCAGGAGGTCTTCCTTGGCATGATGGAGAGCTGCGGCATTTGTTTCCGAGCGCGCGAGTTACCAGATCGCGAATGGGAATACATCGCTCCGGAACTCCTCCCGGCATGGTCGGAGGCACAGGAATCTCTGCTCGCCGGACGATTGCTCAAGAGTCCCGCTACAGCCGAGGCCGAAGCCTGTTACGCATTCCTGCATGAGGGAGTATTGCGGAATTATTTTTCGAGGATCGGCCGGCAGGCTGGGGACGCCGCGATTTATTGGAAGAATGGCTGCTGGTTCTACGAAAAAACCACCGACAGCCGGGTGCTCATCGAGGGCCGGTGGCGTGGCGCGGGAATTGAAACCGGCGAAGGCACGATCTATTTTCGAGCTTGGGGTGAGGGCGCACAGCAGTTGATTGAACCACTACTCACAGAGCTGAAAAGATTGGCGATTGGACAGCAGCCTGCTATTACATGGCACAATTCGGGGAGAACGTTCGATTCTGCGTGCAGTACCAGAGACGTAGATGAGACGAAAAGACGAGACCTATCCAGCCTGGTGATCGCCGAATCCATCCAGCCTTCCTCAGGATTACCGAAGATCTTCGTTTCCTATGCCTGGGGCGATTCCTCCGAAAGCGGGCGGCAGCGGGAGCAAGTGGTTGAGGGCCTATGCGGAAAGATCACAGCCGACGGCTGGGACGTGGTCCGTGACAAGGTAGCGATGAGGTACGGCGACCTGATTTCGACCTTTATGAAAACGATCAGCCGTGCGGATTTAGTAGTCGTAGTTCTTAGCGCCAAGTATCTGCGCTCATCCAACTGCATGACGGAACTCTACGGCATCTACCAACGCGCTCTTGGTGAAAAGGAAGAATTCCTAGCCCGCATCATCCCTCTAACGCTGGACGATGCGAGGATCGGATCTTGGCGCGACCGAATCGAAATCGCCCGGCACTGGCAGGAGGAATTTGAGGAGATGAAGAAGTCTCTTCACTGTCTGGGCGTACAAGATTTCAGACTGTACAAGTCAATGCAGGACTGGCATAACCAGGTGAGCGACATACTTGCCTATGTAAATGACGTTCTCAATCCGCACGGGTTTGAGGAGATCGTGAAGGATGATTTTGCCGCCTTACGTCAGATGCTTCAGGGAAAGCGCACTCGCCCAATCGGGTCATTATCATCGCTCCTGCCTAGCGCCGCTAATTGCGGCTAGCCCCTAGCCTAAGAAGCATGATGCGGCATTCGATTGGAACGGCATTAGTTTCTATAATCTACGGCCGCGGCCCCGCGCTGCCGGTGTTTCCGAATTGCCTCCATTCTGTTGGGTGGTCATCCGGTGTCGCGCTTTATCAACCCTTCGGCATCTCTCGGGGGCATCGCGCTGGAAGGAGGTTTCCTCGATGGCGTCGAGGACCTGTTAGACAATCTTCGGGTGAAGCGTCGTGTTGCTATGGAACGGAACCACCATGCGTCCGCCCTTTACGAAGATCCGATGACTGCCCTTGACCGCAACCAAACAACCCAGCATTTAAGAGAATCGCTTCGGCATCCGCCGCCGTTAGGCGCGGCAACTTAGGCATGAACTTCGACCGCGGTGGTCAGAATCTCCTGGCTTAGTGCTGCCGAACGCTCTTCATCAGTCAGGGTCTTG
>Ga0070735_10003363_pt1 | contig 14070 bp, 10 predicted proteins | sample Coa_R1_FD_66443 | JGI IMG/M metagenome (GOLD analysis project Ga0070735, IMG submission 66443) | Surface soil microbial communities from Centralia Pennsylvania, which are recovering from an underground coalmine fire - Coalmine... | ecosystem: Environmental > Terrestrial > Soil > Unclassified ...
CTGCTTCTTCGTCCGCTGGCTGCCGCGCGGCAAGCACAGCATTGCCTACCGCATGCGGGCCGAAACCCCTGGAAAATTCAGCGCCCTGCCGAGCGTCGCTTACGCCATGTACGCGCCGGAGCTCAAAGGCAACTCGGACGAGATCAAGCTGGCGATTGAGGATTGAGGACGCATGAGGTGAGGGCCGCTGTTAGCCCCTCGTCGGGCCTGCACCGTCACCAGGCAGTAATGGCGAGTGATGCCGTAGCATAAGCGTCTCGCTTGTGCGGGAGTCGAGGAATTGCAAATTGGCCAATTGAACAGGCGAGCCACGGGCGTCAGCCCGTGGGTTGCCGGCTAACGAACGGGAATTGCAAATCCGCTTCCCGCCGCATGAGCCAGGCGATAGACGATCCCGCGACGGAGCGCGAACGGTGTGGCCTCTTGTTCCTGCGGAACCCGCCCGCCCTCCGGGACGGGCGGGCCACCCGGCCCCCGGCCAACCATCACTGCGTCGCTTTCATGCCGATCCGCCCACAGGAGTGCAGAATCCGGCGCAAGGTCGAGATCAGCTCGTATCGGACTGAATTGATTTTCCATTCGCTCCCCCGCCTCCCCCGGCGTAGAATGCCCGCATGGGCTCTCGCATGAGCGACTTGACGATTGCCATTCTGATGGCACTCGGCGCGCTATTGGCGGCCCTCTTCCTTCACTGGCTCATTGGACGCATGATTGGGCCCCACAAGAGAGTTGTCTACGACGGACGGTGGCGGTCCACGTTGCTGCCATTTCGTCTGGTGTCTTGGGATGATCCGGAATTCCGAAGAGTCCCGCAGCCTGGACGGCCTGGAAAACTTGGGATCGCCGTGGCAGCCATCCAGGCCGTGGTCATCGTCGCCGCAGTCGGCATCTTTGCCGCTTATCGTTCTCCAGAAACGGAAACGCAAACGGCCGACATGCTGTTCCTTTTAGAAACCGTCGGGGTTGCCGTTGTCGGTATGTTGGTCGTTCAAATTATGATTTTGGCGTTTTACGGCCGTCGATAGGCGAGATCGAGGCACCCGGCCACAGTTGCTCGCTTCAAAAAAGCTGTCGTGCGCAGCGGAGGCCGTGGTGCGCGGCAGTCGCTTGCAAGCGCTTAAGCCCCAATTTGCAATGGCCAATTTGCAATTCCCCGTTGACCCCGAATGGGCCGCGTCGCACCGTTTGAGCACATTCGTCTCCGGTTACCGTAAAGCAGGATTTCATGACGCCGATGGTGTATCATGGTCGTGATTTTGTCCGGCCGCTCGAACCTCCATCAGGCATTGCCATGACCGATTCGCAATTGCTTCTGGCACAACATGTCGCCATCACGCGCCGGTACTTTCTGAGCGTCGGCGCCGCGGGGATCGCTGCGCTGCAGCTCTCACCGATTTTGGCTTTGGGCGATGACGGGTCGGCGAAGGCAGCCTTGGCTGAGGCGCTTTCCAAGCTCGAATATTTGACGAAGCGCGACAATTTTCAACTTGTCGAGCGCGGCGAGCCGCTGCCTTATTCGCACCCGATCGAAAAGCTCCGCGAAGTGGGCCTCACGCACGAGACGTGGAAGCTGGAAGTCGTTTCCGATCCCGACGCGAAAGCCACGCTCGCCAACCCGCTTTCGAAAGAGCTGGGGACCGCCCTCGACTGGCAAGGGTTGATGAAGCTCGCCGAGACCCGCGCCGTGCGGTATCTGAAGGTCATGAGCTGCAACAACATCGATTCGCCGCTGGGAATGGGGCTTTGGGAAGGGGTGCCGCTGCGCGATGTGATCTGGCTCACCAAGCCGACGGAAAACATCCGCCGCGTGTATTACTACGGCTATCACAACGACGCGCCCAAGCAGATTTTCCGCAGCTCGCTTCCGATCGGGCGCGTGCTGGAGGACCCACCGGGCGAATATCCGGTCATGCTGTGCTACAAGCTCAACGGCGAACTCTTGGACGGCAAGCGCGGAGGACCGGTGCGGATGCTCGTCCCCGATGCGTATGGTTTCAAATCGGTAAAGTGGCTGATTCGCGTGGTGCTGACGAACGGTCCCTTCGCCAACGACACATACGCCAACGGCAATAACGACATCGACAGTTGGATGAAGACGAGCGCCCGAATTCTGTCGCGGCCGGCCAAGATCAAAGCGGGCGAGGCCGTGCCTGTGACCGGGCTGGCTCAGGTGGGAATCTCGGGGCTCACGAAAGTTCAATACTCGCTTGCACCTCAAGACCCGCCCTGGCCGACGGATGACCCGTGGTTCACCAAGGCCGACTGGAAAGACGCCGAAGTTTTGCCGGCCCCCGAACGCTGGGGAGGCGATCTGTCGGACGGGCGCTTGCCCGAGGGGACAATCGGCATCGACGCCAAGACCGGGAAACCCAGCGCTTGGCCCATGCGGTATTCGATCGTGCATTGGGGAGCATTGCTCACCGGCGTTCCCGCAGGAAAATACGACCTTCGCTGTCGCACGGTCGACGCCAATGGCCTCGCGCAGCCCCTGCCGCGACCCTTTCTCAAAGCCGGCGGCAATACGATCCAAACGCTGCCATTGACGGTTGAGTCGTAGGACGCACTCGTTTCCAGGCTCTGCCTGGGAATGAGCTGCTCGCGAGGCTCTGCCTCGACATCCGTTGCGCTCGCATGCCGCACCAATGAACAGTCCAACGACCTGTCCAACCGGCGATGTGCGAGCGCTCGGTGCTTTGCCCGGGGGCGACTGAGGCGCGGGAGTCAAGTCTCGAAGCGACTGGCGAGGCGGAGCCTCGGGCCCAGCGCGTTCCCAGAGCCGGCAGAGCCTGGGAACGAGGAGGTCCGGCGGCGGATGCATCGGCATCAGCGGGAGCGGACGAGGCTTTCGAAAAATCGCGCTCCACCAGAATCAAGACGACAATCAGCGGAACGGCGACGAGGGCCAACCGACTTGTCCCGATCAACCACGGTTTGCGATTCTTAAACATCGGCAGCTCGGTTCCCCAGCATAACAGCGGGGCGAGAAACAGGGCCAGGCTTCTTCCAGTCGGCAACTCGCCGAAAAACCGGCCCATGATGATGACGCCTATCAGCCCCACGATTCCCAAACCGATCGCACCCTCGAATGTGGGATGTTTGTCCAAAAGACACGCGGCGAGGGCGGCCGACGACAATGCCGCCGCCAATGGCAGCCCGGCCGCGCCCCCGTTGAGATAACCCGAAACCATGACGGCCAGCGCGCCGGCCCCCGCCGTCTGCGCGATGGCCAGCGGAATCGAAACGCCCGGCGAGCGGCGGGCAAGCCACGAGAGCAGACCCCAGGTGCCCAACGCGATCACCGCCGCGACTGCCAGTGCCGTCCAAGTTTGCTGCACCGTCCAGCCGGTGGCCGTCCCGTCCAAATAGCTGGAACCGTGAAGCAGAACGCGCCCCGCAGCGGCGGCCAGAGCGGCGCGCAAGAGCCACGCGATCGGCCGCGGCACAGGCCGCGCCGCCGCGACGAGCTCGACGAGAATGGCCGCGGGCAAGACCAGGATGACGAACCTGTCGAGCACATTGACGGGGGGCCAGCGGGGCAAGAGCTTGAGAATGTCGTAGCCCAGCGCTGTCGCCAGCCCGATGGCCAGAATTGAGGCGACGTTGACTCGCCTGGCGCTGGCCGATTTTCGCGTCCAGCCGGCCGCCAGCACGAAGATCGCGCCGGCGACCGCGGTCGCCACGACCGCCTGGGCAAAGAGGACGGGATCGGGCATCCGCTATTTCCGCACGCCTTCGAAACTGATGCTCACCGGCACTTCGTCACCCAGCGCGCCGGGCATTTTATCGACCATGCCGTAATCGCTGCGCTTGATTTTCAGATCGGTCGAAAAGCCCGTGCGCTTCATTCCCTTGGGGAATTCGACTTCCTTTCCGCCCAGGAGCGTGAAAGTGATCGGCTTGGTCTGGCCGTGCATCGTAAAGTCGCCTTTGACTTCGTACCCGTGCGCCACGGCTTTGACGCTCGTACTCTTGAACGTGATCGTCGAAAACTGCTTGGCATCGAAGTAGTCCGGGCTGACGAGATGCGTGTCGCGCCCCTTGTTGCCCGTATCGACGCTGTCGGTCTTGATCGTCATCTCGAACGACGACTTTCCCGGATCGGCCTTGTCGATGGAAAAATTCCCCGAATAAGAGTTGAAGCGCCCGTGTATCCAACTGATTCCCATGTGCTCGGCCTTGAAGCTTACCGAGGAGTGAGCCGTATCGATCGCGTAGTTGTCGGCGGCAGCCGCCGGCGCCGCGCTCGCGGCAACGGCCAAAAGCGCGCCCCATGTGACCACAAGCACGGCAGGAATACGTCGCATGTTTTTGCTCCTGTTGAAAAGCATCGCCAGTTCGAGTTTGATTTTTCACCGCCCGCAGTGCCCGGTATGGTACGCAGGCCGCGCGTCGGAGTAAAGCTGTGGCGGGGCGCCGTCGTGGGGCCATTTCGGACTTCGCGGTTGGCGTGGGACGGGATTCCCTGCTCACCCGTCTTCCGCGACGCATCATCTCTCTCCCCTCTCCCCCGGGGGGAGAGGGGGACAGGAGGCCGCGCCCTTCGGCTGGCGCCAGCCAGGTGGCGTCCCCAGCGCAACAAATACCAGACAGGGATGGTGGTCATTGACTTCGTCGTCACCGCGCGACGCTTTCGGCGCGCAGCCAGCCGTCGCCGATGCCTTCGAAATGTCCCAGGACCCAGTCGCCGTTTTCTGAAAGAATCGTGAATTCAGCTCCGTCCTTGAGCGGCTGGTCGAAGGCCGGCTCGTAATCTTTGCCGATGCCTTTGCGCGCGACCGTTTCACCCGTGACGACGGCGCGGTGCGACCAATGGGCGTCGGCATAAGCCAATCCGGCGTCGATGCCCAGAACGAGCGCCACGACAAAGAGCATTGCGCTCAGCCAGTACCCACGCGGCCGGCGCGCGAGCAGCGCTGCTGCCGCCACGAGGGCCGAAAACACAATCGCCGCGAACGCCGCGTAGAATTTGTCGGGCAGCGCCAGCCAACCGCTCCAAAACAAAACGTGCGTCCACCACGCGGGCGGTGGCTCCGGCATCCGTCCGGGAGCGACCGAAAGCGCCTGCCTCAAGTTGGCCTCGAGGTACGGATCGCGCGGCCGATAGGGCCGCGCCTTGCGATAGGCGGCAATGGCCCGTCCGTATTCCCCGGCGCGGAAATAGGCGTTCCCCAGATTGTAATACACCGCCCCGTTTCGATATCCGTCCGCGACCAGCGATTCCAAAAGCGCCGCCGAGCTGCGGTATTCCTCGGGCGACTTGGCCGCATCGAAGACCTCCAGCGCGCGCACAAAAGTGCGCTCGCGCGTCCCCGGCTCGATGGCGAATGCGGCTTGCGGCGGCACCGCGAACAGCGCCACAGCCAGAGCGCCGATCCAGAGCAGTCCCCGGCGGCATGTAAATCGAACGCCGCGGAAGAATGCGGCAATGAAGCAAGCGTCGCTCATTGTGCGCTGCGCTCCAGGCTGCGGGCCAGGCGTGGAACGATGGCAGCGGCCGCTTCGACCAGGTTCGACGCCTCGCTCGCGCTCCCCGAGCCATATTCGGCCGATTCAATCGATTGCAAAAGCCGCAGCACCGTCTCACGCTGGTCTTCGGCGACGCCCGCCTGGGCGAGTGCGGCGTCGGCGTCGGCGGCCGTCAGCCCCTCGGCGACGATGTTGCGCATGTCGGCGATTATACCGACCACCGCGGCACGCACGGCGCGCAGCGCGGCTTCCGGCCGCGCGTCTGCCAGCGATGAGCGGGCTTCAGCCAGCCTATGATTCGCGGCGCGGCGCGCCTGCTGCCTGCGCCGCCAGCCGAGATCGCTCGATTTGCGACGATGAGTGCCGACCACGCTGAACAATCCGGCCACCGCGCACCAGGCGCCGAATGCGGCGCCGGCCAAGAGCGGAACATTGACTCGCTCGTCGGCCAGTTGGGACGGATCGGTGATATTCTGAAATATCCCCTGCTCGCGAGATTTGATCTCCGGCGTGCTCGAACCGCCAAGCGAACCGACGAGATCGCCCGCGCTCATGCGGCCGGTCTCGGAGACTTCGAGCGGAATAGGGCTGGTCGTCATTTCCGAAAAACTCTCGGTGTCGGGATTGAACACGCTCACCGAAAGGGCGGGAATGCCGCCGCCGGCGCGCTTGGGACGCAGGGCATAGGCAAAGCGTTTCACTTCTCCTTCCGTGCGGCCCGTGGGATTTTTGTCGATGATTTCAAAATCGGCGGCCAGTTGCGGGTTGGCTGAAAGATCGGGCGCGCCGATCAGCTCCAGCGAGCCGCTTCCCCGATCGCGTTGCATCTCGATCGTCAATGTCAGCGGGTCTCCCACCCGCAGAGTGGTGGGGCTCGCCGACGCGGCGACATGATAAGTGCCGATGCCGCCGCAGAAACTTGCCGGGCGCGGCGATGGAACATCGCGCACCTCCAGCGTCGCTGCCGGAGCGATGGCGACCAGCCGCCGGGCGCTATAACTGCGTCCTTCGATGCCTTCCACGAACGAGCCTTTGACGATCGCCGGGCCGAACTGATATGTCCCGGTCTTTTCGGGCGTGAACGTGCGCTTGAGCTCGTAGGCGAAGTACTTGACGGGCGCGCCGTCCAATCCCTTGCGCGTCTGGCGGCCGACGTAGAGGTTGAAGACTGCCGGCCGCGGGCCATCGAACAACGAGCCTGTGCGCATGGTGACCTCGTTGAGCGTAAAGCCCCCTTCGTCGGTCAGCAGCTTTTCGAGCCAGCGGTTTTTTTCGTCGCCAGCAAGTCCCTTGGGCGGGTCGACCCAATTCACATCCAGATGCGGCGGCCGGCGCCGCAGCGGCGCGACCGGGTCGCGATCGGCGTCGTTGGGAAGCGGGTGAATGAGAACGCGCAGCGTCACCTCGAACGGTTGCGTGGGGTAAACGGCCGCGCGGTCGATCATGATTTCCGGGACGACCAGGTCCTGTTCCTGGGGCGCAATGACTTTGAGAGGCAGCGCCCGTCCCGACAGTTTTCGCGCTTCGATCGTCGCCGAGGGCGCAGGGATCACCAGGTCGCCGGCGCGCTTGGGGGTCAAGCGGAAGCGATACACGTGGCTGAACCGGTTTTGCTGCGTGACCTTGCCGTTGATGACGAACGTGGAGGATTGATTGCGCGATTCATCGCCGGCGGCCTCGACGGTGAACAGCTCGCGCAGTGCCGAGATATCCGGCGGAGAGGGGTCTTTCGCGTTGCGAATCTCGACGAAATAATCGACGCTTTCGCCGACGTAAATCTCGCTGGCGGCCGCTTCGACGGCGATTTCCGGCGCATCGGCGGCTCGTGCGGCTGAGACGTGCCAGAATATCGTCAGCGTCGCGAGACCTGCCGCGAGGGGATCGGCGAAGCGAAGCCGCCGCCGGCGGTTCAGCATCTTTTCTGCGTTTTGAACGTCGCCGGCTCGCATCACCAATCCTTGTCCACGGGAATTCTGCCCGAGATGCGGGCCTTCATCTTGCGGTCTCGCTCGCGTTTTTCCTGCTGCCGCTCTCGAACCTTGCGCAGGGCCTCTTCCATTCGATCGCGCGACACTTGCGGCTGCTTCTCGCGGGACTGCTTTTTCTGATCGTCGTTCTTTTGCGGCTCAGGTTTTTTTTGCTGCTGATCTTTCTTGTCATCCCCCGGCTCTTCGCGGTCTTTTTTCTGCTCGTCGTTCTTTTCGTCGTTCTTGTCTTGATCTTTCTTCTCTTGGTCCTGGTTCTGTTGATCCCGCTGATCGTTTTTGGGCTGCGCCTGTTGAATCTCTTCGAGAATCTTACGCGCCTCTTCAGCCGGCGGATAGGCGGACTTTCGGTCGTTCTTCTTGAGCCATTTCGAAGCGGCTTCCATGCTTTCGGCCGCCTGCGGAGCCAACTCGATGGCTTTGCGATAGCCCGCTTTCACCTGCTCGGGATCGATTCGTGGTGCGGCCCCTTTATCTCCTGCATCGTTCGAGGCGTCTTCGTCCGCGTCGCCGACATCCTCATCTTTTCCCGGATTCAGTTCGGTCTGCGATGAGGCGGCTTCCGATGGCGGTGAGGATTCGAGGCGCTCCAACTCCGCCTGGGCCTTCAATTTCAAAAGGTGCGTGCGGCGCAGCGTTCGCTCTTCCATTTCGGCGAGTTTCGCCAGGTCTTCGCTTTCAGCGCCAAGCGCCGGAGTTGTGGTGCTTTGCGGGCGTTGCGAGGGGGCTTTCGGTTGCGCCGTCGTCTCCGGCTCATCTTCCGAATCGTCTGCCGACGAGCTTTCTTCATCTGAAGCCGGCTGTACCGAGGCGGCGATCAGCGATTGATCGGCCAGATCGCGCGCCAGGAGCGGATGGAATGGAATCACCGCCTCCCAGATCCTTTCCAGCTCGTCAATCGCCGACTGCTGGTCGGACATTGCCGATTTGACGTTTCGCGCACTCAGATGAGCGGCGGCGGACGCCATTTTCTCTCCAGCCGCTTCGGCCCAACCCTGGAGCAGGGCGATGCCCTCTTCCATTTCCTTGGAATTGGTTGGCTGACCCGCTGGGCCGCCAGGCGGCGACGACGATGATGCCTGCGGCGCCTGCAAGTCGTTCTTGAGCTTGTCCTTGAGCGGCGGGATTTCCTCGCGAAGCTCGTCTTGAGCACGCTTGATCTCGGCATAAGCGTCGGCCGAAGCTGTGGCCGGCAAGGCGTGCACCGTTTCACGCAGCGCGGTCTGCGTTTCAATCAAGAATTCCAGGAACGCGAGAAGATTCGACTCCTCGCGGCGCTTCTGGCGATCATGTTCCCGCCATTTGTCGCTGTAATACTTGATCCACTGCCGGACAAGCTCGATATCGCGGCGGGCGCGGGGATTCTCGGGCTGCAAATCGAGGCTATGCCGCAGCGAGGCCACCGCTCCCTTCAAATGATTCAGAATTTCCGGACGTTTGTCGGCCGCCACGTTTTCCGGGTGCTCTCCCGCCAATTGGCGCGCCTGCTCGGCAGCCAGCGTTCCCAGATTGAAATGCGCCGCGGCTGCCAACCGACTGTCGTGCGCGAGGCCGGCCTTCAAATAGCGCTCGCGGGCATGGTCGAAGTCTCCTTTGCGATGCGAGGCGCAGGCCTCGTCGAAAGCGGCAATCGCAGCCTTTTCTGCGGCCTCGCTCCCGAAATCTTCGGCAGCCGCGGCGAATTTGTCGCGCGCTTTGTCGAATTCGTCACTGGCATAGAGCCGCAAGCCGTCGCGAACGGCCTCCTCGGCCTCGTCGGCGCGGGCTGACGCCGACAGGGCGAAAGCCGAGAGGCACCCCATGAGTACAAGCGCCGATGTGGCCGGCAAAACGCTGCGGCGAGCGCGCTTGCCATTGAGACGGCCCGATTCCTCTTCATCCGAAAGAACCATCTGCGCGGGTTCCGCCGCACGGCTGCTGCTGCGCACGCACAAGTCGGCCAGCAGAGCCAACAGCGCCAGCGCCAGGAAAAGTTGAAATTGGTCTGACCGGCGGATTCGCTTTTGGCTTGCTCCCTCGGCGCCGCGCTTCCCTTGCAGGTAGTCGGCATACAATTCGCCCAAATCGTAAGCCCGCGTCCCCACCGGCACGTAGACTCCGGACGTCTTAAGAGCGATGTCTTTGAGCAGGGTGCCGTCCAGTTTGCTCCACACCTGCTGCCCCTCGTACTCGACATAGGACTGCGAATCGACGCCCTGCGGCACGCGCGCGCCCTGGTCGGCGTCCCCCAAACCCACGGTAAAAATCGTCACGTGCCTCTCGGCGGCGACTGCGGCCGCCTCCAACGGATACGACTGCTGATCGTCGCCGTCCGTTATAAGCAAGATCGCCTGGTCTCGCTCGGCCCTGGCATGAAAGACTTCGAGGGCCTTGCGGATCGCGTCGCCGATCGCCGTGCCGCCGCGCGGCGCGCTATGAGTGTCGAGCTCGTCGAGCGAGCGGCGGAAGGCGTCGTAATCGACCGTGAGCGGACATTTGACGACCGCTTGTCCAGAAAAAGCGATCAGCCCCACCCGTTCTCCCTCGAGGCGATTGACGAGCGCGGCCACGTCGGCCTTGGCCCGCTCCAATCGAGTGGGGGGCACGTCGCGGGCCAGCATCGAGCGGGAAACGTCGATCAAGACATAGAGGTCGCTGCCGCGCGGCACGACTTCTTCGTATTGAGTTCCGAAGCGGGGCCCGGCCAGCGCGACGAGGCCGGCGATCAAGCCCGCCTCGCGCAGAAAGGTCTTCAGCCAGAATCTGGCGCTCGAATCGGCGGGCAAGATCCGCGGCGACATCGGAGAGGCCACAAACGCCTCGGCAGCCCGCTGACGGCGCCGCCGCGAATACATCGACAGCGCCAGCCATGCCGCGGCCAGCGGCAGAATCGGATACAGCCATTCGGGATGTTGCCATTCCATCGGTTCGATGTTCCTAAGGCAGCGAACGAAACCTCGTCTGGGTGAGTACGCCGACAAACAAGACGAGCGCCAAACCAGGCCCGGCGAACCAGGGGAACAACTCGCTGTACTCGGAATACTTCATTTCTTCGAACTGCGATTTCTCGAGCTTGTCGATTTCGGCGTAGACCTCCGAAAGCCGCTCGGAATCGGAGGCGTGAAAGTATTCGCCGCCCCCCGTCTGGGCCATGTCGCGCAGCAGCTCTTCGTCGATCTTGAATTGAGCCGGAACGAGCACGCGATTGCCGAATTCGTCTTCTTGCGGAATGGGAACGACGCCGTTTCGCCCGATGCCGATCGTGTACAGCTTGATTCCCGATTCTTTCGCGATCGCGGCGGCTTCGCGGGGGTCGACGGCGCCGGCGTTATTGTCGCCGTCGGTGAGCAGCACAATGACTTTGCTTTTGGCGTTCGCGCCGCGCAGGCGGTCGGCGGCCAGCGCCACGCCGTCACCGATGGCCGTCGAGAGCTCTTCTTGCAGCGACTGGGCATTGATGACGCGCCCCTGGCGATCGCGCACCGGCTTGGGAATTTCCAGCCCCTGCATGATGTCGACGAGCGCGCCGTGATCCAAAGTCAGCGGGCACTTGCTGTCGGCAAATCCGCCAAAGGCGACCAGGCCGATCAGATCGTCCGGCCGCCCGGCCAGTCCGCTCTTGCGGGACCCGATCACAAACTCGTTGATCACGTGCTTGACGGCGGCAAGTCGGCTGACGTCGTCTCCATCGAGCTGAAAATCGAGCGACTCCATCGAGCCGGAGACGTCCAGGACGATTTCAATGGCGATGCCTTTGCCCGTGATTCGCGATTCCGACTTGCCCGACTGCGGCCGCGCGAGGCCCGTGACCGCCAGGCACAGGCCCAAAACATAAAGATAAGGCAGGCACCGCCGCACGCGCAGGGCGAGCGTGACGGGCAGGCCTTTGAGATCGGCCACGCTCGAAAAGACCGCCGCCGCCCGCCGGCGCGGTCGAAAGCGCCACCACAAAATCCCCACGGCCGCCGGCGCGAGGATCAGCCAAAACGGGGAATAGAGCCGAAAGGAATCCATAAAGTCGCGTTTTCTTCTAAACGTGGTTCAGCGATCGCGCTTCGTCCGCCGCCGTCAGTCGCACAAACTCCCGCGCTCGCGACGTGGCTTCGTTGACCTCTCCGTCGGCCGGTTGTTGGCCGGCGTATTTCACCATGTCGGCCGCCTCCAGAAACTCGGCCAGTCGCGTCGAGCGCTGCGGCGGAAACGCCTCGCGCGACCGCATGTCTCGCAAAAACTCTTCTGTCGTCTGTTCGGGCGCTCGAATTCCGGTCGTCCCCTCGATGTATTCGCGAACGACGCCGGTGAGCCGCAGGTAGAACTCCTTGAACATTCCGCGCGTCGGCAAGTTCTCGGCTAGAAGCGAATCCAGCGCCGCCTGGGCAATTTCTTGCGGCGTCCGCCGGCGGGGAAGGGCGGCGCCGCGCTTTCTCCGGCGAATGGCCCAAACGACGACTCCCATCGCAGCGGCGCCCGCGCCGACAGCCCACAGCCAGCCGGTAAACGGCGGTTGAGGCAACGGTCGCGGGGGCAACATCGGCTCCAGATTCGCCAGATTCGGCGCTTCGTCGCCCAACTCCGAGGTAACGCTCACCTCGATCGGCTCAGTCTCAACGAGCGCCGACTCACCGCGTCCTTCGGAATTCGGCCGGCGGTCGACGAATTCGATCGACACCGAACGAATCAGATGCTTGCCGGCGTGGGCCGGTTCCAACTGATAATGAAAACGGCGCACGTTCGTCTCTCCTGCGCGCGCCGGCCGCTCGCTGTAATCGCGAATCAGAAAATCGCCCACCGCTTCGCCGAAAGCCGGCGGCTTGATCTCGACCTCGGGCTGCGATTCGACCGTCACGTCCATTTGAACCAGATCCGAGAGCCGCGGCTCGGCCGGCAATACGCGCACGATCAACTTCACCGGCCCCTTCTCGGCAGTGCGCTCGATGGCTTCGTCATCGCCCTTGAACAAACCCCCATCCTTGCCGCCGAATAAGCCGCAGCCGGCCAGCAAAAACGAGCCGGCAACGGCCAGGGCGCGCGCGGATCGCCCGCATCGGAAGTAACGGCTCATCGCAGTCGCTCCCGCATTCGAAAAAACTTTTGCAGGCTGGCCGCGTACGGCTGATCGGTGCGAACCTGGAGCCGATCGACGCTCGCGCGTCGCAGCCACGAATCCAATCGCTGTTCGCGCTCGTGCGCCGCCTTGGCAAACAGGGCCCTCACGCGCGGATGCCGCGTGTCCAACTCGACAAGCTCGTCGGTTTCGGCGTCGCGCAGTGTCAGAAAGCCCACATCGGGAAGATCGCGCTCGCGCGGGTCTTCCAGCGTTACGGCCACGCAGTCGTGTCGCTGATTGGCGATGGCCAAAGCCCGCGAACAATCGGGTCCCAGAAAATCGCTCATCAGAAACACCACGCACCGCCGCCGCTGCACCCGCCCCAGAAAATCGAGCGCCTTTGAAATATCGGTTTGCGTTTTGATCGGCTCGGTGGCCAGCAGCTCGCGAATCAGTCGCAGTACGTTGGCGCGCCCCTTGCGCGGGGGAATGTACTTGATCACGTCGTCGGCAAAAAACAAAAGTCCCACTTTGTCGTGATTGCGGAGAGCGGTGAACATCAGCACGGCCGCCACTTCCACCGCGGTCTCCATCTTGCTCAGCCGCACCGAGCCGAAAGATCCCGACGCCGAAATATCGACCGCCAGCAGCACGGTCAACTCGCGCTCTTCGCAAAATGTCTTGATGTAGGGCAAACCGGTGCGGGCGGTGACGTTCCAGTCGATGCTGCGAATTTCATCGCCCGGCACGTACTCGCGCACGGCGTCGAATTCCATGCCGCGCCCCTTGAACACGCTCAGGTATTCGCCGGCCAGCAAATCGTTGACCTGACGCCGCGCGACGATCTGCACGCGGCGGACCTCCTTCAGGATGTCTTCCAGCTCTCGAGCGGGCATGATTTACGGGACCGGAACCGATTCGAGCACTTTTTTGACCACGTCATCGGGAGTGGTCTCTTCGGCTTCCGCCTCGTACGTCAATAAGACCCGGTGCCTGAGAATGTCGAGCGCCACGTCTTTGACGTCCTGCGGCGTGACGTATCCGCGACCGACCAAAAAGGCGTTGGCGCGGGCCGCCAGGCAGAGATTGATCGACGCCCGCGGCGATGCGCCATACTCGATGAGGGCGCTCAATTCCTTGAGCCGATACTTCTCGGGATCTCGCGTCGCCGAAACCACGTCCAGCACGTAATCCTTTACCTTGTCGTCCATGTAGATCGAGGCGGCCGTCTGCTTCATGTCGGCAAGCTGCGCCGGATCGAGCACCGGTTGAACTTCGCGGCGCAAGTCGTCGAGCACGGCATCGACGACTTTTCGTTCTTCAGTTTTGCTGGGGTAATCGACCACCACTTTCAGCATGAACCGGTCAACCTGAGCCTCGGGGAGCGGGTACGTCCCCTCTTGTTCGATCGGGTTCTGCGTGGCCAGGACGAGAAACGGCTCCTGGAGCGTGAACGACTCATCGCCGATCGTCACCTGATGCTCTTGCATCGCCTCCAAAAGGGCAGACTGCACTTTGGACGGCGCACGGTTGATCTCATCGGCGAGAATCAGGTTGGCGAAAATCGGCCCCTTGCGGGTGCTGAACGAGCCC
>Ga0070735_10003365_pt1 | contig 14067 bp, 8 predicted proteins | sample Coa_R1_FD_66443 | JGI IMG/M metagenome (GOLD analysis project Ga0070735, IMG submission 66443) | Surface soil microbial communities from Centralia Pennsylvania, which are recovering from an underground coalmine fire - Coalmine... | ecosystem: Environmental > Terrestrial > Soil > Unclassified ...
AAAGAGGGATTCCTCGCTTCGCTCGGAATGACCGCAAGGCACGTTTGGGACGCGTATCAGGGTTCGAGGCTTTTGTAACGTCGGCCTACAGGGCGATATTGTAGCGTTACATCCCGCCTGAAGGCGGGCGTTACACAGTGGCTCTACTTACGAGGTTCGCTGACCAGGGCTACTTTTTGCCGGAAGGGCGGTTGTCGTTCGGCACACAGAAGGATTCCAAAAGCTCCCGGCCGGGCTTCGACTTCAATATTCTTGGCGCGGCTGTCCAGGGTTTTTCGTACGCCTTTGGATCGTCGAACATAAAAGTGATCTGCAAGGTGTCGCTATCAACTCGTTTGAAGCGTTCTACCACATGCAGTGCGTCGGAATGCGGGTGGCCAACGTTGTCAAGCCAGGTCTTGTCGTTAAATCCGATCGTATCGACGATAAGCGTTTCATCGACCCATCGGCCGACGGAATAGCCCATGTAGGCGGGGTCCGGATCCTTGGGGAAACCGCGCCCGTCCATCCAAATTTCGCGCCAGTAGTGGCCTTCTTCGTAGAAAATGAAAATGCGATTTGGAGTCTGAATAATTTCCAGAGGCCCATCGAACAGGTAAACACGTGGCACCCCAGGCGGGTCGCACCGCGAATATGGATCGTGATTGCTTTTGCCTGTCGGCGGGACCTTTTGTTCTGCAGCGTTCTTAAATTGCGCCTGCCCCCAGTCTGTCATGGGAGGCTCCTCGTTCGTAGCGGTCAAAAGCGCGTTGGGTGAGCCTTCCGCCATCCAAACTCCGGAGAGATCCTTTGCAGGGGCCGCAGATTTCGTCCGCGTCGCTCCAGGCTGCTCCGGAGTTTGAGCAGGCGCAAAGGAAGAACCGACGAATACTGCCGCCACTACAACGATTGCGCGGATAAGAGGAATTTTCAGACGCATGCTCCCTTATTTTGACTTCGCACGATAACCACTCGACCTAACATCGTACTATTGCCCAGATTGTCTCGAAATTATTTTTTCTCGTACGCAGACACCTATCCACAATTTATGTGCTGAAAACACTTGCGCCGCATCTAATTCAAGAACGCGATAGGAGGGAAGAGTGGTGGCGGCAAGGTTAATACTCTAATATGGTTGCAAGATGAGAATGTCAGGGGGATTTGGCGGAATCGGTGCGCAACGCGGCATGGGAGCGCGTGCGGAAAGAAGTCCCGGCGGGCGCTCGCGCGGGGACGCGCCTGCGAACGTGCGCGGCGAAAAAAAATTATCGCGTATGCTGGACCAATTGCCTGAGGTCTGGGCGTTGCTGCGGCCTCGTCGTGGGTTGCTGGCGCTCGGTATGGTGCTGATGGCGATCAACCGCGTTTCCGGGCTGGCGCTTCCTTACTCCACGAAATATCTGATCGACAATGTGATGATTCACCGGCAGACAAACCTGTTGCTGCCGCTCGTGGGCGGCGTGCTTTTCGCGACTTTGCTGCAAGGCGTGACTTCGTATACGTTGACGCAAACCTTGTCGAAGGCCGCGCAAAGAATGATCACCGAGTTGCGCCGTAACGTGCAGGAACATGTGGGACGCCTTCCGGTCGCCTACTATGACGCAAATAAAACTGGCGCGCTTGTGTCGCGGATCATGAGTGACGTCGAGGGTGTGCGGAACCTGATCGGCACGGGTCTCGTGGAATTTCTGGGAGGCTTGCTGACAGCGGCGATTGCGCTGGTCATGCTGCTGCGGATCAGTCCGGTGATGACTGGCCTGGCATTCGCGTTGCTGCTTGTGAGCATGGTCGGCTTGCGGAAAGCGTTCAGCGTACTCCGGCCGATCTTTCGGGAGCGCTCGAAAATTAATGCCGAAGTTAGCGGGCGGCTTACCGAATCGCTCTCCGGAGTGCGGGTGGTGAAGGGATACCATGCCGAGTCCCGCGAACACGATGTGTTTACCAAGGGCGTGCAGCGTCTGCTGGAAAATGTGCTGCGTTCGCTGACCACCATGTCGATGATGAGTTTTTCCACAACGGCGCTGGGTGGAGTGGTGGGCGCGCTGGTCATGCTGGTCGGTGCGCGTCAGGTGCTGGAAGGAAAAATCACCGTTGGCCAGTTTATGAGCTATACGGCATTTCTGGCGTTCATGATTGCGCCTGTGTTTCAGGTTGTGGGCATCGGCACGCAATTGACCGAGGCGGTCGCGGGACTTGAGCGCACGCGCGAAGTGCTCGACGAGCGGCCTGAGGACGAAGATCCACGCCGCACCGTAACACTACCGGACATCGAGGGCGAGCTGGCGTTCGATCACGTCGGCTTTGCGTACGAGCCTGGCAAACCCGTGTTGCAGGACGTAAGTTTTCTGGCATTGCCCGGCACGGTGACGGCGCTGGTGGGTTCGTCCGGTTCGGGAAAATCCACGATTATCGGCCTGGTGGCGGCATTTCACGTTCCTCTTGAAGGCCGCGTGCTCGTGGATGGCGTGGACCTTGCAACCGTGCGCCTCGATTCGTATCGCACGCGATTGGGCGTCGTGCTGCAGGAATCGTTTCTATTCGATGGAACGATACGCGAGAACGTGGCATTTTCGCGACCGCGCGCGAGCGAAGAAGAAATTCTGGCAGCCTGCAGAATCGCGCGCGTGGATGAATTTGCGGAGCGATTTCCGGAAGGATACGACACGATCATCGGCGAACGCGGCGTGAAATTAAGCGGCGGGCAGCGCCAACGCGTTTCCATCGCCCGCGCGATACTGGCCGATCCGCGTATTCTGATTCTTGACGAAGCGACATCGAGTCTCGATTCCGAATCCGAAATGCTGATTCAAGAGGGCCTCGCGCAACTCATGCGCGGACGCACGACATTCGTTATCGCGCACCGGCTCTCGACGATTCGCCGCGCCGATCAGATTCTGGTCGTCGAGGCAGGAAGAATTGTCGAGCGTGGAACGCACAAGTCGCTGTATGCGGCGAGCGGGCGCTATCGCGAACTCTACGACAAGCAACATGGGCTGGAGAGCAATCTGTTTCTGCCGTCGAGTGAAGGCGAGACGCCCGAGACGGCCGAAACAGATTCCGCCGTTGCTCGCGATTCGGACCCCGACATGTTGCGCCTTCTTCGCGACCGGCCCGCGTAGTAGCACAGACTTCAGTCTGTGTGCTTTTAATTTTGTTTTGCGCAAGTTAACGCCAAAGACCGAAATACAAGTCCTCACCCCAAAGTCAAAACCACACAGACTGAAGTCTGTGCTACTGCTTCTTTCCTGCCTTTACCAGTCTATCGGAGTGTGATATCTCTGCGCGGAAGGGAGAACAAAAATATGCGATCCATAGTGGTGATTCGCATGATGGCCTTCGTGTTTACCCTTGGCATTGCGAGCGCCGCGCTGCATGCGCAGTCCTGGCAGATGCCCAGCGATGCGGAGCGTTGTCCATCCAAGTGGGGAGCGAAGGACCAGCTTGGCTCGGGCAACTTAATGAAACCCGAAATGGTGCTACGCGCGGCAAAATTAATTCATACCGGAGAAGTTTTCCAACTGGGTTTCGATCTTTCTGCGGACTTGCCTTTGATCGGTACCCGGCGTTTCGATCTGCACATGAAGCGTGGCACCGCCACGGCGCCGGGAACTCGCGGCGAAAATGAAGAAATTGTGATTACCGAGCTCGGCCAGGTGGGCACGCAGTTCGACGGCTTCGCTCATCAGATGTATGGCGGCGAATACTACAATTGCATCACGAATGATGAGATGAATAGCGGTGGCGGCGGTGAACTGGCGGCCGGTGGACGGCAGGGATTTCCCAAGCTTGGTATCGAGCACGTTCCGGACATGATGACACGCGGAGTTTTGATCGATGTGGCTGGCCTGAAAAATGTAGAAATGTTGCCCGAGACGTACGTCATTAGCGCCGAAGATTTGCAGCAGGCACTGGCAAAAGAAAAGATGACGCTGCAGCCCGGAGACGCTGTGATGATCAACACAGGATGGGGCAAGTTCTACAATGAAAAGGATAAGGCGCGCTACTTGAAGAGTTCTCCCGGCATCGGAATCGGAGCGGGGGAGTGGCTAATAAAGCAGAATCCCATGCTTGTCGGGGCAGACAACTGTTGCCTGGAGGTCAGGCCTTATCCTGAGCAGAAAATTAATCTGCCCATTCACGCGATGTTTTTGATCGTCAACGGCGTTCACGTTGTTGAGAATTTAAGGTTGGAACATCTTGCCGCTGAACATGCCTACGAAACCGCTTTCATTATGGAGGTTTTGAAAATCAGGGGTGGCACAGGTTCCACGGTAGCGCCCATCGCGGTCCGCTGACTATCCACATTGCATCAGAAACCTTTACGCGTTTGCAATTTCGAGGTCGGGATTCTCGGAAGCTCTCTGCCGAAGCAGCGTGATGAACGCGGCGGAGGAGCGGGGCAGGGTGCGGTCGCGTCGATAGACGAGGCCTAGTTCGCGCCAGAGATCCACGTCAGCGATGGGAATGAGTTTCACTTCACCGGCGCGGACTTCATTTCGTGCAAAACTCGCGCTGATCAGCGACACGCCCAGGCCGGCCGCGACAAAGCACTTGATCATTCCCACGCTGGTCAATTCCATCGTAATTTGCAGCTGCGGACGATAAGGCCGGAAATGTTTGTCGAGCAATTGGCGCGTGAAACCCGTTCGAGGAAAGATCAGCGGCTGCTCGGCAATATCCTTCATGCGAACCGTCTTCAGCTTAGCCAGCGGATTCTTCGGATTCACCATCAGCATCAAGCGATCCCTGAAGATGGAATGGATTTTCAGGCTCGGGGATTTGGCAGGGAGCGTCACAATTCCCACGTCAACTGTTCCGTCTTCGACCTTTTGCAGCACCTTGTGACTGAAATTGCGGTAAATGCTGATCTGCACCGATGGGTACAGCCGGTGGTATTCCGCAAACAAGTCCGGCAGCACATAGAGACATGTCGCTTCGTTGGCTCCGAGAGCGAGAATCCCACGAGGGGTGGTGGCCTTGTCAGCGACGGCGCGTAAGGATTCGCCGCGAATGTTCACAAGACGCACGGCGTATTCGAACAGTGTCTCTCCCGCGGATGTCAGCCGAACAGATTTCCGGCCGCGGTCGAAGAGCTTTTCGCCGTACTCCTGTTCCAGTTGGCGGACCTGCGCGCTGACCGCAGGCTGAGAGCGGAAAAGTTTCTGTCCCGCACGTGAGAAACTGCCAAGCTTCGCGATCTCAATGAAGGTGGTAAGTTGATCGAAATCCATAACGTTGAGGGTGGATTATAGCAGAAGGTGCGGGTCGAACCGCAACCGATTCAAAATCCTGATGCTGTGAATAAAAAATGGCTTGCCGTGGCCTAGGGTACAATTCAGAGGAAGCAGTGCTAATATAGACACATTCCGTACACGCGACGGATGACGGCGAAGAGGTGTATCACAGGTGCTCTCCGCTCGTAGCTTATTTAGTATCGCAAATTTGCAATGAGGGTCACTCGAAAAGGAGGCCGGGACGCCTGCGATCGGGACGTTTACACTTTTTGGCAGGGAATTCACTGCTGGCGCTCCCCAGGATGCTCGGATTGAGATACCGGCTAACATGAAGGAAATCTATCCATTTAAGGGCTTACCAGCGGCTCAGGGGCTATACCGGCCGGAGCACGAGCATGACGCTTGCGGCATCGGATTCGTCGCGAATATCGAGGGACGAAAGTCGCACGATATTGTGCTCAAGGGTGTGCAGATTCTGATCAATCTTGCCCATCGAGGAGCTTGCGGGTGCGATCCCCAAACCGGAGACGGAGCCGGGATACTTATTCAGATCCCTCACGCTTTTTTTGAGCGCGAGACGTCCACCTTGGGATTTTCGCTCCCCGCGCAGGGAGAATATGGCGTTGGCATGGTTTTCCTTCCCGTCGATCCTCACGACCGGCTGCTGTGCGAGGGAATGATCGAGAAAGCTGCGCGTGAAGAGGGACTCACGGTCCTTGGATGGCGCGATACGCCGATCAACGGAAATATGATCGGGCGATTGGCGCGTAATTCGCAGCCTTATATTGAGCAGATTTTTATAAAGCGCGCGGAAGGCATGGATCAGGACGCGCTCGAGCGCAAATTGTATGTCGTGCGCAAACGGGCAGAAGCGATCGTGGCCGAAAGCGATTTGAAGGAGAAGGAATTCTTCTACATTCCGTCTCTTTCCTCACGCACGATTGTGTACAAAGGTTTGTTGCTTGCGCCGCAGATCACCGACTTTTACAAAGAGCTTCTCGATCCCGAATTGACCAGCGGCTTGTGCTTGGTCCACCAGCGATTCTCGACCAATACCTTTCCGAGCTGGAAGCTGGCTCACCCGTATCGCTATATTTGCCACAACGGCGAAATCAACACGCTGCGTGGAAATATGAATTGGATGCACGCGCGGCAATCCGTCCTCGCTTCTCCGCTCTTTGGCGACGACATTAAGAAATTGCTGCCGATCATCACAGCGGGCGGCAGTGACTCCGCGATGCTCGATAATGCGGTCGAACTGCTTACGCTTTCCGGCAGGACCCTTCCACACGTGATGTCCATGCTGATTCCGGAAGCCTGGGATCATGACGACACCATGCCGGAGGACATCAAAGCGTTTTACGAATATCACGCGTCATTGATGGAGCCGTGGGACGGTCCCGCTGCCGTGGCTTTCACTGACGGCAGAGTGATTGGTGCAAAACTCGATCGCAATGGACTCCGCCCTGGACGCTTTTTGCTCACAGCGGACGGCCTGGTCGTCATGGCCTCTGAAGCAGGTGTGCTGCCCATCAAGCCGGAAGACGTGCGCATGAAGGGCAGGCTTGCTCCCGGCCGCATGCTGCTGGTGGATACGGAACAAAAGCGTTTGATTACGGACGAAGAGGTCAAGAAGCAGTTGGCCGCGCGGCAGCCGTACGCGCAGTGGCTGAAAGACAATCAGATCACGCTCGATCACCTGCCAAGCCCTACGCACGTGCAATCCACGGATCATGAAACGATCCTGATGCGGCAGCGCGCGTTCGGCTATACGGACGAAGACTTGAAAACAATTCTCTCGCCCTCGGCTCTGCTGGGCGAGGAACCGGTCGGCTCGATGGGAATCGACACGCCGCTGGCGTGTTTGTCCGACAAGCCGCAACTTCTGTTCAACTATTTCAAGCAGACCTTCGCGCAGGTCACCAATCCCGCGATCGATTCGATTCGCGAAGGCCTGGTGATGTCGCTCAACAGCTACATCGGTAGCGAAGGGAACATTCTCGACGAGACGCCGAAAAATTGTCACACGCTAAAACTCCGCCATCCGGTTATTTCCAACTGGAGACTTGAAAAGCTGCGCCGCGTCAGTTGGGGCGATTTTCTTGCCGCCAGTTTGCCGATGTTGTTCCGCGTGAACGAAGGCGAAGACCAGCTCGAAAAAGCCATCGAAACACTTTGCCGCAGCGCTTCACAGGCGATCAAGTCCGGATACACGCTGCTGATTCTTTCCGATCGCGGTGTGGACGAGCGGTACGCGCCGATTCCAAGCTTGCTGGCACTTTCCGCGGTGCACAATCATTTGATCCGGGAGAAAACGCGCAATCAGGTGGCTCTGATCGTCGAGTCCGGCGAGCCGCGCGAAGTGATGCACTTTGCACTGTTGCTCGGCTATGGCGCGAGCGCTGTGAATCCCTACCTCGCAATTGAAACCCTTGAGGATCGCCTCAGAGACGGCGTCTTCCCACCCGAATACACCTGGGACAAAGTTTTCAAGAGCTATATGAAAGCGATCGACAAGGGCCTCTTGAAGACTTTCTCCAAGATGGGAATTTCGACTCTGCAGAGTTATCAGGGCGCGCAGATTTTTGAAGCCATCGGCTTGAGCCGTTCGCTCGTAGAGAAATATTTTACCGGCACGTCCTCGCGAATCGAAGGCATCGGCATGGAAGTGCTGGCTCGCGAAGCGCTCATGAAGCATCAATTCGCGATGCAGCCGCCAAACGAATCCGACACGGAACTCCGCATCGGCGGCGAATATCAGTATCGCGTGCGCGGCGAAAAGCATCAGCTGAATCCGATCACGATCAGCAAGTTGCAGCATTCCGTGCGGGAGTCTAAGTTCGAGACCTTCCGCGAATTTGCTGACATCGTGAATCAGCAGAACCGCGATCTTCAGATGTTGCGCGGCATGTTTGAATTCAAGCCTGCCGGACCCGCCGTTCCGCTGGAACAAGTTGAGCCAGCGGCTGAAATCGTAAGACGCTTTGCGACCGGCGCCATGTCGTTCGGCTCGATCAGCAAGGAAGCGCACGAAACTTTGGCGATTGCGATGAACCGCATTGGAGGGAAATCCAATACCGGCGAGGGTGGCGAGGATGAAGCCCGCTACATCCCGGATGCCAATGGTGATTTGCGCCGCAGCGCGATCAAGCAGGTGGCGTCGGCGCGTTTTGGCGTGACCACGAATTACATGATCAATGCGGACGATCTGCAAATCAAAATCGCGCAGGGCGCGAAGCCGGGTGAAGGCGGACAATTGCCGGGTCATAAAGTGGATGACGTGATCGCCCGCGTACGCCATTCGATTCCTGGCGTAGGGTTGATTTCTCCGCCTCCTCACCACGATATTTATTCGATCGAGGATCTAGCGCAACTCATCTTCGATTTGAAGAACGTCAATCCGCAGGCGCGAATTTCGGTGAAGCTAGTCGCAGAAGTAGGAGTAGGAACCGTGGCTGCCGGTGTGGCGAAAGCGCATGCCGACGTTATCTTGATCAGCGGTTACGATGGCGGGACCGGCGCTTCACCTATCAGTTCGATCCGGCATGCCGGCGTTCCATGGGAGCTCGGACTATCCGAGACTCAGCAAGTCCTGGTAATGAACGACCTGCGCAGCCGCGTGCGTTTGCAAGTGGACGGTAAACTGCAAACGGGGCGCGACGTCGCAGTTGCGGCGCTACTCGGTGCGGAAGAATTTGGCTTTGCTACTACGCCGCTCATCGCCATGGGCTGCATCATGATGCGCAAGTGCCATTTGAATACCTGCCCAGTGGGCGTGGCGACGCAGGACCCGCAACTTCGCAAGAAATTCCAGGGCCAGCCCGAGCACGTGATCAATTTCCTGTTTTATGTGGCCGAAGATCTTCGCAGGGTCATGGCGGAGCTTGGATTTAGAAAACTCGACGAAATGATTGGCCGCGTGGATTGCCTGGTTCAGCGTAAGGACGTTGAACATTGGAAAGCCAAGGGAATCGACTTGTCATCGGTGCTCTACAATCCGCCGATGCCGAGCCACGTGGGCCGCCGCTGCACGCAGGCGCAGGACCACGGGCTGAACGATGCTCTGGACGGCAAACTGATCGAACAGGCCAGTGACGCGATCGAGAATCTCACGCCCATGTCGATCAGCCTGCCGATTCGAAATGTGCACCGCACTGTCGGCGCCATGCTCAGCGGGCAAATCGCCCGGCGTCATGGGTCCGCGGGTCTGCCTGATGACACGATTCGCATCCAGTTCCATGGCTGCGCAGGACAAAGTTTCGGAGCATTTCTTGCGAAGGGCGTAACGCTCACGCTTGAGGGCGAGGCCAACGATTATGTCGGCAAGGGGCTTTCCGGCGGGCGGCTGATTATTTATCCGCCTCGCAATTCGCGCTTCGTTCCGGAAGAAAACATTCTGGTGGGCAACGTTTGCCTTTACGGCGCGACCAGCGGTGAAGTGTATTTCAACGGCATGGCGGGAGAGCGCTTCGCAGTGCGCAATTCTGGCGCCACGGCCGTGGTGGAAGGCGTTGGCGATCACGGCTGCGAGTACATGACACGCGGCATCGTTGTGGTTCTAGGAAAGACGGGACGCAACTTCGCGGCGGGCATGACCGGCGGAATTGCTTACGTGCTTGACCAGAGCGGCGAATTTGCCAGTGAGTGCTGCAATCGGACGGATGTAGACCTCGAGTCTCTATCGGAACCAAAGGACATTGAGATTTTGCATCGAATGATTACGCGTCACGCAGAGCTTACAAGCAGTCCGCAGGCAAATTGGATCTTGAAGCACTGGGAATCCATATTGCCGAAATTTCTCAAGGTTTTTCCGCATGAGTACAAACGTGTACTGGGCGTTCCTCGAATTCCAGCGGGTGCAGTGATTGCCCAAGTCAAAAAGGAGCCGGTCGTGCAGGTACACGGGCAGGTGCTCGGTGGGTAAGGTCACAGGGTTTAAAGAATATACGCGTGAGACGCCGGCGCGCCGCCCCGTTGCGGAACGCGTCCACGATTATTTCGAGGTTTACCAGCCTTTTCCGGAAGAGAAAGTGCGCGTGCAGGCCGCGCGCTGCATGGATTGCGGCATTCCGTTTTGCCACACCGGATGCCCCGTAACCAACATCATTCCGGATTGGAATGACCTTGTTTACCGCGATCACTGGAAAGAAGCGATTCGTGTGCTGCACTCCACGAATAATTTTCCGGAGTTTACGGGCCGCATTTGTCCCGCGCCTTGCGAAGCGGCTTGCGTACTCGGAATCAACGAGCCTCCAGTCACAATCAAGCTGATCGAGAAAACGATTGTCGATCGCGCCTGGGAACAAGGCTGGATCAAGCCCGAGCTGCCCGAAGCGCGCACAGGCAAGAGAATTGCCGTCGTGGGGTCGGGACCAGCCGGACTTGCGGCGGCCCAGCAACTGAATCGCGCCGGTCACGCGGTTACCGTATTTGAAAAAGCCGACCGGATCGGCGGGCTGCTCCGTTATGGCATTCCTGACTTCAAGCTGGAAAAAAGAGTTCTTGACCGGCGGCTGGAGCAGATGATGGCGGAAGGCGTTCAATTTCAAACGCGAGCCAACGTTGGCGGAAACGTTCCTGCGCAGGATTTGCGTAAGGAATTCGACGCGGTCTTATTGTCCGGAGGAGCTGAAAATCCACGCGACTTGAATGTCCCGGGGAGGGAGCTCAAGGGAATTTATTTCGCGATGCAATTCCTGCCGCAGCAGAACAAACGCGGCGCCGGTGACGTGGTCCCGGACCAGATTCTTGCGACAGGCAAACGCGTTGTCATCATCGGCGGCGGCGACACAGGCGCCGACTGCCTGGGAACTTGCCACCGGCAACAAGCGAAATCCGTACACCAGTTCGAGATCATGCCCATGCCGCCGGAGAGCCGCGCTCCAAGTACGCCGTGGCCGCTGTGGCCGCTGCAGCTTCGCACCGAAAGTGCGCATGAAGAGGGCGGAAAAAGGGATTGGGCCCTCAATACCGCCAAATTCACAGGCGATGCGGACGGAAACGTGAAGCAATTGCATGCCGTTCGAGTTGGCCCGCCGCCGAAGTTCGAGGCCATGCCTGGAACCGAACTCACGATGGATGTGGATTTGGTTTTGCTCGCGCTTGGATTTACCGGGCCTGTGAAAAAGGGCATGATCGAACAGCTGGGCGTGAACCTAGACGCGCGCAGTAATATTGCGACTGGAACGGACTACATGGCTTCTGTTCCCGGCATTTTTGCGGCCGGAGATATGCGCCGTGGGCAGTCGCTAGTCGTGTGGGCGATTTCTGAAGGCCGCAAAGCCGCTATTTCGATCGACAAATACCTCATGGGAAGTTCCAATCTCGGATAAACCTTCCGCGAATTTTTACCGGGTCATTGCGGCGCTGGATTTCGTATTCTTTCGTTTTGCTGGTTTCGCCGCGACCGCGCTTGAAAGGTGGATGACCGCGGCAGCCGCGGTGCAGCGCACGGAAGTATTGTCGTCAGCCATTGCGGAAATGACAGCGTCGAGATAAAGAGGGTCTCCACGCTTGGCGAGGGCGTCGAGCGCCGCCGTCCTTACGACCCAACTCTTGTCGGAAGTCGCTTGCACCAGCGCCTGTCCCGTTTCCGGGTCTGGATCATCGATGAGCATTTTTGCGGCCGCCGCCCGAACCGGCGAAGCATCATCCGTATGCAATGTCTTGAACGCGGAGACACCGATACCCGCGTATGGAATGAATCCTATTCCTTGCTCGAAGCCAATTTCTGCCAGTTTCTTCTTGTCCTTCAGCGTTTTCATCTGTTCGGCAATCACACCCTTGCTGGACTTGCGTTCACCTACCAGAAATTCGTAATAAACGTCATAGGCGGCAGGATCCTTGAACGTAATCAACGCACTAGCAGCCGCCAGCGCAACCGATGGCTCATCATCCGACAGCAATGCGTGCAGCCACGAGATTGACGATTTGGAATGCAATTGTCCCAGTGCCGTAACGGCCGCCGCCCGTACTTCGGGCTTTTCATCTTCGACGGCCTTGTGAGAAAGTTCCTGCGCCTGGGGATCACCGGGCAAAAGGCCAAGCACCTGGACCGCTAGCGCCCGCTTTGCTGAATCTTTTTCGTTCAGATTGACTCGGAGAATTTCCCAGGCTTCATCGACTTTGGTTTGCGCAAACGCGGGCATCCCGCTAAGCGTCAGCACGCACGCGAACGCAATTGCCAACGCTTTCGGGTTTGGTGATCTCATGTCCATCCCTCGATTCCGCCGGACAATTCCCAATTTACAATCGTTTAGGGCGAAAGGCGAGAGACTTCCATGCGGCGGTAAAGCCGGCCAGCGGTAATTCGCGATCTGCTGGCCGGCATGACTTACATTGCTAGCGAAGAGACATTGAGTTTACGCGGTCTTGGAGTCCGTAAGCGCAGTTTTCGTGGCGGTGGCTTTCGGAAGCTGAACGGTCAGCACGCCATCCTTGAGCATTGCGACCACCTTCAATGCGTTCACTTCCGCAGGAAGGTCCATCGTCCGGAAAATTTCATCCGCACACTGTTCGACGTAAATCGCGTCGCCCTGTTTGTCTTCTTCCTTCAATTCGCGCTTGCCGGTGATAATCACTCGTCGCGGCTCAACGCTGACCTCAATCTCGTTTGCTTTAAATCCGGGAAGTTCGGCTAAAACCAAAAATTCTGCTCCGGTGTCTTCCAATTTCATATGCACGGGGTGAAGAATTTCCCGCTCGGCTTCCAGCCAATGGCGCAGGTCTTGTCCATCGACCCGGCCCTCCTGTTCATATAATTCAAAAGCGCGGCGCGAAATGGCATCATTCAAATCTTCCAGTCGTTCGAGACTTCCTTCAATCCTTGCGGCGTTCACTGGCGGGCGGAGATTTGCGGTTTGAACAGCGGATGCGGATTTTTCTGACATAAGGGGAGCTCCTTTTCTTTCTGTGTTGCTGGCTTTGCATGGATCCTCAACCTGCGGAGGTGGGTGGCCCAAGAATTATTCCCTGCCAATCTGAAATAACACAATTCTCTTACGATTGCATTTTATTTTCCGACCCTGTGAGTTTTACAGACTGACGCCTGAGTTGTCCAATGCCGCAAGCGGAAATTCCAGCTGTAACAGCGATTGAGTTTGCTTGGGAATCCCGATAGTCTCGCGGTGGCGGTAAAGTGCGCTTACCGCGACTAGCTAAACGCAAAGGGAGCTGCGCCAGAGGGCGAATTCGTGACCGACAAGTTTCTAGAATTATTACCGCCGGACGGCGTCAAGATTCTGCTGACGCTGTTCCTGTGTTTCCTGATTGGCCTTGAACGCGAGGAGCACCGCGAAGCCGCAAAGCGCTACAGTTTTGGCGGGGTCCGCACTTTTCCGCTGATCGGATTGATTGGTTACGCGATGGCGCTGTTGTCGGGAGGGCAGCTTCTTCCTCTAACGGTGGGATTCGCGGTAATCGGTTCGTTTCTGTGGCTCTCTTACCGGCACAAGCTGGAAACCTACAACGAAGCCGGAGTGACCACCGAAATTTCGGGGCTGGTTACCTACGTGGTCGGCGCGCTGGTGTCGCGCGATCAATTCTGGATCGCAACGACACTGGCCGTGCTGAGCATCCTGCTGCTCGAGCTGAAGGAATTTCTTGAAAGCCTCAGCACGAAAATTCCGGCTTCCGAGATTTTCACTTTCACGAAATTTCTTCTTCTGACGTTTGTCATACTTCCCATCGTTCCCGACAAGGATTTCGGCCCTTTCGCGGTTAATCCTTTCAAGGCCTGGCTGGTTGTCGTGGCGATCAGCGGCGTGTCTTACGGCAGTTACCTGCTGGAGAGAGCATCCAAGGGAAAAGGCGGCGTAAGGTTGGCGGCTCTATTGGGCGGATTATACTCCTCTAC
>Ga0070735_10003366_pt1 | contig 14062 bp, 13 predicted proteins | sample Coa_R1_FD_66443 | JGI IMG/M metagenome (GOLD analysis project Ga0070735, IMG submission 66443) | Surface soil microbial communities from Centralia Pennsylvania, which are recovering from an underground coalmine fire - Coalmine... | ecosystem: Environmental > Terrestrial > Soil > Unclassified ...
ATCTACTCGCTCCACTTCAGAGCGAACGATTGTGGTCGCACTCTGCAGATTGTCGACGATTACGTCAAGCTTGGGGCGCATCTCGGTGAGCAACTGGTGGCCCTGCTCGAAGGCGGGTAACAGCTTCGACTTCACTTCGCCAGCGAGCGCTTCCATGCGTTCACTGCTCTTGCGCATCGTGACGTACATGGCCAGCAGGACGCCAGCCTGCAAAAGGACGGCAAACCCGGTGAGAGCGATGAACACCGTCAGCTTGTCCATAATGAATCGTTCCTTGCGGCGCGTTCTCGGAGCAGGCTCGCGGGAACGCGGACGCGGACTTACAAATTCTTGCCAGTTCCGGTTTCGGCTGTGGCTTCGTGATAAGCCTGCCGTCCTGCCTCATAGGCAGCGCGGAACTGCTCTTTCTGCTGGTTGACGACTTCGCGGCCGCGGCCAGCCCAATCCTCGGCCTGTTCGCGAGCCTCGCGCGCGCGGTTGCGAACGTACTCGCGGCCTTCCTCGGCGCGTGCCCTCAATACTTCTCGCGTTTCACTGCCCGAGCGCGGCGCATACAATACGCCAGCAAGCGCTCCTACTCCGAGACCTGCCAGGAACCATACCAAGCTGCTGCCGTCACGGTCTGCCATAGAAACCTCCTCAATAATAGCGTCCGACTACCGATGTTACATCCTCTATGAGGCAAATACAATTACAGGGGACGCTGTAAAAGGCTGCCGAAGACTGCGTAAATCGCAATGGGGAAAAGGATACCGAAACGGGCAGCGGCGGCATCTGCCTTCGCAGTGCAGGGGAGCCGGACGCCCCCGCGACAGTTGGCGAGGACGCCAGCGCTACTTTCGGACTTACTTTTGCTGGATGGGGGGGATTGCAGGTGTCTTGGGAGCGGGCTGCGTCTTGGTGGGCTGCGACTTGATGCCCTGCAGCACCGAACCCGGTCCGCTGCGCTTGCTGGAGTAGACCGATAGCGTAATGGACGTAATCATGAACGCCACCGCTGACCAGGTAGTCGCTCTTGATAGTGCGCTGGCAGCGCCGCGAGGACCAAACGCCGTCTGGCTGCCTTGCCCCCCAAACGCGGCCGAGAGATCGCCGCTGGTGCCGCTCTGCAGCAACACCACGATGATGATGAAGAAACAAACCAGGATATGAACCGCAACGATCAAACCGTAGATCATAATTTTACTTTTCCCTGCCTGATGGCACGTTTCAGATGGCTGGAAGACCGGTCTTCGGTTTTAGCCTGAAGAAAGATCTATGGTGCGGAAGGGGGGATTTGAACCCCCACGCCTTTCGGCGCCACCCCCTCAAGATGGTGTGTCTGCCAGTTCCACCACTTCCGCACAGGGACAAAATCTCACTGCCCAGCAGCAGTTCATTATAGCAAAGCGAAATCCCCACTCTGCTCTCTCCATGCTCCCGAGTGAACCCTGTGGTGAAAAGACCTTGGCGCCGCACCAACCTGCAATACGGAAGTCTCGTTTGACCCGGCGCCCAAACGTTAGTAGCCTGTCGCCCTATGGCTGTGGGAAATAAAGCTGCCGGCAACGGGGCGAGCCTAAGTTCTGAACTGCCTCGCAGGCTGGGCTTCTTCGACTCCCTGTCGATCGTAATCGGAGTCATTATCGGCGCGGGAATCTTTCTCGTCCCCAGCCTCGTTGCACAGCAATTGAAGTCGTCCTCGGCCATTCTCTCGGTCTGGATATTTGCCGGCATCATCTCCTTCTTCGGCGCTCTGGCCTGCGCTGAACTCGGCACCATGTTCCCTGCGACCGGCGGGCAATATGTTTTTTTGCGGGACTCTTGGGGGCCGCTCGTCGGATTTCTTTGCGGCTGGTCGATGTTTTTAGTCGCGCGCACCGCCCAAGTCGCGTGGCTGGCCGTCACCCTCGCCCTATACGTGTCCTACTTTGTGCCGCTCTCGGGACTCGCATCGAAGCTGCTTGGCCTCGGCGCGATCGCAGCCTTCACGCTCATCAACTATTGGGGCGTCAAGGCGGGCGCCTTGGTGCAGAAAATCTTCACGCTGGCCAAGGTCGCCGGACTGTTGCTGATCATCGGCAGCGCTTTTCTCTGGAGCGGCACAGTTTCAGCCGCTGTTCAGCCATCGCTCGGAGGATTTTCCCTGAGCGGCTTCGGCGTGGCCTTGATCGCCTGTGTGCTGGCCTGCGATGGCTGGGTGCAACTGAGTTTTGTAGCGGGCGAAATTCGTAATCCGCAGCGGAATATTTTGCTGGCGCTGAGCATTGGCTCCGCCGTGTGCACTGCCATCTACCTGCTGGCCAATGTGGCCTACCTGCGCGTGCTGTCGATTCCCGAGATTGCTGCCAGCGATCATGTGGCTGCGGCCGTTGCCGCGCGCGTGATGGGCAGCGGCGGGGGGAAGTTGGTTTCCCTGATCATTCTGATGTCGATTATCGGAACGCTGAACGGCTGTTTCCTGACGAGTCCGCGAGTTTACTTCGCCCAAGCGCAGGACGGACTTTTCTTTCGCCGATTCGCGACTGTACATCCCAGGCACCAGACGCCGAGCTTCGCAATTATCGCCCAAGCCGTATGGGCCGCGGTGTTGCTGGTCACAGGATCGTTCGAGTCGCTCCTCGATTACGCGATGTTCGCACTCTGGCTGTCGTACGGCGCAATGGTTGCCGGAGTGATTGTCTTGCGGGTGAAGCGCCCCGATCTGGAGCGCCCGTACCGCATGTGGGGATATCCCGTGACGCCGGTCTTATTTCTGGCAATCACAGGATGGTTTCTAGGCAACATGATCGTGACTCGCCCGGTGCCATCTCTGGCGGGATTGGGCTTAATTGTGGCGGGAATCCCCGTGTATTTTTTCTGGGCGCGCGGACAACACCGGAATGTTCAACAGGAAGCCGTCACGGCCCCAGAGGTGTCGTAGGAAAGATAACCCCAGCAAACCACAAAGGACGCGAAGCTTACACAGAAGGTTTTCCTTCGTGTTCGTTCGCGCCCTTAGGGGTTCATGATTTTTTAAACCAGGCTGAGAGATCAATCCCCAGAAGGCAACAGCATCTCATCAGGACCCAGATCAATCTGCACCGGCGGCGTATGCGGGCAGTTGCCCAGAATCGGCTGGCACGCCGCATCCGGTCCCTTGTCGGGCCGAATCTGAATTTCCTTCTCCATGAACTGCTCAGATTCAGTTGACCCGGTCAGCGCCGTAGTGGACGACAGGCCGCTGCTGATGACCTGTTGCACGCGATCGAAGTATCCAGTGCCCACGAAGCGCTGGTGCTTCACGGCTTCGTATCCGTACTCCGTCTCGCGGCTGAATTCCTTCTGCTGCAAGCGAGAGTAGGCCGTCATGCCGCTGAGTTTGTAGCCGCGCGCCAGCTCGAACATGCTGAGATTCAGCGCGTGGAAGCCGGCCAAGGTCACGAACTGGAACTTGTATCCCATGCGCCCCAGTTCGGTCTGGAAGCGCGCGATGGTGGCCTCGTCGATGTTTTTGCGCCAGTTAAAGCTGGGCGAGCAGTTGTAGGCCAGCATCTTGTCGGGGTACTCCGCGTGAATGGCGTCGGCAAACTGGCGCGCCTCCTCCAGATCAGGATGAGAAGTCTCGCACCAAATCAGGTCCGCAAATGGAGCGTAAGCCAGACCGCGAGCAATCGCCGATTCGATTCCGCCGCGAATGCGGAAGAATCCCTCCGACGTGCGCTCGCCAGTACAGAAGGCTCGGTCGCGCTCGTCGATGTCGCTGGTGAGCAGATTCGCGCTGTCGGCGTCGGTGCGCGCCATGATCAGCGTGGGAACGCCCATCACATCGGCTGCCAGCCGTGCCGCGACAAGCTTCTGAATTGCTTCCGGAGTCGGAACCAGCACCTTGCCGCCCAGGTGTCCGCACTTCTTGGCTGACGAAAGCTGATCTTCGTAATGAACGCAGGCCGCCCCAGCCTCGATCATTCCTTTCATCAGCTCGAAGGCGTTCAGTGTCCCGCCAAATCCCGCTTCGGCGTCGGCCACAAGGGGCGCGAACCACGTCTGCCCCGGAGCAACCTTGCCCTCCACGTGATGCACCTGGTCCGCTCGCTGCAGAGCATTGTTAATGCGGCGGCAGAGATTCGGCACGCTGTCGGCCGGATACAGGCTCTGGTCGGGATACATCGTGCCCGCATTGTTTGCGTCGGCCGCAACCTGCCAGCCGCTGACATAGATTGCCTTCAATCCGGCCTGCACCTGCTGCACGGCCTGGTTGCCGCTCATGGCGCCGAGCGCGTGGATGTAGGGCTCCGTCTTCAGAAGTTCCCACAGCCGCTCCGCCCCCATGCGCGCCAGCGTGTGCTCGATGTGAATCGAACCGCGCAGCCGCAGCACGTCTTCGGCTGTGTAAGGACGCTCCACACCCTTCCAGCGCGGATTCGTCTTCCAGTCTTGCGCGATTGCCGCTGCTGCCAGAGCGTATTGCGAGACGCGTTCCTGCTCGCTCAACGGGTGTTCCGGGTGTGAGTTGTGAGTTGACGTTTGCTTGCTTCCGTTTCCGTTGGCCGACATGTACTTTCTCCTGACTGTTTTTCTAGGGTGCGTAGGAACTAAACCGGGTTGAATTCTCCGTTGACGATCATGGCTTCGCTGATCTCGCGTGCACGGCGGAAGCGATCAACTTCTTCGGGCGCGCTGTTAACGGGAAGTTCTTTGAGCAAACGCTCGAGTTCTTCATCAAACAATTGGGTGATGTATTCGGGCGTATGCTTCACTGGATTTCCCTGCGCATCTTCCACGCGCACCAGGTCGCGATGCATGACGCGCTGCGCGATCATCAGGCGGTAAATGCGATCCGTCGCCAGATCCTCCATGTAGCCATCGAGCAGGCTGGCGCCATTGCCGCTGAGCACGCCGTGGCGATAACGAATGACCGTGCGCACCGCCGCGCGCGTCCCGTTGACGGTGCGAGCACCCACCCCAGACGGCACCGGGCGCAAATTCGGATACCGGCTTATATGCTTGGGCCGGGACTGAAGCTGATTCGGGTGAGGGAACTGCGCGACCGCGATTGCATTCTGATCGGGATGTCCGGTCCACGCGCCATCCATCAGGCAGTCGGCTTCGTTCTTCTTGTCCTTTTTGAGAATGACCAGCGCGCGTGTGTTGAGTTCGGCGTCTTCGCGGCTGGGATAAAGCGCGGTCATGCCGCCAATTGCCAGAATTCCGCGGTGATGGCAGATCTCCGGCATCAGCTCGCGCAGGTTCTGAAAGAACGCCACGTTGTAAGGAATCGTGTTGCGGTCGGGCAGCACCCAGTCAGGATCATCGAGATTGAAATGAATCAGGCTGGCCATGTAGTCCCAGCGGCCAAGGTTGAGCCCGATGATGTGTTCGCGCAGGTTGTAAGTGAACTCTTCCATCTGGAACGCCAGGGGATGCGATTCCACCAGCGCCATGCACTTGATGTAGTTGTGCGGTAGCCCGCGCCACTTGGCCAATGCCTGGAACAGATCGCGCCACCACAGCGCTTCCTGGGCCGACTCCGACTTCGGAATGTAGATGCACAATGGATGCTTCAGCTTGGCAGGATCGATTCCATAGAACACGCGCGCCACATCGATCAGCGACGCCGAAACCAACTCTCCCGGGATAACGCCTGCCTGATTCAAATGCAGGCCGCGAGGACGCGTGAAGATCACCGTGCTGCTGGGCCGGATGGGCACGGTGCGGTCGCGTTTCTTGTCGTAATACGAAAGTTCTCCATTCAGGCACGCCAGAATGTTGGCTACACCCGTTTGATGATGCGACCACTCATTCACGCACGAATCTTCCAGGTCGAGCATGACGCCCGGCGCCCCTGAGTTCAGCATCTTGACGCAGAGCTCGGCATCGTCGGCGGGCCCGGTCATCTGGTTGCGCTGATCCTTGCACCACTCCGGCAGCGTGATGCGCCAGCCATTGCGCACCGTATCGGAAGGGAAGCTGTGATTGGGCTTGTCGCCTTCCAGAGAGCGCTGCAGCACTTCGAGGCGCTTCGCCGCCAGTTCCTGCTGGCGCGGAGTGAAGACTCGATGCAGCGGCAGGAAAAATTCCATAAAGCCCGCAGGCAGGTCGCGGGACGGATCGAGATCAGCGGGCGCATGGTTGACGGGATTGATCAGATTTCCGGTTTCCGGGGTGCTTACTGCCGTGGACATTTTCCTAAAGCTCCTGTCGAATTCTCTGTGTTCAATATACTGAACAACGATTCGTAATGCTGTCCGATCCTAGGGGAGCCAAAAAAAACGGTCAAGGGCTTGTTCAATATATCGAACATACATTCATTTTGTTGGCGGCTTAGGGGTTTGTTACCATAACGATTCGGTATGTCCGAAAACCACGAATCTCCTTCCGTCGCGGTAGAACGAGCGCTGGCCATGCTGGAGGCAGTTGCCCATGAGCCGGAAGGACTTAGCAACGCCGAAATCAGTCGCAAGCTGCAGATTCCGAAGAGTTCTGCCAGCTACATCCTGCGCACCCTCGAGAAGCAGGGTTATCTGCATCGCGACAGCGAGAATGGAAAGTACAGGGTTGGCCTGAAGATCTTGAGCTTGAGCCGCGGCGCGCTCAGCGGAATCGATGTTCGCGAAGTGGCGCTCCCCATCATGCGCCACCTGGTCGAGAAGACCAACCTTACTTGCCATCTCGCGATCCTGGATGGCCCCGAAGCGGTTTACATCGAGAAGGTTGAGCCAACCGGATTCATCCGCATGGACACCTGGGTCGGCCGCCGAATGCGAGTTCATGCCACGAGCGTAGGGAAGTCCCTGGTGGCGCACATTCCGCAGCCGCAACTCGAAAAGATTCTTGCGGAACGCGCCATGGAACGGCGAACGCCGAAAACAATTTGCACCCTGCCGCGTCTTTTGAAGGAGTTGGAGAAGGTGCGCACGCAAGGCTATGCCGTGGACGACGAAGAAAATAATTTAGGCGCGCGTTGCGTCGGCGCTCCCATCTTTAATCAGCAGGGGCGAATCGAAGCCAGCCTGGGACTGAGCGGGACCATCCACCAGGTGAACGAGCAAACCATGCCGCGCATTCTGGAGCACTTGAAGGATGCAGCGCGGCACATCTCCATGCAGTTGGGCTATCGCGCCCCGCACCGGCGCGCGACCAGCGGCTAGCCTCTACCTGTCCGCCAAACTTCCATGCCACAGACCGATTCCACGGCGCGGATTGTTGGTTACTACGGCGGCGCCGATGAGGCGTCGCGCCTCAGCACGGCCTGGTTTCAACTCGAGCAGGCGCGCACGCGGGAGCTGATTCTTCGCCACCTGCCTCCCGCTCCCGCCACCATCATCGACGCAGGCGGCGGCGCCGGTGTCTACGCCTGCTGGCTGGCCTCGTCCGGATATCAGGTCCACTTGATTGATCCGGTAACTAAACACGTAGAGCAGGCGCGCGCGGCTTCGGCGCAGCAACCCGAACATCCGCTGGCGTCAGCCAAAGTGGGGGATGCACGGCACTTGCCGCACGCCGATGGCTCGGCCGATGCCGTACTGCTCCTGGGCCCGCTTTATCATCTGGTCGATAAGGAAGACCGGCTTGCCTGCCTGCGCGAGGCGCACCGCGTGTTGCGTCCCGGAGGTCTGCTGTGGGGAGCAGGGATCAGTCATTTCGCTTCTTTATTGGATTCCCTCACACATGGATTCTTCGACGATCCGCAGTTCGCGCCGATTCTGCAACAGGATTTAGACAACGGGCAGCACCGCAATCCCACGCCGAATCCGATGTACTTCACCGACGCCTATTTTCATCGGCCGGGAGAATTGTCGCGCGAGTTTCTGGCAGCGGGATTTCGCGTCCTGGAGGTACTAGCGATCGAGGGACCCGGCTGGCTGGCTCGCGATTTCGATCGCTTGTGGAATGATCCGCAACAGCGCGAGCGCCTGCTGACTGCAGTGCGCAAAGTGGAGCGCGAGCCTTCGGTGCTGGGCGCGTCCGCGCACGTCATGGCCATCGGGCAAAAATAGATGCAGTGATTTCGCCCGGGGTCCTTGCAAGCAGCCCATCGTCGTCATGCGATGGCAGCGACCGGCCGGCGGTAAGTGAATTCGTCCACGGTCGGATTCACCAGCCTCTGCATATCGCTCCAATTCATTCGCACCAGTTCGCGATGCGTGCCCGCGCTGAAGGTAATCTCGTCGTTTTCCGCAAGACTGGCATCGGCATAAACGGCCATATCGTAGAGATTGCCGAACGGCGGCATCGCGCCGGTTTCGCAATCGGGGAACGCATGCTTGAACTCGTCTTCGGATGCAACTTCCACCGTCTGTGCGCCCGTGAGGATTCGCAGCAATTCCAGGTTCACATGGGATGAGGCGGGAATGACCGCCATCGCCAGAATGCCATCGATCTTGACGATCACGGTTTTCGCCAGCTTCTTGCCCGACACATGGGCCAGCGCAGCCACCCCTTGAGCGGTGTAGGCGAGGGAGTGAGAGACGACTAGATATTTGACGTTGTGAGAATCCAGAAATTCGCGAAGCTTGGACAGCGGCATACGACCTCCTCGATGTTTGAAGGAAGGTTGAGGGCCTGACGGAAATTTGGCGTGCTATGAAATAGTCTAAGTCCGCCGCACGAAGGAATCTGTGCGCCGAATCACCGCAATCTCAAAACTGGAACCCACCTCCACGACGTGGCGTCATCCCGAGCGGAGCCGTTCTTCAGGCGAAGAGAGGGATCTCCCGCAAACGAAAACGGTGTTCGAAGACAGAAACTGGTCAGAAATGTCAGTACTTCACGATCTTCGCAAATGACTTCGGATCGAGCGAAGCTCCGCCCACCAGCGCTCCGTCAATCTCTTCCTGTGCCATCAGCGACGAGACATTGTCCGGCTTCACCGATCCGCCGTAAAGAATGCGGAGATTCCCGGCAAATTCCTCGCCAAAGATTTCTGTAGCCTCGCGGCGAATGACCGCGTGAGCCTCGGCAGCGAGTTCGGGCGTGGCGGTCTTGCCCGTTCCGATCGCCCAGACCGGCTCGTAGGCGACCACGAGTTTGGCAGCTTTCTTGGCAGAGATTGCGTGGAAAGCGCGGACACATTGACGCCGCAGGACATCGTCGGTCATGCCGGCCTCGCGCTCCTCGAGCACTTCGCCCACGCAGCAAATCGGAATGATCCCGGCCCCGAGCGCTGTTTTCAGCCGCAGGTTCACCGTGTCGTCGGTCTCGCCGAAATATTGCCGGCGCTCGGAGTGCCCGATAATCACATGCGTCACGCCGAGAGCGAGTAGTTGCGCGGCAGAGGTCTCTCCGGTAAACGCGCCTTCTTCTTTCCAGTGAACATTCTGAGCGCCAACGGCCACGTTCGATCCCTTGGCCGCCTCGATCGCCGCCGGCAGGTCGAGAAACGGCGGGCACACCACGATTTCGTCGCGCGTGTGTCCCGAAACCAGCGGCAGGAATTCGCGGAAGAAGTCGCGAGCCTGATCCGGCGTCTTGTACATCTTCCAATTGGCGGCCATTACTTTTGTTCTCATGAGTCAGCCTTTCGTATAAATTCGCCCAGTCCTGCTTTGCTGGTGAACCGGGAGTTCCTGCAATAAACTTAAAGATTCGGTGTATCAGCAAGCTATGTCCACCAGTCGCTCAGAACGCTCGTCCACCGACCCATATAATCTGGACCGCTTCGTACAGGCCCAGAATCCCGTGTTCGAGCAAGTTCTCAGAGAATTGCGATCGGGAGTGAAGACGGGGCACTGGATGTGGTTCATCTTTCCTCAGATCAAAGGATTGGGACGAAGCCCAATCTCGATCGAATTCGCCATCTCCTCACGGGACGAAGCGCGCGCTTACCTGCAGCACTCTGTTCTTGGTCCGCGACTAAAGGAATGTACGCGCCTGGTTCTGTTGGTCGAAGGTCGCTCCGTCGAAGAAATCTTTGGATCCCCCGATGACATGAAGTTCCGGTCTTCAATGACGCTTTTCGCCCAGGTTTCACCGGATGACGACATTTTTCTGACAGCGCTGCAAAAGTACTGCGGAGGAATGCCGGATCGGCTGACACTCGACCGGCTGTAGCCCCGTTCACTTCTTCTCGGTAAGCACTTCGACTCCCGGCAGCTTCTTTCCTTCCAGAAATTCGAGCGACGCTCCGCCTCCGGTCGAGATATGCGTCATCTTGTCGGCGACATTGGCGGCATGCACCGCTGCCACCGAATCGCCTCCGCCCACAATCGAAATGGCCCCCGCATTCTCCGCCACGGCGTGCGCGATCTTGAATGTTCCTCGAGAAAAGCCCGGCACTTCGAATACGCCCATCGGCCCGTTCCACACGATCGTGCGCGCCCCGGAGATTTCCTCCGAGAACAGTTCGATCGTCTTCGGACCGATATCCAAAGCCATCTTGTCGGCAGGAATCGGCTGGCCTTCGCCAATCTGCTGCACCACCGCATTGGCTTCCGGCTTCATGGCAACCACATGGTCAATCGGCAGCAGCAACTTAACATTGCGTTTCTTCGCCTCGGCCAGCAGTTGCTTGGCGAGGTCGACTTTGTCAGCTTCCAGCAGCGACTTGCCGATATCCTGTCCCTGCGCTTTGAGGAACGTATACGCCATCCCGCCGCCGATGATCAGCGCGTTCACCTTGTGCAGCAGGTTCTTGATCACGCCGATCTTGTCGCCGACTTTAGCGCCTCCCAGGATCGCCACAAACGGCTCCTCGGGATGCTCCAGCGCCTTGCCCAGATACTTCAGTTCCTTCTCCATCAACAAGCCCGCGGCGCACTGCTTCATGAATTTCGTAATGCCCGCGGTGGAAGCGTGCGCCCGGTGCGCCGATCCGAAGGCGTCATTGACGTAAAACTCGGCGAGATTGGAGAGCTGCTTGGCGAACTTCTCGTCGTTCGCTTCCTCTTCGGCATGAAAGCGCAGGTTCTCGAGCAGCAGCGTTTGTCCCTTTTCGAGTTGCGTAGCCACTTCTTCGGCCTCAGGCCCAACACACTCGGGGCAGAAGCCGACATTTTCTCCGCGCGCCAGTTCTTTATCGAGCAGCATGCGCAGCCGCTCCGCCACCGGCTTCAGGCTCATCTTCGGATTGGGCTTGCCTTTGGGGCGACCCAGGTGCGAAGCCAGGATCAGGCGCGCCCCGTGGCGTAGGGCGTATTCGATGCTGGGCAGGGTTTCGCGGATCCGAGTGTCGTCCATGACGCGGCCATCATCCAGCGGCACGTTGAAGTCGACCCGCATAAACACGCGATTGCCGTTCAGTGGAAGATCACGAATGGAAAGCTTGGACATGGCAGGAGTCCTCTAACAGATATTTGGAAGGTAGCGCCGGCATCTTGCCGGCTGTCGCGAGGGCGTCTCGCCCTCGCATGTGGCGGCGAGGACGCCGCCACGACAGCCGCCGGGACGGCGGCGCTACTGTATTACAGGCCCTTGCTGGCGATATAGTTGATCAGGTCGCGCACGCGGCAGGAGTATCCCCACTCGTTGTCGTACCAGGAGATCACTTTCACGCAGTTGCCGCCGACCACCAGTGTGCACGGGGCATCCACGATCGAAGAGCGGCTGTCGCCCTTGAAATCGGACGATACCAGTTCGTGCTCTTCGTAGCCCAGATATCCCTTCAGCGGTCCTGATTCAGATGCTTTCTTCAAGGCCGCATTTACTTCTTCCTTGGTCGTCTTCTTTTCAACCCACACCACCAGATCCACCACCGAGACGTTCGGCGTCGGTACCCGCATGGAGAATCCGTCCAGCTTGCCCGAAAGTTCCGGGATCACCAGTTTCAATGCCTTAGCCGCGCCGGTTGTCGTCGGAATCATCGAAAGCGCAGCCGCCCGCGCGCGCCGCAGATCCTTATGCGGAAAATCAAGAATCACCTGGTCGTTGGTGTAGGAGTGAATCGTCGTCATGGTGCCGCTGACGATCTTGAATTCGTCATGAAGCACCTTGGCCGCCGCCGCCAGGCAATTCGTGGTGCAGGAAGCGTTCGAAATAATGTTGTGCTTCTTGGCGTCATACTTCTCGTGGTTGACGCCGAGCACCACTGTGACGTCTTCATTCTTTGCCGGGGCCGAGATGATGACTTTCTTCACCGGCCCGCGCAGATGCTTCTTGGCATCGTTAGCATCGGTAAAGCGTCCGGTCGACTCGATCACAACCTGAGCGCCCACCGATTCCCAGGGCAGCGCCGCTGGGTCTTTTTCCTTGAACACCTTGATGGTCTTGCCGTCGACCGTAATGCTATCGGCGCCCGCAGAGACCTGGTTCGGCAGATTGCCGAGCACTGAGTCATATTTCAGCAGGTGGGCCAGAGTTTTCGGTTCGGTCAAGTCGTTGACCGCGACGAATTCGAGATTGGGGTCTTTCAGCGAAGCCCGCAGCACGTTGCGCCCGATTCGTCCGAATCCATTGATACCAACTTTGATTGCCATGTTTCCTCCGTAGAAATTTATGAAGGCGCCAAACAGATTTCCCTTACGGCTAAGTGGTAAACCAATGATGTTAGCAGGGAAGTCGAATGGACGTAAACGTTGCCGGGATTACTTTTGTTCGACCTCCGTCCTGATCACGGGATGAAGTGCGTCGGGTCACTGACAACTGGCACTCACGATACAGAACGCGGGATGTCCCCAGTACCACGGTTCAAGGTTCTTCAAACAGCATGAGTCCTACGCAAGATGGTTCAACTCGACCCCCGAGGCACGAAGTCCCAGAGATCATCGGTTGCAATTCTCCGTGTCTCTGTGCCTCCGTGGTGAATCGAGATTCCGGCTCCACCCGCCTGTGACCACGGTCACAATCTGCAGCGACCCTTGTCACTGTCCCAATGCCGCCCTCACCTTTTAATGGGATGGTGGAGATAAAGGTGCTGAGCGGCACTGCTTCTCGTAACGATTCCCCAATCAATCGAGGGTGACCATGGTTAACGACGACGTTGTCAAATGTCCGCTGTGCGGCGGATTTACCCACATTGAGCATCCGGCACTGCTGGAGGCTCTGAAGAATCCGCGCTTGCGCGAACAGATTGAAGGCTACCTCACCGAGCTTCTGAAGTCGCCGGTCGAAGAGTTAAGCACGGTCGGCAACTCTCAGGTGGGACGCGATTTCCAGAAGGAAGTTCATAGCTGGAATCCGTGTGTGCCCATGTGGCGGCGAAGCCCGAAGGAGTAGGTCTCAACCTTTCAAGGTTTCAACGTTGCGCTCTCTGGGCCACCGTCGACGGGTTGACTCTGAAACCTTGAAACTTTGAAACCTTGAAACTTGCTATGAAAGGCATTCCCATGAAGGCGAAACAAATCCTGATTCTCGGTGCGGCAGGCAGAGACTTCCATAATTTCAACGTCGTCTTTCGCGTAAACGCAGAATACAACGTGGTCGGCTTTACCGCCGCGCAGATTCCCGGCATCGCCGGACGGCGCTATCCGACCGAACTTGCCGGACCGCTTTATCCCGCGGGCATCCCGATCTTCGACGAGAAAGATCTGGAGCGCCTGATCGCCGAGCACGACATTGACGCCGTCGTATTCTCGTACAGCGACGTCTCGTATCCCAACCTGATGCACATTGCCTCTCGGGTCGTCGCTACCGGCGCCGATTTCTGGTTGCTCAGTTCTCGGCGCACCGAGCTCAAGTCCTCCGTGCCGGTGATTTCGGTTTGCGCTGTGCGTACCGGATGCGGCAAGAGTCCGATTGGGCGCTTCGTCACCTCCGAGCTGCGGCGCGAAGGATGGAAGCCGGTGGTAGTGCGCCATCCCATGCCCTACGGCGACCTGGCAGCACAGGCGGCGCAACGCTTCGTCGTCATGGCCGACCTCGATAAGCACCAGTGCACCATCGAAGAGCGCGAAGAGTACGAACCGCACCTGCGGGAAGGAACGGTAGTTTTCGCGGGCGTCGATTATGGCCGCATTCTTCGTCAGGCCGAAAAAGAAGGCGACATCATCCTCTGGGATGGCGGCAACAACGACACGCCCTTCTATGTGCCCGACCTCGAAATCGTGGTCGCGGACCCGCACCGTCCCGGCCACGAACTGGCCTATTATCCCGGCGAAGTGAATCTTCGCCGCGCGAACGTGGTCGTCATCAATAAGGTGGATACGGCCGCCGCCCCCGATGTCGAAAC
>Ga0070735_10003367_pt1 | contig 14057 bp, 11 predicted proteins | sample Coa_R1_FD_66443 | JGI IMG/M metagenome (GOLD analysis project Ga0070735, IMG submission 66443) | Surface soil microbial communities from Centralia Pennsylvania, which are recovering from an underground coalmine fire - Coalmine... | ecosystem: Environmental > Terrestrial > Soil > Unclassified ...
CGTTCGATGCGGTCGAACTGGCGCTGGAACAGCTCGAGCAATCGACGAATCGGGCCGCCTCGCGGCGGGCGTGGGCCATGCTGGAGTCGGGCGACTTCCCCCCCTCGCAAGAACATAAAAAAGGACGTGATCGCCGCTGGAAGCGAGCCATTTTGCGTCTACGCGCCCAAGGCGCCATCGTCAAACAGGCGGAGAGCGACAAATTGGGCAAGGAGATCATTGACGTTCCGGCCGAAGAGAATCCATTGCCCATTGTCATTCTGGCAGAAAGTTGGAAAGGTGGCGCCGCGGGGCTCGTCGATATCAAGCGAATGTCGGCGCGATTTCCCTTGCCGATTGTTTATGTCGTGGCGGAGGCAGCGAACATTCCGGCCGATCGTATCGACGATCTTCAACGCGCGCGTCCTCGAATGAAGATCGAAAATCGGGGCGCTGCCATGCTCGGCATCTCGGGGAATGCCGATTCCCCGTGCCGGGTGACAAGGGTCGAACCAAATTCGGCGGCCGCCAAGGCAGGCATTCTCGAAAACGACATGATCGTCAAATATGACGGTGAAGAATTGTCGAATTTCGAGCAGCTCATCAAAATCACCAAGCGCCACAAAGTGGGAGACAAAATTGAAATCGAAGTCAACCGCGACGGAACGAAGATCAATGTCGAGGCCCAGCTCACGGGGTGGACGCTCTCGAAGCCGGCGACGGAAATGAAATAACGGAATGCGGCGAGCGGGCCGCCGCTTTGCGTTGGAGCTGTCCATGCGATGTCGTGCTTTGCGACTGGCCTTGTGCGTTGCCTGCGCCGGGGGAGTTTTTCTACCGCAACCAATCAGCCTCGCGGCGGCCGAGATTTCGGCCAAACAGGTGCTCGACTCGATCGAGCGCGCCAAACGGGTGTTGCTCGCGGCCCAGCAGCCCGATGGATCGTGGAAAAGCGGAGGCGGAAACGACAGCTACGGCGTCGGCGTCAGCAGCCTGGCGATGTTGGCGCTGATCAATACCGGGATGACGGTCGCCGATCCGCCGATCGCGCGCGGCCTGAATTGGCTTCGCCGGCAAGAGCCGACGATGACTTACGAAATCTCACTGATGATCCAGGCGCTGGCGGCCGCCAAAGATGGCAAGCAGGACCTCGCGCGCGTGTTCAAGCTCGTCCAGGATCTCGAGGAATCGCAAATTCGCAACGGAGTCAACGGGGGCTCCTGGAGTTACAGCAAGAACCTGCAGATCGGGGGGGGCGGCGACCGCAGCAACGGACAGTTCGCCGTGCTGGCCCTGCGCGAGGCGCAAGAAATGGGCGTCAGCGTCAATCGCGAGACCTGGCGCCGGGCGCGCCATCATTGGCTTTCCACGCAGAATGGGGATGGAGGTTGGAGCTACGCCGGTCCGGCCGCCGCCCACGGGAGCACGGGAAGCATGACCGTGGCCGGCATCGCCACGCTCGTCATTACGCAGGCCATGCTGCGCGCCGACGAAAAAGAGCTGAATGCCGACGGCACGCCGGTGTGCTGCGGCGAACCTCGGCATGACAAACCCCTCGAAGACGCCTGTCGCTGGCTGGGGAACAAGTTTTCCGTCAGGGATAACCCCAATGACGGCCGCTGGTTCTTGTACTATCTGTATGGGTTAGAGAGAGCCGGGCGCTTCAGCGGCCGTCGGTTTTTCATCAACAGCCGCGGGCAGAAGCACGATTGGTACCGCGAGGGGGCCGAGTACCTCATCAGCCAGCAAAATAAAGGATCGGGCGCCTGGCAAGAGGGGCAACTGCAGGATGGAATCGTAGGGACGAGCTTCGCCCTCATGTTTCTTTCGAAGGGCATGGCGCCCGTTCTTATCAACAAGCTGCAACACGGCCCTCGAGATCAAAACCGCAACTTGGTCTTGGGCGAAGACTGGAATCGCCATCCCGACGATGTGCGCAACCTGACCCAGCTCATCAGCAACCGCCCCAAGTGGCCAAAACTCCTCACCTGGCAGACCGTCGACATCGGCCAGGCCGAAGTCGCCGACTTGATGCAGGCCCCGATACTGTTCATCGGGGGCTCCGATGCGCCCCAGTTCCATCCGCGAGAGGTCGCGCTCTTCAAAGAATATATTCTGCAAGGGGGGTTCATCTTCGTCGATAATAATTGCAAAAGCGCGGCTTTTGACGAGGGGTTCCGCGATCTCGTGCGCCAGATGTATCCCCCTTCCGAAGCGCAGCTCAAAAGGCTTTCGGCCGATCATCCCGTCTTCCGCAGCGAATTCAACCTGATCGACAAGGCGACCGGCGAGCCGTCGGCCGAATTATGGGGGGTCGACGTCGGCTGCCGCACGAGCATTATGTATTCTCCTCACGACGTCTCGTGTTTGTGGGACAAGTGGACGTCGTTTGAGATACCTGGGCGCTCGAAGGATCTTGTTACGATGATCGACAAGGCGACGCGCGTGGGGGTCAACGTCGTGGCGTACGTCACCGGGCGTGAAGTTCTCGACAAGCTCGTTCAGCAGGAACAGGCCGTCCCGAATGTCGAGGCCGACAAGATCGAGCGCGACTTATTGCAGATTTCGAAAGTCCGCTATACGGGAGACTGGGATGCGGCTCCCCAGGCGCTCAAGAACCTGCTGGTGGCGCTCAACCGCACCGCGGGCATGGCCGTTTCCACCAAGCATCGGGACCTCACGCTCTTGGACCCGAACCTCTTCCGGTACCCCATCGCCTATATGCACGGGCGGAACGATTTCGCGCTCAGCAAGAGCGAACAAGACAAACTCCGCGATTACATCAAACAGGGGGGCGTGCTGTTTTCCGATGCGTGCTGCGGACAGCCTCAATACGATCGCAGCTTTCGGAGACTCGTCGAGCAGTTATTTCCGGACAACCCGCTCAAGCGCATACCGCCCGACCACGAGATCTTCACGGCGAAAATCGGTTACGACTTGAAGACCGTCAAGCGCCGCGAACCCGACGCCGCTTCGCCTGACGCCGCCCTGGCGACTTCCACACGCAGCGTCGAACCCTTCCTGGAAGGGGTCGAAGTCGACGGCCGCTTTGTCGTGATCTACTCCAAGTACGACATCAGTTGCTCCCTCGAGCGCCAAGCCTCGGTGGCGTGCACCGGCTATGTGCATGAAGACGCCGTCAAGATCGGCGTGAATGTGATCTTGTACGCCTTGCTGCAGTGAGCGCGCTACGAGAACAGCCCGACGACCGCTCGGCCGTGCTCGACGAGTCGGCGCGGGCGATTAAGCGTGTCGAGGTATTCGGTGGCCGGGTCGATGCCCAGGGCATGGAACACGCTGGCGATGAGGTCGTACGGATGCACGGGGCTGCTCTTGGGATAAGCGCCGAACCGGTCGGATTCGCCATATGCCTGGCCGACAGCGACCCCGCCCCCCGCGATGAGGCAACTGTAGCAGTCGGGCCAGTGGTCGCGCCCGCCGGGTCCGACGTTGTTCGTCGTGGGCGCGCCGATTTTGGGCGAGCGGCCGAATTCGCCGACGGCGACCAGAAGCGTCGTTTCGAGCAAGGCCCGCTGATGCAAGTCTTCGATCAGCGCCGAAAGCGAATGGTCGAAGACGGGGCACCGATCATTCCGCAGAGTGGGAAAATTGTTGCGGTGCGTGTCCCACGAGCCGTCGGGGCCGGGAGCCGGTTCGTCGTCCGACCGCGCGGGCCAGGTGAGCTGCACGAAACGGGTGTCGGCCTCGATCAATCGGCGGGCCAACAGGCAGCTTTGCCCGAATCGCGTCATGCCATACCGTTCGCGCACGGCAGCCGGCTCTTCCTCGAGTCGAAACGCGCGGACCGCCGCGTTCGATTGGATGATCGAGAGCGCCTTGTGATAATAGGCGTCGAACGAATCGGCGCCGGTCAGTCGCTGCCGGTCGCCGGCGGCAATAGGCGACGGGCGCGCGGACGCCTGTGCGTCGATCAACCGGCGAAAGTCGACCCGATCCTTGAGACGGTCGAGCGTGACGTCTCCGGGAAGCGAAAAGACCTCGAGTTTCAGAGGCTTGGTCGGGTCGTCGTACATCTGATACGGGTCGAACGCCCCTCCCAACAAGCCCGCGCCCTGTCCGAGTCCGACGACGGCCGCCTCTTTGGTCGGGCCGCAAACCGTGACGTAGCTGAATCGTCCCGCGCCCCCAGGCCGATAGCGCGCTGCCACTGATCCCACCGAAGGCAGGTCTTCGCGCGATGGGGGAACGGCCAAGCCCGTCGGCGAAAAATTGCTCGGATCGTGGCCGGTCATGAGCATATAAATCGCCGAGCCGTGGTTGGGCAGTCCCTTCGGCTTGCATCCGACCGAGCGGACAATCGAGAACTTGGCCGCCTGCCGGGCGAGCTTGGGCAACACTTCGCCCAGCAAAACGCCCGGCGCCTCGGTGGCAATCGGGGAAAACTCTCCGCGAATCTCGGCCGGCGCGTTGGGCTTGGGATCCCACAGGTCGATATGGCTCGGCGCGCCTTGCAGATAGACGAAGATCACCGATTCGGCCTTGCCGAATCCCTGGCGCGACGTGACACGCTCCAACGAAGACGAGCTTTGCGCCAGCGCTCGCTGTCGCAGAAAATCAGGAAGCCCCAGCCCGACAAGCGAAAGCCCGCCGAAAGTCAGCAACTCGCGCCGCGAGATCGAATCGCACAAGCGGCCGCGCGGCCCCAATACCGAGAACATCGACGACGCTCCTCGAAATTCACCCGGCGTCACAGGGTACTGCCGGTCGTTTCAGTGAATTCGAACAATCTACAATATCGCACGAACACGCGGAACGTCAAATCGCCGGGCGGTGCGTGAGCGGCATATTCCTCAGCGCCAGATTAATCAGGCGAGCCACGGGCGTCAGCCCGTGGGTTGGCGCCCGACGAATCGGAATCGCAGAATCAGTCCCGGTCAGGCTCCGGAGGAGCATGGACCTACTGACCGATCAAATGACCGTGCCGAAAAATTCGAAATGACCCCGCTACACGGTCTGGCGGAAAACTCACAGTGTCCCCACTACCCGCCCCAAACAGCGAGAACCTCGGCCGACGTGAATATCGGGACCTTGAGCGCGAGATAGTCAAGACCCAGACGATGGCTCTCGGGATTCATCGAGGCGACGGCATCGCTCACGACCATTGCATAGAATCCGTGGTGAGTCATGTCGATGGCCGTCTTGAGCACGCAGCCGTCGCTGAGACAGCCGACCAGCAGCACGCAGTCAATTCCACGGTCTTTGAGAAGCCCTTCCAGCCCCGTGTGGCAAAGGGCACTGGCCCGGCTCTTCGCAAGAACGGTCTCTCCGGGCCTGGGAGCGAGCTCATCGACCGTGGCGGCCGCCCAGGTTCCTTCCGTAACGTCCGAAATCCACTCGGCCCGCCGGTGCAGAAACGTGTTTGGCCCATCCATGAGACAGGCGCCGAATCGGTCGCGATGGACGAACTCGGTGTAAATGACGGGTATTTCGCATTGCCTGGCGGCGTCAAGCAAGCGGCCGATGGTGGGAACGATGGCCTGAATGGGAGAAACGTCATAGCCGTGTTTGGCATAGCCGCCGCCGTTGGAAACGATCTCGTTCTGCATGTCGATGACGACGACCGCGGTGCGCGCCGGATCGAGCAGCTCTTGAGGAGTGTCGAGCACGTCGATGCCGTGGACGCGAATCATTGGGAGCTCGCTATGGTGCCGATGCCCCAGGCGACCATGATCCGGATCCTCTTACGACCGTTGGCGCAGCGGCCAGACTTCGGGATTCACCAGGTGTGGGGGACGTTCGCCGCGCAGCGCCTGCAGCGCCTGGGCGATGGCGGCGCCCCACAGCCGCTGGCGGCTGGCTACCGTGACGCCGGCCAGATGCGGCGTCGCCACAACGTCGTCGCGGTGCAATAGCGGGCAATCGGGCGGCGGCGGCTCGGGATCGAATACATCCAGGCCCGCGCCTTGCAAATGCCCGCTATCCAGGGCGCGAAGCAGCGCGTCTTGGTCGACAAGCTCGCCGCGGGCCGTGTTGATCAAAATTGCGCCGCGCTTCATCTGCGCGAGCCTTTTGGCATCGATCATGCGCCGCGTTTCAGCCGAGCTGGGCACATGGAGCGTGACAATGTCTGCTTTCGGCAACAGTTCTTCGAGCGACGCCGCCAGCTCGATTCCCAGCGTTTGCGAGGCCTGGGGATCGGCGGCAACGAGCGGGTCGTAGCCGACGACGTTCATTTCGAGGGCCTGCGCCACGCGCACGACCCTGCGCCCGATTCGCCCTAGCCCCACGACCGCCAGCGTGAGCCCCTTCATCTCCAGCCCTCCGTGATTGTTGAAAATATCGCCCAGCGCTCCCTGCCGCAGCGCTTGCGCACTGCGCTTGAGCCGTTTGCCGACGGCGAGCATCAGCGTGATCGCATGTTCGGCGGTCGACACGGTGGGCGCATCGGGAGCGTTGCAAATGGCGATGCCGCGTTGGGTGGCGTCGGGGACTGTGATGTTGTCGATGCCGATGCCCGTGCGGGCGATGATCTTGAGCTCCGGCGCCTGATCCATGAAGTCGCCGTTGTAGCGGATGCGCGCTGAAGCGATGATCGCCTGGGCCTGGGGGAGCGAATCGAGCGCTTTTTCGCGCGGGCCCTGGGCCGCCCCGATCGCCACAGCCGCGCCGTCCAGCAAGTGCGCGTATTCGGCCGGCAGAGGTCGTTCAAACCACAAACGAAACATGCGTGCCGCTCTCCTCTGAGTACCACCCTGAGTAATACGCCCTGATCCAACCGCGCCCTTGTTGCATTATTCACGGGCGCGCGGAAATTCGCCGCGCAGCCGCTGGCACGCCGCGTCGGCGGCTGCCAGCATGAGTGAGTAGTCGTTGCCCACCGTGAGCCAGTGCAAACCGCGCTTGAACCATTCGGCCAGCTTCGCCGGGTCTCCTCCTGTTCCGGCGCCCACGAACATTTTCGCCCGGCGGGCCTTCTCGATAATCGTGTCGATCGCGGCCCAGACCTCCGGATGCTGAGGCTCGCCCATGTGGCCCATCGAACCAGCCAGGTCTTGAGGGCCGATGAGCAAGGACGTGATGCCCGGCACCTTGATGATCTCGTCCAGGTTTCGCACCGCGTCGATGTGCTCGATCTGCGGGATGACGATGACGTCGGCGTTGGCCGCCCGGCAGTACTCGGGGCCGCCGCGCCGGCCGTAGTCGGTCGGCCGCCGCGGGCCGAAACCGCGAATTCCTTCGGGCGGGTATTTGCAGGCCGCGACGGCGCGGCGTGCTTCGTCGGCCGTGCGCACCATGGGAATGATGATTCCGGCAGCGCCCACGTCGAGCACGGTCTTGATCAGCACCGGATCGTTCCACGCGACGCGCACGAGAGGCGTCGCGCGGCTTCCCTTGGCGGCCATGACGTGCGCTTGAACCGCTTCAATCGACAGGGGACTGTGCTCCATATCGATCCAGAGGAAGTCGACCACGCTCGACAGCGCCTCGGTGACCGTGGGATCGGTGAAGCTGATCCCCGCCCCCAGGCACACGCCCCCCGCGCGAAGGATGCTCAAAAAGTTGCCGGTTTCTGGCATTGATTGCTCGTACGATGAAGTTCCAGTTTGTCAACTCATCCGATGCCGATTTTTCTCAGGTACTCGCGCGTGCGTTTGGCGATCGGCATCGGTTTGTCGAACGGCGCCGGGTACATGTCCTGTTCGACGATGGCCCAGCCGTCGTAGTCGATCTCGCGCAGCACGTTGCGGAAGGCGGGAAAATCGACGGCGCCTTTCGAGGGTTCGCAGAACATATCCTGGCCGACGGCGATTGCGAAGGGAACGTGATCGCGCTCGACCCGCTTCTGGATGTCGCGGTCGACGCTTTTCAGATGCAGGTAGGGGATGCGCTTATGATGGCGCCGCATGAAGGCCACCGGGTCGCCCCCGCGGTAGGCGTGGTGCCCTGTGTCGAGGCACAGGAAAACGCGCTCGGGATTGGTGTCGGCCAACAGCCTTTCGATCTGGTCTTCATATTCCACGTGCGTTTCCGCGTGCGGATGAAAAACGACGGTGAGCCCGAACCGATCGTGGGCGATGTCGGCGATCTGGTGCGTGCGGTCGATCAGCTTCTTCCATTCGCTGTCGTTAAGACGCGCGGGGCGATACGCCTTGCCGGTAAATAAATCGGTGTACGTATCGTCGATCAACACCAAAAACCGCGCCCCCAGCGATGAGAGCGATTCGCCCGCGCCCAGAACTTGCTTCTCGAGCGCCGGCCAGGAAGCGTCGTCTTCCAAGTGCCCCATCGCGAACGTCCCCGCCACCTGAAGTTTGCGCTTCCCCAACTCGTCGTGCAGCTTGGCCTTGTCGGTCGGAAGATAGCCGTAGGGGCCTAATTCGATGCAGTCGTAGCCGGCCTCGACGACTTCGTCGAGAAACCGATTCCAGGGCGTCTGTTTGGGATCGCTCGGAAACCACACACCCCAATTGTCGGGAGCCGTGCCGATCTTGACTTTCATGGTGCACCTCTGATTGGACCACTTAATAGTAAAAGCGTTGCAACCGAGCGCGATCTTGTTCGTATTGGGTCCGCAGCTCGCGCGTCACCGAGTCTTGCGTCGCCTCGGCGGCGGCCACGTCCCACCAAACCTCTGAACCGGGAAGGTAACGGTGCTTTTCCGTTTCCACAACGATGACGCAAGCGCGGGTTTCTGCGCGCGCCTCTTGCAAGGCGCGCCGCAAATCTTCGGGCGTAGCGGCGCGCCACGTGCGAGCGCCCATGCTCGCGGCGTTCGCGGCGAGATCGACCTTAACGTACTCGCCTTCCAACCGGCGCGATTTGGCGTCGCGCAGGCGAAATTCATTGCCAAAGCTGCGCCCCACGCGCCCCATTTGCAGGCGGCGGATCGACTGGTAACCGTGGTTTTCAGAAATCACGACGGTAATCTTGAGATTTTCTTGCAGCGCGGTCATCAGCTCGGTGGGGCTCATGAGATACGTGCCGTCGCCGACCAACGTATAGACTTCGCCCTTGGGCTGCGCCATCCGCACGCCCAGGCTCCCCGGAATCTCGTAGCCCATGCACGAGAACCCGAATTCGATATGGCACGCGCAGCCGCGTGTCGCGTCCCATATCTCGTGCAGGTCTCCCGGAGGCAGGCCGGCGGCAGCGACGATAGTGTCTCCCTCGCGGGCTTCGGCGTTGAGCACGCCGATGAGCTGCCCCTGGCTCATCGCCTCTCCGGGGATCTGGCGATACACGTCGTCTTTGAGCGTCTTGTGCCAGGCCTCGCGAGCGGCTGAGACTTCGCTCAAGTAGGCGGGATTGGGGCGCACGCCGGCTGCTGCGGCCATTTCCGTCAGCGATTGCAAGGCGCGCTGAGCGTCGGCGATGATCGGCAAGGCCCCCTGTTTGTAGGCGTCGTGCCCGCACACGTTGATGCTCATGAACTTCACGTTCGGATGTTGGAACATCGACTGCGACCCGGTCGTAAAGTCGGTGAGGCGAGTGCCGATCGAGATCACGAGATCCGCCCGGCTCGCGATTTTCCCCGCACAGGGTGCGCCCGTGGCGCCGACGCCCCCCAGCAAGAGGGGCGTGTCGGTGGCAATGGCTCCCCGGCCGGCGAACGTCTCGCCCACGGGAATTCCCGCCGCCTCGGCAAACGCCCGCAGCTCTTTCGAGGCGCCGGAATAATGGACTCCGCCGCCGGCGATGATGAACGGCCGCTGCGACGACTTAATGAGCGCGATGGCCTCGCGCAGCCGATCGGGATCGGGAACCCGCCGTTCGACTCGCCAGGTGCGCTGCTCGAAAAAGCGCGCCGGGTAGTCGCAGGCATGGGCCTGAATGTCTTGCGGCAAGGCGAGAGTGACGGCGCCTGTTTCCACGGGATCGGTGAGCACGCGCATGGCTTCGGGGAGCGCGGTGAGCAGTTGCTCCGGGCGCGAAATGCGATCGAAAAATCGGCTGACGGGACGAAAACAGTCGTTGACGCTCATGTCGGCCGAGATCGGGTGTTCGAGCTGCTGGAGCACCGGCCCTTGTCGGCGCGTGGCATAATAGTCGGAAGGAAACAAGAGCACCGGCAAGCGGTTGATGGTGGCCAGGGCCGCGCCGGTCACCATGTTCGTCGCGCCCGGTCCGATCGACGACGTGCACGCGAGCGTCGCCAGCCGCTGGTTGGCCTTCGCAAACGCGGCCGAAGTGTGCACCATCGCCTGCTCGTTCCACGTGTGATAATAAGGCAATTCCTGCCCGCACTCATAAAGCGCCTGGCCCAATCCCGCCACATTTCCGTGACCGAAGATGCCGAACATGGCCGGCACGAGCCGCCGCGACGTGCCGTCGCGCTCGCTGTACTGGGCTTGCAGGTATTTGACCACGGCCTGGGCCATGGTGAGCCGAATGGTTTTGTCATTGCGGGTGGCGGACATGGGGTGTGCCTCTCGGGGTAAAGCGTCGGTTGGTCGCGGAGCCTGATCCTGCAAATTCTGATTAGCCCGTGCTCGGCTCCAGCACGATAACCCGCCCGCGCGCAGGCATCAACATCGGGGTCAAAATGACCATCGACGCGTTGTGCCAGGTCACGGTTTCGGGGGGGAAGCGGCGAGTGAACTCGGTGACCGGAAACAAGTCGGCTTTCAATCGCGGGAGCCGGTAATGCATGGGGATTGTGATGGCCGGCCGGATCACGCGGATCGCTTCGCACAGGTCGTCGAGATCGATCGTCGGCGGGCCCCCCGTCGGCGCCAGCAAGACGTCAGTGCCTTGCATGGCCTCGAGCTGTGCGTCAGTCAGCCGATTGCCCACGTCGCCCAGATGCGTGATGCGGATGCCGGCGAGCGTGAAGCGGTACATCGCATTGTCGCGAGGCGCTTCCTTGTGGATCAGGCTCTCTTGCGATTGGATGGCGCTGATCGAAAGTCCACAAACTTCGGCCGGTGCGCCGTCGATCTCCGTCGCTGTGACGACTGCGGGGTTGCCGCCGATCATGGCGGCATGACAATGCCCTTCGTCGTCGGCCGAGCTGCGGATCACGACGTCGGCCGGCTCGAAGATCGGCGCAAGGCCGGTCGCTTCGGGCAGGTAAGGGTCGGTGACGATTCGCAGTCCGTCGCCTTCAAGCAAGAACGCCGCATGGGCGCACCAGGTGATCTTCATGTCGTTGGGTTTTTGTCGCGCGCGCGATCTGCCGAGTAGTCGAACGAGGAGAGGTCCGGAGTCCTTCCCTGCAACGTCCAGCCGCCATCCACATTGAGAATTTGCCCGGTCAGAAAGGCAGAGTCGTCGCTTGCCAGGAAGACGCAGGGCCCGACGTAGTCCTCGACGCGCGCCACTCGCCCCGCGGGAATGACCGCGCCCCATTTCCGGTCGTAATCGGGGTCGTAGCCGCGATTGCGGTCGGTGCTGGTGGGCGCCGGGGAAATTGCATTGAGGCGAATTCTTTGCGGCGCCAGCTCCAGTGCCAGTTGCTGCGTGAGAGCCTCCAGGCCCCCTTTGGCCATCGTGTAGCTGGAGTGATGCGCGATCATCAATCGTGCCGCGCACGAGCTGATGTTGATGATCGAGCCTCCCCCCTGGGCCGTCATTTGCCGTGCCGCGGCGACGATCCCGAAAAATGGCCCGCGCAGGTTGGTGTCGATCACGTCGTCTACGTCGTCTTCGGTCAATTCGAAGACCGGGCCAAACCGCGTGCGGGTCGCGTTGTTGACCAGCACGTCGATCCGCCCGTAGCGGGCGCACACGGCTTCGATCAGCCGCTCGAATTCAATCTTCGATCCAATGTCGGCCTGAAACGCATCCCCAGTCCCTCCGGCCTCGCGGATCCGGCGGCAGGCGGCCTCGGCGCCGGCGGCGTCGGTTTTGTAATTGACGGCCACCGACGCGCCGGCCGCCGCCAGCCCGATCGCCAGCCCCTGCCCGATGCCCTTGCTCGCGCCGGTGACGATCGCCACCTTTCCCGACAGCTTGCCCTTCATCCAAAAACCTCCCGGAATCGGCTCATGGCCTTGTGCGGATCGCTCTCGGGATAGGCTTCGAGCGCGACGATGCCGCTGTAGCCTGTCTCTTTCAGGACCCGCGCGATGTGTGGATAGTTGATCTCGCCCGTGCCCGGCTCGTGACGCCCCGGCACGTCGGCCACGTGGACATAGCTCAAATACTTGCTGTAGTCGCGAATGATTTGTGTGACGTTGCCTTCTTCGATCTGCGCGTGATAGACATCGAGCAGCAATCGGATGCGCGGGCTGCCGACTTCTTCGATCAGGCGCACGGCGTCTTCGACCAACGGCAGAGTGTAGCCGCCATGATCGACTTTCGTGTTGAGGTGCTCGACGCCGTAGACAACGTCGTGCTTTTCGGCGAGCTCGGCCGCGCGGCACAGTCCTTTATAAGCCGTGATCCAGAACGTCGCCGGATGCCGGGCGACCTGGTGTACCGGTTTGCCCTCGTGGTTGATTTCGCCCGTCGAAAGGACCAGTTGCTTACAGCGCAGTTTTTTGGCGACCGCCAGCGTCTGCTCGACGCCTTTCATGTATTCTTCGAGACCGTCGGGATGGACGAGGCTGCCGCCCACGTACCCTGTGATGCCGGTGATCGTGACCGAGGGATCGGCCGCGATGGCATCGATGTCGCGATCCATCCATCGCCAGAAGTCGACGAGAAAACCCGCCTTCGCGATTTGCTTGACGCGCTGCGTAAACGGCAGGTCGCAGAAGATCGTGTCTGCGCAGAGGGCAAGGCGAAACATGGTCTATCTCCTGGTGCAAATCGTCGAGTTTCGAATGCGCGACTCGTTCAATGGCCTCGCTCAAGCTGCATTTGCTGGGCAGTCTGCAGGCGCTCGCGGACGGCTTCGTAATGCCCCGCCATGGCGGCTTGCAAGGCGCGCAGGTCGGCCTTTTCCATAGCTTCCACGATTCGCGCGTGGCGTTCGTAAGTCTCCATGGGATGCGCAGGTCCCGGGATGATCGCATGCTGCTTCGCCTGGTCAAAGACCACCCAGAAGACGTCCAATATCTTTCCGATCACCGAGTTGTCGATGTATTCGTACAGCAAGCGGTGCAACAACCGGTCGTCTTCGGCGAAGTATTCGCCGCGGAGGGCGGCCTCATGCATGCGCCCCAGCACCTCTCGCAATCTGGCGGTTTGTTCGGGCACGATCGCCTTGATCACTCGCTCCGACATGCCGTTCTCGATCACCGACCGGATTTCGTGAACGTCCGAGACCTGCTTCAGGTCGTACATGATTCCATAGCCGAGATTGGCCAGAATCGGATCGAACGAGAAGTGCCGCACGAAAAGCCCCGAACCTGGCCGGGCTTCCAGAATGCCCAGGGATTCCAGCGACTTTACGGCCTCGCGGACCGAATTGCGGCTGATATTGAATTGCTGAGCGAGCTCGGTCTCCGGCGGCAGCGCATCGCCAGGCTTAAGCCCGTGCTCGATGATGTATGACTTAATCTCTTCCTGGGCGACCTTATAGAGGAGATCCGGGCGCTGCAAAACTTTCAATTTTCGCAGCGGCTTGACGTGAGACGACATCGGGCTCCTCATGCAGGCGGAACGGGAGTAAAAACCGAAGGCCGATGGTATCCTACTGTAGGACAACTTTCAAGCGTCGGGGACAGGTAGGAGCAACCCGGATTTCCTAACGCGGCCGATCCGCCGCGGCGGACAAATGAACCGATCAAAAACGAGAAGTGACCGCGGATTTCGCGGATACGCGCGGATAGATAGATAGAAGCGGGACCGAACTGCGCTGTACCCCGATGAGGGGTGCCAGATAGTTAGCCGGGGGTCGTCGCGCAGCGACCACCCCCGGTAGCATGTTTTGTCATATCCATCCGACCCCCGAGGGGTCGCAGAACCGCTCGCATGGACGTCGGTCGCGTCGGACGTTTACGTCACACCCCGATGATGAGGCATTTCAATCAGCTCCTCGCGAAACAGTTTGACCCGGTGTTGTTCGACTTGATGCGCATTCGAAGTTCTATTCGCCTGGCACCCCTGTTCGGCAACGCCGTTAAGGACTTTGACGAAATGGGTACCCTCGTCCATCGACGAAATTGCCCGGTTTTCCAGGGCTTTCTTATATCACCATATTTTCACAGTACCCAAGGCTCACAAAAACC
>Ga0070735_10003369_pt1 | contig 14055 bp, 9 predicted proteins | sample Coa_R1_FD_66443 | JGI IMG/M metagenome (GOLD analysis project Ga0070735, IMG submission 66443) | Surface soil microbial communities from Centralia Pennsylvania, which are recovering from an underground coalmine fire - Coalmine... | ecosystem: Environmental > Terrestrial > Soil > Unclassified ...
AACTCGGCGACCTTGCGCCCTTCGGCGACCATGCCCTCGTCATCCGCGATTTTCTTCGTCAGCTCGTCCCATTCGACTTTGGGAATTTCGAGGCGCGAGACGTATTTGTGCTTGAGCTGTTCCCAGGCGGCCTGGTCGGGATTGCCCCCCAGAATGATGTCGGTCCCGCGGCCGGCCATATTGGTGGCGATCGTCACCCCGGCGAACCGGCCGGCCTGGGCGATGATGTCGGCCTCGCGCTCGTGGTGCTTGGCGTTGAGCACCTCGTGTTTGATGCCGTAGCGACCCAGCATTTCGCTGAGCAGCTCCGATTTCTCGATGGAAACCGTGCCCACGAGAATCGGCCGGCCGGAAGCATGAATGTTGCGAATCTCTTCGACCACCGCGTCGAATTTCTCGCGCTCCGATCGAAAGATCACGTCGGCATGGTTGATGCGACGCATGGGCTTGTTGGGCGGAATCGCCACCACGTCGAGCTTATAGATCTTGAGGAATTCGTTGGCCTCGGTCATGGCCGTGCCCGTCATTCCCGCCAGCTTCTTGTAGAGCTTGAAATAGTTTTGCAGCGTGATCGTGGCCAGCGTCTGGTTTTCGGCCTTGACGGTCACGCCTTCTTTGGCCTCGACCGCCTGGTGCAGCCCGTCGCTCCACTGGCGCCCCTTCATGAGCCGACCGGTGAACTCGTCGACGATGATGATCTCGCCGTTCATCGACACGTAATTCACGTCGCGCTTGTAGAGGTGATGGGCCTTGAGGGCATTGTCAATGAGGTGCGGCCATTCCATGTTGCCGGCCGTGTAAAAGCTCTCGACCCCGGCGATCTCTTCGGCCGCGCGAATCCCGTCGTCGGTCAGATGACAGGTGTGCTCTTTCTCTTTGACCTCGAAGTGGCTGTCTTTCTTGAGCTGCCGCGCGATGCGATCGGCCTTTTTGTATTTATCGACGTCGTCGTGCGCGGGGCCCGAAATGATGAGGGGCGTGCGCGCCTCGTCGATCAGGATATTGTCGATTTCGTCGACGATCGCGTAGTTAAGAGTTCCCTGCACCTGGGCCTCTTGAAACGGCTTCATGTTGTCGCGCAGGTAATCGAAGCCGAACTCGTTGTTCGTCCCGTACGTTATGTCGCACTGGTAGGCCTGATTCTTTTCTTCGCCTTCCTGATGCGATTGAATGCAGCCGACCGTAAGGCCCAGCCCCATATAGAGCGGCCCCATCCATTCCATGTCGCGGCGGGCGAGGTAGTCGTTGACCGTCACGACGTGGACCTTGCCGGCCAGCGCGTTGAGAAAGGCCGGCAGCGTGGCGACCAGCGTCTTGCCTTCGCCGGTGACCATCTCCGAGATCATGCCCTTGTGCAGAACGTATCCGCCGATCATCTGCACGTCGTAATGCCGCATCTTCAGATAGCGGCGTCCCGCTTCGCGCACGGCCGCAAAGGCGTCGGGAAGCAGGTTGTCGAGCGTTTCGCCTTTGGCCAAGCGTTCGCGCAACTGAGAGGCGGTATCTTTGAGCCGCTCATCCGACAAGCTCTGCCAGTGCGGCTCCTGCTGATTGATCTGGTCGAGCAGCGAGCCGGAGACGATCGTCGTCGTGTCGCCCCTGCGCAGAAAGCCCAATCGCCGCATCAGCCGTTCATTCGACGCGCCGAACAGGTTCGTCAGGAACCGTTCGATGATCGCGGTGAGCGCGACGAAAAAATCGCCGATTCTTTCGAGAATTTCCATACTCTTTGCCTGGGAAAATGCCTGCGACCCGCCTGACCAAAGTGTATGAATCGCAAAAAATTGCGTCAATCCCTGTCATCGGCGCCCCCCAGGCCGGGGATGCGGAGGGGGCGCAAACGGCGCAGACGGCCCCTGGCTATTCGATTGGGCGGCGCCGATCTTAATTAAAAACACGTCAGGGCATCACAAATTGATGTCCCGCGCGGTGCACCGTCAAAACCGGGCACTGTGCTTTGCGCACCACACGTTCGGCGACGCTTCCCAGCAGAATGTGCATGAGCGCGCCGCGGCCGTGCGTCCCCAGCACGACGAGGTCGATATCGGCCTCTTTCGCATACCTCACGATTTCGACGAACGGGCTTCCCATCCGCAGCGCCCGCACGACGCTTAGGCCTGTTTGGCCTGCGCCCGAGAGGACGCCCGCAAGCGATTGCTCGGCCTGCGTTTTCAGATCGACCAGATAATTCGGCGGGAGCGCCAGCGCCGAACCTGGCTCGGGCATCATCATCACCATGTCGGCCAGCACGTGCAGAACGTGCAGCTCCGACTTGAATTGTTCCGCCAGGGCGACGGCGTACTCTTGAGCCGCCTTCGCTCCATCGCTGAAGTCGGTCGGAAACAGGATTTTCTTAAGGGCGATCATGGAACTCTCCTCTCTTCAATGCGATGTTGTGCGCATCTCGGCGCCGACACAGCCAGACTGTGTGTGGCCGACTTCGCAACGCGACGCGAGGGAAGGGCCGGCTGATTGGCATGCAAAAACCAGCGATCGATAACCACGTGGCGGGAGAACCAGCCTGTCGCCAGCAGGCGGCGGCCAATCGCCCGGCGCCAGGCGGCAGGCAGCAGGCCCGGGCGGTTCGGTGACGGCCCTGTCCGGCCGAATCGCGCCGCGAGGCGCCGCTCAAGGGCGCCCAGTGCCGCTTGCCGATAGTCGCCCCGCGCGTCGATAATCACGTCGGCCGCCAGGAGTCCCGATTCGATGGCCGGGCGAATGCCTTCGCCGCTCTGAGGATACGCGAGGCCCGCCGCGTCGCCGATAACCAGCACCGCATCAGCCGCGACCCGGCGGCGCGGGCCACGATACAGGCGGTAGGCGTGCCCGCGGAACCGCGCATGTGTGCTCAGCGGCACTCTGCCCAACTGCTCCAGCCAATGGCAAAACTCGGCCACGTGGCTGGAAAGCCGCGATTCGCCTTCGCGTCCCAGGCCGACATTGAGAAAGTTCCCCTTCCGGAAACACCAGGCGTATCCCGCCAGGTCTTGGCAAAAGTAGAGCTCGGGGACCTGAGGCTCGACGCGACACTTGTCCGCCTCATCGGGCGGCATCTCGAATTCGATTTCCTGCGCAAGAACGACGGTTTCGCCGCCGGCGCTTTCGGTTGTGAGGCGCGCCACGGGGCAGAAATGCCCTCCGGCTCCCACGACGACGGGTGCTCGTATGGCGCCATTGACGATCCAATGGCCATTTTCGCGCGACATGCCATCGAACGGGTCGCCCAGCCGCAGTCGGGCGCCCGATCGCGCGAGAAGATAATGATCGAACTCGCAGCGGCGAATTCCATAGCTGACGGCCCGGCCATACTGCGTCGAGACCAGGCGGCCGCCGATCAGCCCTGTGCGAAACCCGCAGATCGGCTGCAGGACGCGACCGGCGCGATAATCGTCGAGATCGATTTCGAGCTCGTCGATGACGGCCGGCGTGATCCAGCCCGCGCAGACCTTGTCGCGCGGAAAGGGCGACTTATCGAGCACGATGACGTCAAAACCGGCCTGCACGAGGGCGCGGGCGCACGACGAACCGGCCGGCCCCCCGCCCACCACCAGACAATCGCAACTTTCCATGGCTGGTTCTGTGCGCGCAGATTTGGAAGAGAGGTTCTACGAATCGGGCTGCGCCGCGTAGAGATGGCTTCGGGTCCAGGGAACGTTGTTGTTCGATTCGCGTGCGAACACGACCTGGAACAATTGCAGACCGCCCGATTTGAACGAGGCGATCGAGCCGGCCAGGTACATGCGCCACATGCGGACAAACCGCGCGTCGAACATCTCAGCCGCCTTCGCCGCAGCCCGCTCGAATCGCTCGAGCCAATGTTCCAGCGTGCGGGCATAGTGCAACCGCAGATTTTCGACATCGAGAACCGAAAATCCGGTGGGCTCGAAGATCTGCAGCATTTCGCCCAGCGATGGCGGGTAGGCTCCGGGGAAGATGCGTTTTTCGGTCCAGGGGTCAAGAGCGCGCGGTTGGTTGCGGCCGATGGAATGGATCAATCCGCGGCCATTGGGCGTCAACGAACGGTCGATGACGCGTCCCAATTCACCGTAGTTCTCGGGTCCCACGTGCTCGAGCATACCCACCGAAACAAAGGCGTCATATTTCCCGCTGGCGTTGCGGTAATCGTCTTCAACGTATTCGACGAGGCCGGCCAGGCCGGTCGACGCGGCGCGCTGGCGGGCGTAGTCGATCTGTTCCCGGGAAAGATTGAATGCGCGGACAGATACGCCGTAGCGCTCTGCCATGTGCAGCGCCAGGCCCCCCCAGCCACAGCCGGCTTCGAGCACGCGCTCGCCGGGCTTGAGCTGCATTTTTCGGCATACATGGTCGAGCTTGGCGAGCTGCGCCTGGTCGATCGTGAAATCGGCCTTGGCATAATAAGCGCAGGTGTATTGCAGCCGCTCGTCGAGCCACAACCGGTAGAAGTCGTTTCCGATGTCGTAGTGATGATGAACGCTTTCGCGCGATGCGGCCAGAGTGTGCGACCGGCGGCGGCGCGGCCGGTTGACAATGCGGGCGAGCAGGCCGCCGGAAGCCGCGCGTTCGACCCCCAGGCAGATGCTGGACAGCACTTCGACCAAAGGTCCGTGAATTTCGATCGATCCGTCGCTGTAAGCGTCGCCGAACGCGACGCGCGGATCGAACAACAGCCGCCGCAAAGTCACAGGATCGCGGACGACGACATCGCCCACCTGCGATCCGACGGGAACGCCCACCGCGGCGCCGTCCCACAGCACGATTCGAATCGACGGGTTGCCGCACGCCGCCAGCAAGCGCTTCAGCAGGCCGCGCTCCAGGGCCGAGCTGGGTCGGGAAAATACCGGTCGGTCGAGAGTTTGCGAACCGGCGACCCAGTTGCGCGCAGACTCGTCGTCCGGAACCGCGTGATACGAAGATGTCGATTCAGGATGCTTCACGCTGTCGAGTTTCATATCGAAATCGTTCTCCATTCAACGTTCAATCTGTCGCGGAAAGGAGTACATGACGTGAGCGATTCGCCAGCTTGGCGATACTCGGCAGACTACTCCCCAACAGGGCGCGTGTCAAACGAATCCGCCGCATTCGCAGCCAAGTCTTGCGGTCCTAGTCAGGTTGCACATCTCGTACCTATAATTGCTAAAATCCCGAGCGCAAAAGCAAGCGAATTCTCAATCGTCAATCCCGGATTCTCTTTCCCATGTTTCGCAGCTTACTTGTCAGGTTGGGCCTGACCGATGTCAACAGCGGCGCCGGCTTCGGCCGATGGATCGCTACGCCGGGAGGAAGCGAAGTGGCCTCGCTGAACCCGGCCGATGGGCAGACCCTGGCTCGTGTGCGGACCGCCAGTCGATCCGACTACGACGCCATCGTCGAACGGGCGCGCGAGGCGTTTTTGAGCTGGCGCATGACGCCTGCCCCGCAGCGCGGCGAAGTCGTGAGACAACTCGGCAACGCACTGCGCGAGGCCAAGGACGATCTGGGGTTGCTGGTGACGCTCGAGGCCGGAAAAATCCTCTCTGAAGGTCTCGGCGAAGTGCAAGAGATGATTGATATGTGCGATTTCGCTGTCGGTCTTTCGCGACAACTTTACGGCCTCACCATGGCCAGCGAGCGTCCCCAGCACCGCATGTTCGAACAGTGGCACCCGCTGGGGCCGACCGGAGTCATCACGGCATTCAACTTTCCAGTTGCCGTCTGGGCGTGGAACGCGGCGCTCGCGGCCGTCTGCGGCAACACGATTGTCTGGAAGCCGTCGATCGAAACGCCGCTGACCGCAGTCGCCGTGCAGAGAATCTGCGACAAAGTCATGTCGGCCAATAGCCTCACCGGCGTCTTCTCGCTGTGCGTGGGCGACGTCGATCCGGTCGGCGTGGCGATGACCGCCGACCGGCGGCTGCCTTTGATCTCTGCGACCGGCTCATGTGCCATGGGGCGAAAAGTTGGAGCGGCCGTGAGCGGGCGGCTGGGGCGGTCGTTGCTCGAACTGGGAGGGAACAACGCCGTCATCGTCGCCGAAAGCGCCGATCTCGATCTGGCGGTGCGCGCGGTTTTGTTCGCGGCAGTCGGGACGGCCGGCCAGCGTTGCACGACTCTCCGGCGGTTGATCGTTCACGAGGCGGTGGCGCCGGCATTTCTCTCGCGATTGGCGGCAGCCTACCATAGCGTCAAAATCGGTCTTCCCTGGGAGGCGGGCGTTTTGATGGGTCCGCTCATCAATGAGCGGGCCGTACAAACCATGCTGCGCGCCGTCGAGACGATTAAGGCACAGGGAGGTGAAATCGTCTGCGGCGGCCGCCGAGTCGAGCGGCCGGGATTCTTCGTCGAACCGACCATTGTGCGTGCCCGCCCCGATATGCCGATCGTCGGCGAAGAGACGTTCGCCCCGATTCTCTACTTCATGACGTATCGCTCGCTGGATGAAGCGCTGGCCATACACAACAGCGTCGATCAGGGATTGTCGTCGGCCATCTTCACCGACCGACTGGGCGAGGCCGAGACGTTTCTCTCGGCGCGCGGCAGCGACTGCGGAATCGCCAACGTGAACATCGGCACGTCGGGGGCCGAAATCGGAGGCGCCTTCGGCGGCGAGAAAGATACAGGAGGCGGCCGCGAGGCCGGTTCGGACGCCTGGAAGGCCTATATGCGCCGTCAGACGTGCACGGTCAATTGGGGGGGCCAGTTGCCGCTGGCCCAGGGAGTGAAGTTCGACGTAGGCTGAACCGGCTGTTTGTCCCGCTTTTGCGGTTCGCCTGGCAACGATTGTAGGAACAAACCCGCCGAAGATCGGCATGTTTCAGGGATGCGCGACCGACTGGCTCTTGCCGTCGGTGGAACGCGGCTTAAATACTCAATAGATTACGGCTTTCCCATCCACTCCGACCTCGGGGGCAGCACCCATGTGTGGCATCGTCGGATACGTCGGCCAGCGCAATGCATCTCAGATTCTCTTGAGCGGTCTGGGGCAGTTGGAATATCGCGGATACGATTCGGCGGGGCTCTCGATCTTCAGCGACGGGCGCCTGGAAACGCGGCGGACGGTCGGCCGCGTGCGGCACCTGGTTGACAATGTATCGAGCTCGCCCCTGGCCGGCACGATCGGCATCGCCCATACGCGCTGGGCGACGCATGGCCGGCCCAGCGAACAAAATGCGCATCCGCACCTTGATGCGCAAGGGCGAATCGCCCTGGTGCACAACGGCATCATCGAAAATCACGCGGCCATCCGCGCGTTTCTCGAACAGCAGGGAACCGCGTTTGCGAGCGAAACCGACACCGAATCGCTGGCCCAGCTCATCGGGTTTTTCTACGCCCGCACAGGCGATCTCCTGGGAAGCGTGCGCAAGGCGTTGTGCGACGTGCAAGGGACGTTCGGGCTGGCCGTGTTGTGCGCTGATGCGCCCCGCACGTTGATTGCCGCCCGCCGCGGGAGCCCCTTGATCGTGGGCGTGGGCGACGGCGAATTTGTAATTTCTTCCGACGCCTCGGCTATCATCACGCACACCAGCCGCGTTGTGTACCTCGAAGACAACGAAATCGTCACGGTCGATCCTTCCGGCATGCACGTGGCGACGATCGACGCGGCGCCGGTCGAGAAGGAAGTGCAATTACTCGAGATCACGCTCGAGCAGATCGAGCTGGCCGGCTTCGAGCATCACATGCTCAAGGAGATTTTCGAGCAGCCCGAGACGCTCCGCAACGCGATGCGCGGCCGCGTCAATGTGCAGACGGGCGAAATCACGCTCGGCGGGCTCAAAACGTGCGAGCGCGAATTGCCCCGAGCGCACCGGGCGCTGTTGTTCGGTTGTGGCACGGCCTGGCACGCGGCGCTCGTCGGCGAGTACTTGTTCGAAGAGCTGGCGCGCTTACCCACGATCGTCGACTACGCCAGCGAGCTCAGGTACCGCAACCCCATCATCGAAGAAGGGACGCTGGCCATCGCCATCAGCCAGTCGGGCGAGACCGCCGACACGCTCGCGGCGCTTCGCGAAGTGCAAACCAAAGGCGCCCTGGCGCTGGGGATCGTCAACAGCGTCGGCTCGTCGATCGCCCGCGAAACCCAAGCCGGCGTCTATCTGCATGCCGGCCCCGAAATCGGCGTCGCCAGCACCAAGGCCTTCACCGCCCAGGTGGCGGTGCTCACCATGCTGGCCCTCTACATGGGACGGCGGCGTCATCTTTCAACCGAGAGGACCGAGCACGTTCTCCGCGAGCTCGACCAGGTGCCCGACAAGGTGAAGCAAGCCCTCTCCCTCAGCCCGCAGACCAAAACGCTCGCCGAGCGCCTGGCCGAGTGGGACAACTGGCTGTATCTGGGGCGCGGCGTCAATTACCCGCTGGCCCTCGAAGGGGCCCTCAAGCTCAAGGAAATCAGCTACATCCACGCGGAGGGACTTCCCGCGGCTGAAATGAAACACGGCCCGATCGCCATGATCGACCCGGGCATGCCGGTCGTGGTCATCGCGCCGCGCGATCACACGTATGGCAAGATACTGTCGAATATCGAAGAGGTCCGCAGCCGCGACGGCCGTGTGATCGTCATCGCCAACGAGCCGGATGGCGAGCTCGATCGGCTGGCCGATGAGGTGCTGTACGTCCCGATGACGATCCCGTGCCTGTCGCCGCTGGTGACGAGCATTCCCTTGCAGCTTTTGGCCTATCACACGGCCGTCGTTCGCGGGCGCGATGTCGATAAACCCCGCAATCTCGCCAAGAGCGTCACCGTGGAGTAGCACATGCACCCGCGGGTAATCATTTACGAAGACCCGGCCTGGCAAAGGCTTTTGCCGCTGGTCTATGTGCGCGCCACGTTCCAGCTTCTTTGCGGCTCGATGGATCTGGCTGCACGCGTCAAGCGTCTTGTGCTTGATGAAGCGCCGGCCTGCGAGACCAACGGGCATGCTCCCGCGGTCGAGGCCTGGTGCCGCCCCTTGATCGCCGACGTCGTTTCGGGACAAACCGGGATGCCGGCGAACCAGCCCCTTTCCGGCCCCGCGCTGCTGCTCAACGGGCGAGGAATCTGGCATTCGCTTCCGGCGCTCGACTCGCAGGAAGCAGCCTGGGTGGGCACGGTCGGGCCGCAACACGCCATCGCCTGCATTTCAGCCGACGCCGATCTTGCCGCGCGGCTGACGAGCGAAGTCTTGCTCGACGAGCTGAAGACCAGGGCCGTCCTGGCCGGCGTCCCGCGGCGCGACGCCAGCGCCCACGTCACACTGCTCGATTGGCCCTGGCAATTCGTCGACGCCAACCAGGAGCTCTTGATCCGCGACTGGAGCGAGGAGATGGCGGGGGTCGCGGGAACGGTGGGCGAAGGAAGTTATCTGGTCAATCACTCCGCGATCCGCATCGGGTGGGGGACGAAAATCAAGCCTTGCGTCGTCGTCGACGCCGAAGACGGCCCCGTCTGGATCGGCGACAACGTGACGATCCTGCCGCACAGCTATATTCAAGGCCCGGCCTTCATCGGCAACGGCACGCTCATTCAACCGGGCGCGGTCGTGCACGCCGGGACGACGATCGGCCCGCGCTCGAAAATCGGCGGCGAAATCGAAGCCAGCATCGTCCAGGGCTATTCGAACAAGCAGCACGATGGGTTTCTGGGGCACAGCTATGTCGGTTCGTGGGTGAACATCGCCGCCGATTGCATCAACAGCGACCTCAAGAACACCTACGGCACGATCCGCGTGCCGATCAACGGACGCGACGTCGAGACAGGAAAAATGTTCGTGGGCATGTTCGTAGGGGATTACAGCAAGGCGGGGATCAATGTCAGCTTTCCCACGGGCGCGGTGATCGGCTTTTGCAGCAGCGTGTTCGCCGCGCGCAGCCCGAAATTCGTCCCCAGCTTTGCCTGGCTGGACGGCGAATCGGTGCAGCGATATGACGAACAGCGGGGACTGGCCATCGCACGCAAGGTGATGGCCCGCCGCCAGTGCACGATGACGCCGGCCGAAGAGCGGCTCTTTTTGGCGGTCCGCCAGCAGGCGTTGGCGGTCGAGCGGCAGACTTTGTTGAGCGCGAAGTGAACCTGGTCCTTCAATTCAAATGCGGTTCGCGACGAAGCCCGGTTACTTGAGATCCAGGTGCCTGACGCGCACAAGCCGGTGTCCGACCCGATCGACGGCCGCCTGCGATTGCTCGAGTATGATGTAGCCGATCAGCGGATCGTAAACGCCATCGCGCGGCTGCATTTCCAGGAACAAGACTTCCGAAAAAACCGGCTCAAAGCCTTCGAGTTGTATCTTCACCGGACCGCAGACGTCGGCTGTGAGCACTTCCTGAGTCGCCGTTTCGACCTCCACGCGGCGCACCGTCTCCAGGGGTCCCAGTCGGTCCCGCCAATCTGCCGGCAGCACGAGCAGCGACGTCCCCGTGTCAACGAGCGCGTCGCACCGGATTGACTTCGACGGATCGGCGACGTTGTCGATCTTGACCGAGTTGATGATGCGCCCCATGCCGCCGCTCCCGATTTCCGCACGCTGAAGTCAAGAGATTGCCGCGATCGTCATGTTTAAGGCCCCACGCCGACTTCATCCAAGGCCAGCGTGCGTTCGACTTCAGCGAGCGCCGCATCGACGATTTGGACCGCCGTCTCGGCCTCTTCGCGCGTCACCACCAAGGCAGGACAAAAACGGACCACGCTTTCGCCGCATCCTAATAACACAAGACCCTTCGCAAAGCAGTGCTGGAGGACCGCGTCGCGTTCGGCGTGGGCCGGTTCTTTCGTCTGGCGGTCTTTGACCAGATCGACGCCGATCATGAGGCCCAGGCCGCGCACGTCGCCGATCAGCGGATGCCGCTCAGCCAGCTCCCGCAGCCGGCCGATGAGAAAATCGCCGACTTCAGCCGCGTTTCGCATCAAGCTCTCTTCGACGAGCGCGATCGTTTCGAGCGCCGCCACGCACGAGACGGGGTTCCCGCCGAACGTGCTGGCGTGCGCCCCTTGCTCCCAGTCCATGATGCCGGCTTTGGCGATCATGGCCCCCAGGGGCAGGCCCGAGGCCAGGCCCTTGGCCGTGCAGACGATGTCAGGCTCGACCCCCCAGTGCTCGATGGCCCACATTTTGCCCGTTCGACCCAGGCCCGACTGCACCTCGTCGGCCACGTACAAAATGCCATGCCGCTCGGCCAAGGCTTTCAGCTCGCGGTGATACTCGGGGGGCGGCACGACGTACCCGCCTTCCCCCTGGATCGGCTCGACAATAATGGCCGCGACCTCTTCGGCCGGCACCGTTGTCTTGAATAACTTTTTCTCGAAGTGCGTGACGCACTCGATGCCGCACGAGCCATAGGTCAGGTTGTACGGGCAACGGTAGCAATTGCCGTAACCGACGTGGGTCACTTCGGGCAACAGCGGCTCGAAGCGGCGGCGCTGCGAGACCTTGCTGGCCGTGAGCGACAGGGCGCCCATCGTCCGCCCGTGAAAGGCGCCGTAGAAGGCGATGATGTGCTGTCGGCGCGTGTGATAGCGGGCCAGTTTGATGGCCGCCTCGATCGCCTCAGCTCCCGAATTCGTAAACAGCACGCGCTTGGGCGAGTCACCCGGCGCAATTTGGGCCAGCTTTTTCGCCAGGTCGCGCAGCGGCGGATAATAGAAATCGGCGCCGCAAATGTGAAGGAGCTTGGCCGCCTGGTCCTGGATGGCCTTCACGACGCGGGGGTGGCAATGCCCCGTGGCGCACACGGCGATTCCCGCGGTGAAATCGAGAAACAGATTGCCGTCCATGTCCTCCAGCACCGACCCTCGGCCGCACTTGACCGCGAGCGGATAGAACCGAGTGTACGACGGCGAAACAAACCGCTCGTCGGTCTCGATCAATTCCCGCGAGATGGGTCCCGGGGGCGGAGTCTGGATATGCGGAACGGTGCGGTTTTTGTCAAACATGGCGATGCGCATCCTGCTGGAGCTGGGGAACGATCCAATCTATTTCAATTATAGCAGTCACGCGCCGATGCGGAATCTCGAATTCCGCCCCAATTCGGCCCAGAGCAACGAGGGGCCAGCGGGGGTCGCATGGAGCAGATTGTCGTTCTCACCCCGGTGGTTGCACGCCACGCAAGGACTTGGATTGATAGACCAATACCGTTTAGGAACGTTATGCTGCTTTGGAACAACAATAAGCACAAGGAGCATCCCATGTCGCATTCGCAAACAATTCTCGAAGGCGTTGTTCACGGCAAGATGATCGAGCTTGAACGGGAACCGGGACTGCCGGACGGCCAGAAAGTCACCGTCAGCATTCAACCATCGCCATTAGACAGGTCCCTTGCGCCCGGCGAGGGGATTCGCCGATCGGCCGGCGCGTGGACGGACGATCCAAAGGGCCTGGAGGAATATCTGGATTGGAATCGCCGGCAGCGGACAACCAAAACGATTCAAAAAGACAAATGACCGAGAAATTCGCGGTCATTTTTTGGTTTAACGACGAGCGGATTTAGCGTCTCTGCGACCTCTGTGTCTCTGTTTTTCAAATCCTTTTGGCGCTCGACGAAAGGAGGAAACCACAGAGACACCGAGGGCACAGAGAGACGGAGCTGGTTCGTGTGGTTCCATCCGTGAGAAGGCTTCAGGCTCTGCAGCACCTGGCCAGCGACTTGCAAATCGCGAAGTCACAAAGTGCGCCGGGCACTCGAGGCGATGACGTCGAACACTTTTTTGTGCTCACCCGGCGTGCCGTCCCTGGTCTTGACGTCGCTTGCCGCGTAAACTCACTCTCACACTGTCCGCTAAATCCCAAAGGAGGTCTGATCGTGGCGCATGATTCACTTCCGAATAAGAAATCGAAAACGACTCGCCGGCGTTTTTTGAAGAACAGCCTGGCCGCGATGGCGACGATCACGATTGCCGGGACCAAGTCATCGGGTCGAGTCCTGGGTGCGAACGACGCCATTCGCGTGGGAGTCGCCGGAATACACGGGCAGGGCAACGGTCACATCGAGCAGTACATCGGGCTTGAGGGTTGTCAGATCACTCACCTGATCGATCCCGACTCAAGCCTGTTCGACTCGCGCTCCCAAAAGATCAAGGCGAAATGGGGCACGGCGCCCAAGTGCGTGCAGGACGTTCGCGAAGCGCTCGACGACAAAAACCTCGACGTGATTTCCATCGCCACGCCGAATCACTGGCATTCGCTCATGACAATCTGGGCCTGCCAGGCCGGCAAGGACGTGTATGTCGAAAAGCCCCTCAGCCATAACATGACGGAAGGAAGGCGTTGCGTCGAGGCGGCCCGAAACCACAAACGCATCGTGCAGCACGGCACCCAGCAACGCAGCAGCGCCGGACGGGCAAACGAGATCGCCGCCGTCCAATCGGGCAAGTATGGGAAACTGCTCGTCTCGAAAGGCTATTGCTGTAAGCCGCGCTGGAGCATCGGCCACAAAGCGCCGACGACGCCCCCAGCCGATCTGGATTTCAATCTCTGGCTCGGGCCCGCAACAGAGCAGCCCTATCACGCCAACCTCGTCCACTACAACTGGCACTGGTTCTGGGATTTCGGAAACGGCGATATCGGCAACCAGGGCATTCACGAGCTCGATGTGGCGCGCTGGGCAATCAAAGGCGCCACGCTGCCGGGCAAAGTCTGGAGCCTGGGCGGCCGATTCGCCGACGGAGACCAGGGGCAGACGCCCAACATGCAGATGGCGGTTTTCGAATACGGGGACGCGCTCTTGGTCTTTGAAGTCCGCGGCCTGGTCGAAAAGCCGGCCGATTCCTCCTTCAAATTGAAGGTCGCCAACGAGTATTACACGACCGAGGGGATGATCGCCAACGGCAAATTCCATCCCAAAAATGGGGCCTCCCCGCAGGACCTCGATCGGTTCGACGTGAAGGTGGCGCCCGGCGGTCCCTGGGGCAGTTTTCTCAATGTGGTCCGCAGCCGGAATGTGTCCGACTGCAACGCCGATGTCGAATTGGGGCACCACTCGTGCACGCTGATTCATGCGGCCAATGCCTCTTACCGGCTGGGCGAACAGGCCGCCTTCGATGCGAATTCGAAAAAACTCGGCGATAACCGCGAAGTCGTCGAGACCTTCGAAAACATCACCCGCAATCTGCAAGGTGTCGGCGTCATG
>Ga0070735_10003370_pt1 | contig 14050 bp, 16 predicted proteins | sample Coa_R1_FD_66443 | JGI IMG/M metagenome (GOLD analysis project Ga0070735, IMG submission 66443) | Surface soil microbial communities from Centralia Pennsylvania, which are recovering from an underground coalmine fire - Coalmine... | ecosystem: Environmental > Terrestrial > Soil > Unclassified ...
GTACAACCGCCAATGAACACAGAAAGTCGTCGAAACAGGCTTTGCTCCGCTGCGTTAAGAAGGCTGTAACTCCAGTTCACGGTGGCGCGAAGCGTTTGTTGCCGCAGTGGCAGATCACGCGCACCTCCCGTTAGCACGTTTAAAGATGATTCCAGACGCTTCCGCAATGTCGCCGGAGAAAGCAGCTTGATCCGCGATGCTGCAAGCTCAATAGCAAGCGGCAGACCGTCCAGACGCATGCAGATTGCAGAAATCGCGGCCGCATTCTCTTTCGTGATTGCGAAGTCATGCTTTACAGCTTTCGCCCGCTCCAGAAAGAGCGCGACTGCCGGGAAATGCGATAGAGCCTCGGCTGAACTCGACGCAGATCTCATGTCGGGCACGCCCAAGGGTGGGACAGGAAATTCGTGCTCGCCATAGACGTGAAGCAGCGCCTGGCTGGTTACTATGACCGTGAGATTCGCGTTCAAAGTAAGCAGGTCGGCAATCTCGCCGCTCGCCGAAATCAGGTGCTCAAAATTGTCGAGCACGAGCAGCAGCAACTCGGTCAGTCCGCGCACATATTCCCGCAAGGTCTCGCGCGACGATTCACCTGGCACTTCGCGCAGTCCGATTGCCCGGGCGATAGCTGTATGCAGAGCCTCGTTTCCGGAGACGGCAGAAAGCGAAACGAAACAGATCCTGCCACTGAAGCCCTCCTCCAATGTGGAGACCATCTGCAACGCGAGTCGGGTCTTACCGATTCCACCAGGCCCAGTCAACGTCACAAGCCTCACATCGTTGCAACTCAGAAGCTGCCGCAGATCCGCCAGTTCCCGTTCCCGCCCGATGAAGGACGTGCGCTGTACAGGCATGTTGCTGAGTCGGGTCTCGATCCGGCGGGGCGATGGATCAAGGCGAAGCTCGCGAATCGTGGCCAGATCGCGCGCCAGGTCTCGGGTCGATGCATAGCGCTGGTTCGGATCTTTGGCCAGGCACCGCTCCAAGATCCAGAAGAAGGGCGCTGGCGCCTGCAGCTTTGCTGAGTGCACCCGCTCTGGATGATCGCGAAGAATAGCGGCCATGATGTCGGCTCTGCCGTTTCCAGGAAACGCGGCGTGCCCGTTGACGATTTCGTAGAGTACAGCACCAAACGAAAATTGATCGGACCGAAAATCTACGTCGCTGCCATTCGCCTGCTCGGGAGACATGTAGCCGAGTGTCCCCATCACAGTTCCGGGGTCGGTAATCGAACTCACGATCGTTGGACCGTCTGAATCGAGAGGGCGTTCGCGCAGTTTTGCCAGACCAAAATCGAGAATTTTTGCAGTGCCATCCTCGGCAACCATCAGATTCTCAGGCTTCAGATCGCGATGCACTAGGCCGGTCTCATGCGCTTTCGCGAGTGCGTCGGCAATCTGGGTCGCGATGACGATCGCCTTGCGAAATGAAAACGGGCCAGACGAGATCAAAGCGCGCAGTGTCTGACCGCAGATCATCTCCATTGCGATGTAGTGCGTGCCGTCCATGTGCCCCAGTTCGTAAATGGTCACAATGTTCGGATGATTGAGCGCCGAGGCAGTCCTGGCTTCACGCTGGAAGCGCGTGAGAGCCTGGGAATCATGCGCAATATCATCGGGCAAGAACTTAAGGGCGACCAACCGGCCAAGGTTGGTATCTTCCGCCTTGTAAACGACTCCCATTCCGCCCGCACCCAGCTTTTCGATCACACGGTAATGTGAGACCTTGCTTCCGATGAGATCCTTCCAGCTTTCGCTGGCCTCCTGGTCTGCGACAATTTTGCCCGCCATCTCGAGTGCCGACGATTCGATGAATTGCTCGGCCTTCTTCTCGTGGGCCAGCAGACTTTGCACCTCGCGACGCAACTCGTCGTCATTTGCGCAGGCGGAGCGGAGGAATTCAGCGCGCCGGCTTCCGTCAAGGTCCAAAGCCTCTTGACAAAGTTCTTCGACGCGATGCCAAAGCTCAGGCCTCATGACTTGCCCTTCCATTGCTCAACTCGCGCAACAGCCAGAGTTTGGCCAGTCGCCAGTCGCGAATCACTGTGTCGGTGGAAACATGTAAGACCTCAGCCGTTTCTTCGACGCTCAATCCGCCGAAAAATTTCAGCTCCACAATCTTACTTTTCCTTTGATCAACTGTAGTCAATGCATTTAAGGCATCGTCCAGCGCTACTAGATTGACATCGGCGGTCGGCTCGCCCACCGACGGAGCCTCTTCCAGGGGGATGTGAATAACAGCACCGCCACGCTTCAAATAACCGCGCGAGCGGGCAAAATCGATCAGAATGCGCCGCATCAAGTTGGCCGAGATTGCGAAAAAATGTGCCCGGTCTTGCCAATCCACTTGTGCGCAGTCCACCAGCCGCAAATAGGCTTCGTTGACCAAGGCGGTGGTTTGGAGCGTGTGGCCGGATCGCTCTCTGCCCATATACCGTTGCGCGATCTGGTGAAGTTGCCGATACACCAGGGGCATCAGCTTTTCCAGTACCTGTTCGTCTCCCGCACTCCAGGCTTTGAGTAGGCGAGTGACCTCATGATTCGAAGGGAGCCCCATCGATCTACCCCCCCAAAAGGTATCGATACATTACAACGAAAACACGCTTCGTGGTTATGCAATCACAATTATTGGAGCCTGTTTTTTATCCTGCGTTGCGGTTTTTTTCAGCCCCTTCCCGCATTACCAGATAGAGGCATTCAGTTTGGCCTCAGCCAAAACCACAGAACCAGCTCCACGACATTTCGCGAAAAGGAGAAACAAAATGACGCTCACGAAGCACGCCGCACTGCTCCTCATGACCTTGGTCGGGTTGACGGGTCTGCTGAACGCGCAAACCTCCGCCAGGATCACAGCACAGGTCCCCTTCGACTTCGTCGCGTATGGCAAGGCGATGCCGGCGGGCCAGTGCAAGATCGCGGTTGAAGTGAATGGACGCACCCTACTGTCAATCATGAGCGGGAAGCAGCACACCTCTGTCTTTTCCGTTGCTGATGAATCCCCGAGCGCGCGCACGAAGACGACTCTCGTGTTTCACCATTACGGCGACCGCTATTTCCTGACCAGTATCAAGCGCGAAGGCGGAAGCGGCTACCAATTGCCCACTAGCAAGCTAGAACGTGAACTGCAGGCCCGGAACGTCCAATGGCAAGTATTCACGCTTCTCGCATCCGCCAAGTAGACGAGCAATTCCGTCCTACTCGTGCGGGAATCGCACGTTCCAATAGGGGGTTTTCTCGGGAGTTCTTCCTCCAACAAACTAAAGGAGAGTTAACACATGAAAAATGTAGCGTTTCTGGGTTCCCGTTTGTCGTTGCTGTCGATTGCGTTGCTCGCTCTTTCCTCGTTTGGCTTGGCTCAGCAGAACGCGCAGCCGGCCAGCCGCGGAGAGAAAAGCGCGCTCGTTCAGACGGTTCGCGAGGCTACGAAACAATACCTCGACATCAACAACGCAATTGCCGATGGTTATGGGCAATTTCTCGGATGTGTCAGCGGCTCCGACCACGGCGCCATGGGTGTCCACTACGTCAATCCCAACTTGATGAACGGGACGATCGACGCCAAACATCCTCAGGCGCTCATTTACGAACCCGTGAACGGACGAATGAAGCTGGTCGGAGCGGAGTTCATCGTTGATCAAGCCACTTGGCTTAAGAACAATAACAACACGCCGCCGGTACTCGAGGGCCAGACATTCTTGCTCATCGATGCTCCCAACCGTTACGGCGCCCCGGCTCCGTTCTTCGAGCTTCACGTATGGGCATGGAGGGACAATCCGCAGGGCAACTTCGTTGACTGGAACGACCACGTGAGCTGCTCACATGAATAGACCGACGGGAGACGCGCCTTTGCGTGCGTCTCCCGCTTTTATCGTCCGAAACGCGCCACGAAAGGAACACAAATGCCCAAGTACGTCGTTGAGCGCGAATTACCTGAAATCGGAAATGCAACGCCCGATCAGGTAATCGCTATATCGAAGAAATCGTGCAGTGTTCTGGACAAACTCGGACCGAAGATTCAATGGCTGCACAGCTACGTCACGACTGACAAGATTTACTGCATCTACATCGCTCCCAATGAAGACATGATTCGTGCCCACGCCATGCAGGGAGGCTTCTCCGCAAACCGTATCTCAGAAGTCAAGTTGATGATTGATCCGACTTCGGCAGAAGTCTAAAACCCCGGCTCAAAACCTGGTACGGCAGTACCGCACATCTCTGTCAGCGATGCAAGGGATGAAGCGATAATGACGTGCATTCAAGAGCACCTATGGATATCCGATCGTTACAGCGGCGTTTGAAAGACGCGTATCGCCAGGCTCCGTCCAGTTCTCGCATAACTTTGGCCGCGCCTGGCCGACGGACCGACGCGCCGATCTCTTGCTCCATGGATCTCGGCCGTGCGATCCAGAATGAATTGCACGATTTTCTCTCTCGCTCCCGAAACGAGGCGCATGGTTCGCACACTGTCAGAATCGTGCGGCACTGATTAGACAGCTGCCTATCTGAGATGACAAGTGATGGAATGTCAGTCAGCCCACAATCGCGGGAGTTCCGGAATTGAGCCCGTTTATCATTACCGAAACACTTGGCCGCGGCCGAGGAGGTCTCCCTTGAAGCGCATCCGACAAATCGTTGTTGCATTGGTGGGACTTTTCTATACGTGCCTGCTCTATCCGTTGTGCGCTGAGTTATGGCACAGCAAGTGGTTGCTTGAAATGCACGACAACGAATGCGAGCCAATGTTCATCACATTTCTCGTCGCTCTAGGAGTGTTTCTGCTGTTGGCTGTCCGAAAACCCGTAGAATACCGACTCGTGATTGCATTCGCGGCCTGGCACGCCATCGCACATTCTACGACGATGTTTATCCAGTCAGCCGAAACTTCCATGCACAGGGTTTCACGCGGCTACGACGATGTGATCCTGTTCGGAGTGATAGGGGTAGCATTGCTGCTAAGCGTCCCACCGAAAGAAGAAACAAAGGCTGTCGCAGAGTCTCGCTGACCGACCCCGGATTGGTAACGATGAGTCGGCTTGGCGAAAGCAACGAGGATAAGAACTCGCTGCACGGCAGTTCGGATTCCTGCAAGGATCGCGCATCAGGTATTTCGGCTGTAGGCAATCTTGTGCCTGTCAAAGCCCCGGGAAGCCGCACGAATCAACACGAATTAGCCCTAACCGGCCAATTATCTCTTAACCGTTAAATCAAGCGCCAAAACCTGCGAGTAGAATTTTGGCATTGCACAGGCGTCTGCTAGACTGTTGAGCAAATTTGCTGAGGTGACCTATGCGTCTCCGGTATGTTTGCACCGCTTTAATTCTAGGAGGCTGTACGCTCGCGGGCTCTGCGCAAACGGGGTCAATAAGTGCGAAGGTGGCCGCCGGCACCCAAATGTCACCGGTGCAGGCGCAGGAAGAGTTGCTGAACCTCTTCGAGCATGAGTTTATGGGAGTCGCGCAGGCAATGCCTGGGGACAAATACGGCTTTGCACCTACTGCGGCAACCTTTACGGCCTCGCAGAGCGCAAAGTATGACGGGGTTCGCACGTTCGCGCAGGAAATATCGCATGTCGCAACGGCGAACTACTACTTCGCTTCGAAGATTCTCGGGGAGAAGATGCCGGTTGACCCGAAAAGCATTCAGGGTCTGACGACGAAGGAGGAACTCCTGAAGGCCGCTGCGGATTCTTTCGCCTATGCACACAAGGCGGTCGCGACGATTACTCCCGAGAATGCCTACACTACTATTGAGGGTGTCGACGGTCTGCACACGCGGTCGGTCGTTGCATCTTTCATTTCTGCTCATGGATTCGACCACTATGGGCAGATGGTCGAGTACCTGCGCATGAACGGCGTCGTGCCTCCGGGTTCGAAGTGAGCCCATCATGGCCTGAAGTCGTCATCAGAATGAGCGCTCCCGGTAGCACGGGATCTGCGGTTGGCGGGCGTGACTGCGTTTTATTCACCACCTCCGGAGTTTTCGGTCTCGGGTGGGTCATCGGCAACCCGGAAGTTAGCCAGGAACGGGCTTCTAGGAAGTTGACCGAATTCGTAGCGAGAAGTCGGCTCTGCGGCAGTAATGCGATATAGAATCGGTTGGGCGGAGAACTTGGCTACAGGCAGCTGTCTCAAGCAATGGCGTAGTTTTCCAGCTTCCCGTGTCCGGTCACAGAATCTTCATGCAGAGTACTCTCGCAATCCGTAAAACCCGATTAAGCCAGAATTGCGGCGATGAATCCATTAGACGATGGTATTGATCGATGCTAGCGGCGCAAGAGAATATGCGTAGCTCGTCCGTACGAAAGTGTCGGTCAACACCTTCGTCCAATAGCCCGACTCTGTCGATTGTGGCGTAATTATCAGGGCGATTTCGAGAAATCGAATTGGTGAAGTTTAGGCGTTCCCAAAACGCCACTACCTGGTCGGCAAAAAGAGTCCGGAGATCCAATGCTCTCAAAGTGTGCGAATCCAAGCCTCAATGATCACGCCAAAGGCGGCCAACGGTTATCACCTGAAAACCGGCCAATGGAGTAGCCGCCCGGGACTGAGATTGTTCTATCCTGCCGCGCCCTGTGGAGGCAAGTCAGTTTTCATACGCCGGGCGCCGGCGGACCGCACTTCAGCACGTCGCTGTGGATGTGGGGATGTGGCCGGGGAGCAAGGTGTTCGCTTTTTGTAACAAATGTTAGCTGTTTTGCCGATTCAGGTAGGCGGTGCTATATTTTTGCGAGTACTCGATACGCTAGGGCGAACGGACCCGCTGTTCAGACTAAGGTCCGCGCAGTTGGGGTCGTGCACCTCGGCATTAAGGAGGGAACAGCCATGTACTCTGCCCATGCCCCTAGTTGCCGCCTGTTCAGTATCTTCACTTCAAAAGTCATGCTGGTCATTGCGTTCGGCTCTTTCTGTGTGCATTCCAATGCGCAAGGCTGCGGCCAGCGTCCAGGTTTTGACTTCGAGTGGCGGTGCCAAAGCACCGGCCATGAGTGTTATGACCAAGTGTGTGTCGATGGAGGAAAAGACTCGGATTATTGTTCGCAAGGGTACGGGACGTGTTGCGACACGGATATCAACACTGCAAACGTGACCTGCGATATTGATGAATGCTGCGAAGGCGCAGGCGACTGTTCGGGGGGCTGCGCACCTATAAGAGCGGGTGTGCCACGCCGCACAGTGCTCCTGGAAGAACGACTTATTGGGTGGTCCGCTCCCCGAACCGGTTGCGATCAACCCATCAAATTCCAAAACCCCATAGCTAGAGTCCCTGCTTTGGCGCTGGTAAGTGATCGGCTTATCACTCCGAACGGGATGCTCCTCGCCCCGGTTGACGCGTCAGGCGGAAAAAGCCTAGCAGCATCAAGTAAGGCCGAAAGTATGAAGAACGTGCAAACGCAATTTCGCGGACCGGTTTTTAATCGAGTGACGTGTGATGCACAGGGCAACGTTTATGCTCGGCAATTTCAAGCACGAACTAAAGGGAGGGAGTCCGTGCAAGAAATAGCAAGGACGGGAGAGCTTGTCCGGTTGTTCAAAGTCGAGGACGCTGGGCTTGATTTATCGGTAGGAGATTTTGCGATAGGTCCAGATAACCATGTCTACATGCTTGGCTGGTCCATGGAGCATGCCCATCCTGGTAGTCGCGCTTACGTTGCGCAGTTCACCGAAGATGGATCACTGAAGTCAACGACTCAGCTTACCTCTGAGGAGTTTTTTCCCGCCAGCTTGGCAGTCTTTAAGACAGGAGAGTTCTTAGTTACGGGAAGGCAAGGAAAAACCGATAACACTCCTTTCACTGCTGTGTTCGCCGCAACCGGCAAGTTGATCGGAAAAATATACGAACCCGAGGACGATGAGCTGCGGAAGAGGGCAGAATCTGGTGATCTTCACGATGGGAACGTTTATGGAAACACGGCCGTCGGGCTAGGGCGAGCTGTCGCAGGGTCAGACGGAAACGTATATCTCATGCGGCGCACCTCACCGGCTTTGATCTATGTCATCTCACCGAAAGGTAATGTCGTCCGGAAATTCAGGATTGATCCGGCGTGTTCCGCGATGTTCCCAGACGAAATGCAAGCTTCCAAGGACAGACTTGCGATATCGTTTGAAGCGGCAGACGGTTCCAGGCTCATAAAGGTGGTTGACCTAACGGGAAATGGACTCGCCGAGTACCCGATTGATGCCACAGTGGGGAGCGCAGCACTGGCGTGCTACGACCCGCCGGTTTTAACTTTCATGAAGGCAGATAGAGACGACGTTCATGGAAACATGTTTATCCAAGATCTTCGCGAAAAATAGTTTTTGCCCCGGCCTGATTCTGGCCGGGGCCTCGAGTTTTCTCTCGTTCCTCTGAATCCCTTAGTGGACTGGCGTCCTGCCAGTTGCTTGGATAAGAGGAATCGGTAGACAGAGGGTAGCTGAGAGCGCTGCCACTCAGTCGTATGGTCCCAGCACCGAGTTACCTTGAGCTAGAGACCCGTTGTACAGTGTACAAATCCTGTATGCATTTGACCTGTTTAGCTGGGCCAAGCCAACTATTCACAAGCCTCAGTTATCATTTCGAAATCGGCCAACGGAAGTAGCTCGTTCCGGGACCAGTTTGTTCTACCCTGCCGCCTCCTGTGGAGGCAGGTCGGTTTTGGTGCGCCAGCTACGCGGGCCACACTTAAGCACATGTCCGTGGTGGAGCAGGCGACCGAGCATGGCGCTGATCGCGGCCGCATCCCCCAGCAGTTTGCCCCAGTCTTCCACCGGACGATTCGAGGTCAGCATGGTACTGGCGCGTTCGGACGCACCGCGATCCCAGCCGCTTTCAGGTACTGGCTGGCAGTTTCACGACGGATGCGAGTGACTTGCTGGATGCGCCGCAGCGGCCATCCCAGCCGTCCCAGAGCTAAAACTTGCTGTTTCTTCTCTTCGTTCAAGACATTGCTCATGCCCCGGAGGCTACAAGCCCCCGCGGGCGTCAATGTCCCGGGCCTATTCTCGTTGGCCGCTTTTCAGGTGATAACTATTGGCCGGTTTTGGGTAATCGCTGAGGTCCAAGTTGCCTGACTACCTTCCGCTATCTCCACGAAGGAAAGCTGTATGTGATTGTCCCCCGGCATGTGGTAGCGCGGCACAATACGACATGCTCAAGACGGCCCGCGCAGCTCGAGTATGCCCGGCTACTCTTGTTCTCTCTTATTTGACGATTCAAACCGACGAAGAATTCGGTCTGAGAGTGATTCGGAACCTCGAAGCGAAGAATGGGCTCGGGATAGCTGCACTAACCCACGACATGACCAGCAGAGATATCGGTAAAAGAGAGACTCTCCCACAGTGGGGCTCATCAGATGTCCTCGGGGGAAAAGCGTAGCGCGCTTCGGCTCCTCATACTTCTCCGATGCCGCCTCGGTGCACCGATGGACTTCACATGTCTCGCCAAAGTGGTGCGTGCGCGATGCAGCCTTGCCTTCACCGTTCCGATGGGCAACTCCAGCATTCCTGCTGTTTCTTTGGCTGACAACTCTTGCAGGCCTCGCAGTCGCAGAACCTCGACGTACGGCGGTCTCAATCTCTTGAGTGCCTTTTGAAGCAGAGCCTTGGCCTCTTTCCACAGGTACTCCTGCTCGGGGTTCAACCGTGTCTCTACTAGCTGAAATCTGGCACGTGGGTCACCGGTTTCAGTTACATCAGCAAGTGGTGTTTCCCTTCTTCGCCGGCTCCCGCGCAAGCGCATGAAAGCTGCATTCATTGCGATACGGGTGAGCCACGAGGAGAATCGCGATCGCCCATGAAAATGCTTCAGATTGCGGAACGCGTCGAGAAACGCCGTCTGAACGGCGTCTTCCGCATCTTCGCGGTTACGAAGGATTCGTTGGGTAATACGAAGGAGACCGTCCCGGTGCGGCATGACGAGACACTCAAATGCTGCCGGGTCACCAGATCGAGCGGACGCAACGAGGGTTGCCTCTTTCCCCTTGATAAATGGTGTTCCGATAGTCGCTGAATCATCCAGTTCGTAGCTCGTCGCGGCTGACATTGTGTTACCTCTCATCTTTCTAGACTCTGCCGATCGCAAGCAGTATCGCGATTGGTCGCGACTGCAGATGCGATTAAGCCAGACCCGATGAGAGGAGTCTATTGGACGATGGTATGAATCGATACCTTCGCATGAGGCGATGCCGTGCGCAGCTTCGTAAATCGAAGTCGGGAACTTGTCTATTTCGAGGACGATTTCTGACCGGCCCGCTTGTTCCATCCATGGAAGCGCGATAAGTCACCAGCGTTCCACCTGTCACGCAGTCCTGGAATACTCAGATCCCAGTCCGGTCGGATTTCGCTCGTTACGACGCGCAGATCGTGCCAAAGATCGAAGACCGATGGACGTCCCCAGAACCAATAGCCGTTATAGACGCTATGGATGACGAGGCCGGGTTTGAGCACGAGCGTATGCGGAATCATCGGATTGTGCTCGGGGTCGGTGTACTCCTGAATGTCGAGATCCTTCTGCACCTTCCTCTCAGGGTCAGAGAGAAAAGGCCACTGAGCGCCGACGGAAGCACGGAATTCTTGCAGAGTATGGTGATCGTCGGTGGCTATGGTCGCGATCTGAGTGTAGGCCACCCCGATCTTCGGATAGAACGCGGCGAGTTCCAGGTGCTGTTGGTGTTCTTTTGGACAGTAGTGGCCGCGTGCAAGGGTAAGGATGAGCGGATCCTCGCCTTGTAGCTCGCTGAGTTTGCGCAGTTCGCCCATGTGATCGGGCAATTCGTAGTTGGGGAAAATGCCTCCGGGCACAATGTCACGTCGCATGATCAAACTCCTCTCATGTCGCTAGGATCCAGAGTGACGTTCGCGCCCGGCTGGGAGCAACATATGAGCACGCCCCCCGGGCCACGGCGCTCCAGTGGTTCAGGGTCATAAGCGATCGATCCACCAGTCAAACGAGTCATACGGGGGGCAGGCTGCAGTCCGGCGTGACCATCTGACCGGAGTGTCGCAGGCCTTGACCAGTTCCGGCGGGCTCGCAACTTTCAGTTTCACGTCGCATAAATGCCGGTGCGCGCAGATGAGAGTGACCATTCAGCAGCTTGTATCGCCCCACTCGGTTTCGTGTCGCATAGCAATGGATTGACCCATGCTCCGCTCCTGAATGACTTTCCTTCGCGCGTGCCGGATGAATTCGGCCGGCAGAGTGCATACAAACAGACCCGCCAAAACGAAGCAATTGGACCATAGTATCGGCCAGATCTTAGTGTTGATTGCCGTGTACGCACACTAAGAGCGAGTTGACCTATTTGTTTGTAGCGCCCGCAAGTTATTCCATAATGGTCCGCAGGCGATACATACGTATCGCCAATACCATCGTCCAATTGATTCAGTGGAGCACGTCAGGTCTAATCGCACAATCGCGGGCAAGTTCTCTTCAGTTCGTTGCAATAAGTCCGACGACCAGGCGTCGGCGATCAATGAAAGGAACGCGAGCGTGGATGCACTGAGAGATTTGTTGATTCGTTTGAAGCAACAGGGCGTGGCGCTCGGCCATTTCAATGTTGCTGATCTAGTGTTGGTGAAGGCAGTTGTAGCAGGCGCTGTTGAGGTCAGGGTTCCGATAGTTGTTGGTACGTCGGACGGGGAGCGAGACTTCCTCGGGACGTACGAGCTGGCAGCGCTTGTGAATGTCATGCCTGCGGAGTCTGATGTCCCGGTTTTCCTTAACGCAGATCATACGCACTCACTGGCGAGAGCGGTGGAGGCGGCAAGGGCAGGATTCGATGCGGTCGTGATTGATTTTTCCGTGCTCCCCTTCGATCAGAACGCTTCTCGGACGAGGGAAACTGTTGATGCCATCAAAGCGATCAATCCCGCAATTCTCGCAGAAGGAGAAATAGGCGACATCGGAACTCGCTCTGAAATCCACGAGACCGTTCCAGCGGGTTCCGGAGCCTTACCACGCCGGAGAAAACTCGACAGTGCGTCGATTACACCTGCGATCGAGATACTGGCTCCGGCGGTCGGCAACATGCATGGCATGCTGAAAAGCGACAGACGCGGAACATGTGCGGAACGCGGTCGCGAGGTTCGATCAAGTCATCAACGTTTCCGACGCCGACCGTGCTTTGGCGTTTGCAAATGTCGAGAAAGCCGCGAAGTATTGCGCGGTCAACCTCGGGGAAACGTCCTGGCATGACTTCCGCGCTCGTCGTGGTGAAGAAGAATGAAAGCTGGAAGAATCCACTACTTTGGCCCGCCGAACGCAATTGTGATCGACGATATATCGTGTCCAACGCCGCAACAAGGCGAGTTGGTTGTGCGAGTCGCAGCGGCCGGAGTTGGCCCGTGGGACGCGCTCATTCGGGAGGGAAAGAGCGTTGTGCACCTGCCCTTTCCGATCATTCTAGGGTCGGACTTGGCGGGGATTGTCGACTGCGCGGGAACAGGAGTAACTCAGTTCAAGCCGGGGGACGAGGTTTTCGGCGTCACCAACAAACAATTTTGTGGCGCCTATGCCGAATTCGCGCTGGCGTCAGCACACATGGTGGCCGCAAGGCCGAGGTCGTTGAGCTTCGTCGAAGCAGCATCTGTGCCCGTCGTGGCGGTGACGGCGTATCAGATGCTGTTTGATTACGCGGAGATAAGAGCAGGTCAAGCGGTGTTAATCCACGGAGCAGCTGGGAATGTTGGCGCGTATGCCGTGCAACTCGCGAAACAAGCGGAACTGCACGTTCTCGCAACCGCTGGACCTGCTGATCTCGAATATGTTCGTAGCCTCGGCGCCGATATGGTCGTGAACTACAAGACCACAAAGTTCGAAGATGTCGTGCCTCCTGTGGATGCGGTGCTCGATACAGTCGGAGGAGAGACGCAGCATCGTTCATTCCGTGTTTTAAAACCAGGCGGCATTCTTGTGTCGTCGGTTTCGCCGCCGCCACAAACGGCGGTGTTTCGTTCAGTGTTCTTTCTGGTAGACGTCACAGCGACGCGGTTAACCGCACTGGCGAGATTGTTCGATGGCCGAAAGCTGAACGTCGAAGTGGGCAGCGTGCTTCCGCTCGAAGAAGCTCGGAAGGCCCACGAAATGCTGGCCGGCGCGCCGCACAAGAGAGGAAAGATCGTACTTGCGATGCAAGGATTCAATGGTCAGAGTGTCGACTGACAGAATGCTCGTGAAATGCATGCCTAGAATTAACTCGATTCGACCTGGTTGGCGCTGTGATAGTTGCGGGGAACTTGTGTTGGATCTGCAGGCGGGTTGGGTGGAATGGGTTGCGGCGCAGGATAGGAAGGGAAAACCGAAAGTCAGTGGTTTGCGCTTAGTGCACCGGCGCAGTGCCAGCCCCCGATGCCGAGAGCCATACGGATGTCAGTACAATCCGCGAGACGAATTCAGAAAAAACCGGGGCATCGTAGAGGGCTTAGCTCTTGAACGGTTCGCGGGTCCCGACGGCCTTATGTTACTGCTTTCGATGGTTGCTGAACGTGAACTTCCGCCGCAAGAACTGATCGAACTCGCCAAGCGAGTGCAGATTCCGGGTTACGAAGCGGTGTACGAAATGGTTCAGGATGCCGTCAGCGAAGGAGTGATCACGCCTTCTATCTCGGCAGGTTTCTACCTGCAATGCGAGATCTGGCAGGTGCTGGAGTGGGCCAAGTACCGAACCTCAGCGAAGACGCGCCAACTGGAGTCAGCTCTTTCGGGGCGTGTGTGGCCGGAAACTCAAAATAGAAGGGCCATCCAGAGATTCGATTGAGGAGACTAGCATGGCAGTCACCACGGAAATCGCGCCGAACATCTATCGCATCTCGATCTTTGCGCAATCGGGCAACTTGCAGTTCAACCATTTTCTGGTGAAAGACGATGAACCGCTGCTGTTCCACACTGGGCTGCGCGGAATGCACTCGGAAATTCGCGAGGCCGTCTCCAAGCTCATCAACCTTTCCGAGTTGCGGCACATCAGCTTCAGCCATTTTGAGTCAGACGAGTGCGGGTCGCTCAATGAATGGCTCGCCGCAGCGCCCAAGGCCGATGTGATCTGCAGCCAGGTTGGCGCCCTCGTGTGCGTGAACGAC
>Ga0070735_10003371_pt1 | contig 14049 bp, 9 predicted proteins | sample Coa_R1_FD_66443 | JGI IMG/M metagenome (GOLD analysis project Ga0070735, IMG submission 66443) | Surface soil microbial communities from Centralia Pennsylvania, which are recovering from an underground coalmine fire - Coalmine... | ecosystem: Environmental > Terrestrial > Soil > Unclassified ...
CCAGGACGCCCCCGGCCACGTCGTTCTGATCGAACTCCCAGTCGCCGATCCGCCACCAGATCTCCGCGACGTACTTCGGCTCTTGCCCGGGGAGGATGTTCGGCTGCGCGACCGGTTGGCAGTCCTGAAGATACGGGTCGGTGAACGTCGTCTCGTCCTTCGGGCCCTTCTTCAGCGATTCCGCTCGCGGGTACTTGGATCGCCACGTCTTCCAGTACGCCTCCTCGTGGTCTTGAGGCATGGGCGTGATCTTGTCGACATCCGGGGACTTCGGATCGGAGGCGACCGGGTATTTGTAGTGGTTCGGACAGACGAGCGATCGCCAGACCTGCTGCCCCTCGTCCACGCGGCGCGAATCGGTGAGCGCGTGCCCCAAGAAGTAGTAGATGCCCGCTAGCTCCACGTAACTCGGGAAGTCGCGAATGACCCGCTTGTAGAGCGCGATCGCAGGCTTCAGCGTGACGGCCAGGTCTGCGCTCGGATCGTCGTCGGAGCGTGCTCGCTCCTCGTAAAGGGCCGCCAGCCTGTACATGGCGTCCGGCGTGGCATCCGGCTGCGCGTTCGGCCCGCTGTAGCGCGCGACGAAGTCCTCCAGGCGCCGGATGGCGGTCTCGCGAGCCTTCTTGAGCTCCTCCTTCTCGATGCCGATCTCGCGATCCAAGCCGCCGAGGATGGCTTTCTTTTTCTCCTCGTAGTGCAGGGTGACGATCGTCGTGATCGTGTCCTTGTAGTCGCGTGCGCCACGCTCGTACGCGTCCGTTTCCTGGCGCATGGCGTCGTAAGCGGCGATCTGGTCTGGCGAGGGCGGCGGCAACGGCGGAGAGTGCGGACGAAACGTCGGTACCGTCGGGGCGACCGTGCTCGCGGTCGACGCGCTCGCGACCGCTGTCGGCGCCGCGCGGGTGCCTCCGTCCGGGGAGGCGCTGGCGGGCGCCCCTCCGTCACGGGTGATTCCACCCCCGACCGGGGTTAGGCGTACCGCTGCGCTCGAAGCGCCTTTCGGCGCGCCCCCATCCGTCCCGGCGTTGACGGAGGCCGCGGCGGGGCGAACGGGAGTCGTCGTCTGCGCGTCGACGCTCAAGGCGAACGCCGCGCAGGCGACGCCCATGCCCCCCACGATGGCGGCGCGCACCGCCCGTCCCAAGCCCGATTGGTAAGCCATCCTCTTCCTCGGCACCGGTCACTTGGCGCCCGACTCGGGCTCCAACCCGTCGTCCCTGACTTCCTTCAATTCTTCGTCGAGGAGCTGTTCCTGGCGGGAGCGCTCCGACTGCAGACTTCGCACGCGATCGAGTTCCTCCTCCCGCACTTCCCAGGCCTGTTCGGTGATGCCGACATCCGCCCGCAGGACGATGCCGCGCAGCTTGTCGCGGACAATCCCGAAGTTGCGTTGCGCCACGTGGCCGACCAGGTCTCGCGCCTCCCCGTCGAGCGCGTCGAGCTGCTGCTGGTACTTGGCGATGTTGACTTGCTCGGCCTGGATTTTCGCGTCGAGCTGCCCGGCGCGCTCGGCGACCTGGGCGTCGAGCTGCCGGATCGCGCCAATGATAATCGCTTCGTACTGGCGCGCCTGGGCGAGCACGGGGGTGGCCTGGTGTGCGAAGCGCGACGCGCCGCCGCCCGCGGCGCCCCCGGACGCGAGCTCGACCTCCCGCTCGAGGAGGTCGCGGAACTCGTCGCGCACGACCGCGTCGTTCTGGTAGCGAGCGTCGCCGAGGCCGATCTGAGCACGGCCCATGTCGATCTGCCGCCTTAGCTCGGCCACCTGGTCGCGGTATCGTTTGAGATCGTGCTCGTTCGCGTCGAGCTCGGCCTGCAGCCTCTGTACGCTCGCCGGATCGCGCGCGACCCCCTGCTGCGGGCCGTCGCTGAGCACCCGACGCAAGCCGTTCACGGTCGCCTGGAGCGAGTCGACCTCCCCCGAGCGACGCGTGAGGTTCTGCGAGAGCGCGTTCCATTGGGCCAACCCTTGCTGCTCGCGCTTGGCGAAATCCGCCGCGACGATGGGGAGTCCCTCGATCGTCGCCATGAGCGCCCTGCGCTGCTGACGGATCTGGCCGATCTCGCCGCCCAGGTCCCCCGGTTCCTCGTCGTCGAGCGCGTGCGCCAGACTCAACCGCGCCCTCGACAGGCGGTTGAGCAACCCGAGGCCCGTCTGCTCGCCGGCCTCGATTTCGGGAAACGCGCGAACCCGAGTTGCCGCCCCCGTCAGCGCCAAGAGCTTGTCGACGAGCTGACCCGACTGGCGGATGAGAGTCTTGCACTCGTTGATGTCGTCGATGACCGCGAACGCCAGAGGGCCATCTTCGGCCTCGCGCGCCCAGCGCACGGCGATGGCCGGGAGTTGCTCGTTCTGATCGAGGAGGTCGAGCTGCTGTTGCGCGAGTTTGTCGTAATAGACGCTCACGTCCTTGGTCGAGTCTAGGAACGTCTCGACCTTGGCCCGCATCGGGTCGTACTGCGCGCGGATCCCCTCGTAGAGCTGGAGCGCTCGATCGAACGCGCCCGCGCGCAGCAGGAGGTCTGCCCGCAGAAGCGTGCCGTCGCCGATGTATTCGCTGTTCGGGTCGCTCACCATGAGGACCTCGAGCGCCCTCTCCGCACGGTCGACGTCGCTCAGCCGAACGTACACCCACGCGAGCTCGTACAACATCGTGTCGAACTCGGGACTGTCCCGGCCGACCTTCGAGTAGGCGTCGGCCGCCTGCTGGTACTGCTCCATCTCGTAGAACAGCCGCCCGATGGCCATCCATGAGAGGTCGATGACGTGTCGGTGCTCGGCGGAGTCCGGCGGGAGCTCCGCGGCGACACGAAATGCTTGGATCGCCTGCTTGTAGCCGGCGCTGGTCGCGCCCTTCTTCGACGGATCCGCGCCGGCGCCCGCCCGCGCGATCCTGAGCGCGACGAGACCTTGGAAGTACCGCGCCTGATGCGCGTACGGGGTCGTGTTGCCGACCTGCTGGAACGTCTGGATCGCGTCGTTGTACGACCCTTGACGGAAGTACGCCTTCCCCTTGGCATACAGCAGGCCCGCGTCGATCTGGGCGGGCGGCACCTGGTTGAACTTTTCGAAGATGGAAGCGAGAGTCTCGGGTGGATCGTTCACGCGGAGCGAGACGTCCACCAGACGGGCGAGCGCGCGACCGAAGTAGACCTGGAACCGCGGCTCGTTCCCCCGGTCGACGAGCGAGCGGTAATCGCGTCGAGCGGCCAGGTAGTCATGGGAGGCGTAGTAAGTCTCCCCCCGAAGCCACAGCGCGTCCGGATAGCTGGTCGTATTGGGAAACTCTTCGAGGATCTCGCTGAGGACGACGACGGCACGCGTGTAGTCCTTCATCCGGTAGAGGAGCTCTCCGTTGGCGAGACGCTGCTCCGCGGTCTGGCGTTCGGATCGCGCCTGCTCCACGGCGGCCTGCACGGCGGCCATCTCCCTGCCTACGTACGTGACGTCGCCCTGCGCGGAGGTAACGTTGTCATCCGTGCTGGCTCGGGCGTCGCGCGCGGCCGCCCAGGCGAGCACGGCGCAACATGTCGCCGCGCCGAGCCTCCGAAGCTTCACTTCTTTCCTCCTCCGATCGACACGCCCCCGGACACTGATACGCTTCCCGACCCGGCACCCCCGGAGGGTGCCGGCGCAGAGGTCGTCGACCCAGCGCTGAGCGGCTGCACCTTCTCTTGCCACTCCATGGTCGGACGCTGCTCGAGCGGTGTCGTCACGCCGCCCTTCTCGAACGCCGTGGCCGTGATGGTGAGGGCCTTGCCCTCGATGGCGGTAAACGAGTGGCTGGACTTGACGTCGAACTTGTAGCCTCGAAGGTAGGAGAAGACCCCGTATCCGTTGCCCTGGAACGTCAACGCGACCTGAATGGTGTGGTCCCCGGGGGGGACCGAGCCCGTGTAGATCGGTATCTCTTTCTGGTCGGCCAGGGCTCCGGAGTCGTCCGTGCGGTTGTACTGGATCTGGCCGTCGATGACGAAGAGCGCCCGCGTCAGGAGAAACGCGCTCGACATCTCGTTCCGGAAGTCGACCTCGGCGCGCGAGCCCGAAGCGCCCCCGCCGATGATCGTGTCGCTGAGGAGCGCGAGCCGCGTGTGGCTGCGGCGGATCTGATCTTTGAGCTCGTCGACTCGCTGCTCGAGGTCGCGCAGGCGGACCGCGTAGGTCGCGCCGTTCATGCCGGTGTCTGCCGGCTTCGCGTTCATGTCGACGCTGACGGGAGCGGGGTTGGACACGGTGGCGCCGGGCGTCGGCGTGGCCGACGCGCCGCTGCCGTCGCCGGCCGGTGCCGCTGCCGGCGCGGCCGCCCCTGCCGCGGTCGAGGCGGAAGAGGCCACCGCCGCGGCCGGCTTTGCGCCCGGACCGACTGCGCCCGGCTTCGACTGCGCGCCCGCGGCGAACGGCAACACGAAACCGGCCAGCGCCAAGCCCAGGACCAAAGTCACTCGACGTTGCATGCGAGACTTCCCTTCTTTTCGGGAGTGTTTGCGGAGCGCGCACCGACCGCCGTGGAGGCGATGTGCTTACGTCATACTTCGTCGGCGCCGCAACAAGAGCGCACTGAGTCTAGTTTCGGCGGCGCGACCTTGGCAACAGCAGCAAGGCCGAGGCGGCGGCGAGCGCATGCGTCCAAAAGCCGTCGCATTTTCGGTACGCTAGCCTCCTTTTCGTAGGTTGAAGACACTATTCCAGAGGGGGGATGGCGGCGAGCCCACGCCAGCCCCCCCCGGGGAGGGGTGGGCGCCCTCGCGAGCCCCGGGAGGCGCGCCGGTCCAGCGACCGCTGAGGTGGGTAGCAATCCCCCACGCGGATGAGCGAAGATCCCCCGGCCTGCTCACGCGTCGGATCCTTGAAGGATCTTTCGAGCGATATCATGACCCGCGCGCGCAGCGACGCCAAGAACACGAAGGTTTCACGAGGACTTGGGAGACCGGGTGTCCACGTCACGCATCGAGACGACCGACGAAGTCTTGATGATCCGCTTTCAAGGCGGGGATCGGGCGGCGTTCGCCCTTCTCCTCGGCCGCCACAAGAGGCCCCTCTACAACTTCGCGCTGCGGCACGTGGGAAGCCCCCCCAGCGCAGAGGAGGTCGTCCAGGACGCGTTCGTTCGTGTCATCCAGAGCGCGGCCGACTTCAAGCACGAGGCGCGCTTTTCGACCTGGCTATACGCCATCGCGCGCAACCTCTGCATCGATCACATTCGCAAGCGCGCGCTGCGGAGGCACTCGTCGCTCGACGAACCCAAGCCGGGCTCGGACGGCGACGGACCCACGCTCGGCGAGCGTCTGCCCGATGCCCGCGGGGACGCCGAGCGTGCGGCGGTTTCCGGCGAGATCCGCGAGCGCGTCCTCGCCGCGGTGGACGAACTTCCCGAGGAACAGCGCGAGGTGTTTCTGATGCGCGAGGTCGCAAACCTACCGTTCAAGGAGATCGCCGGGATTGTCGGAACCTCCGAGAACACGATCAAGAGCAGGATGAGGTACGCGCTCGAACGGCTCCAGGCCGCGCTGAGCGAGTTCGAGGAATACGCGCGCGGGCTGCGCTGAGGCACGCGCGCGCGAGCGAGAAGAGCGATGGACTGCGAGAAGTTCGAATCCGCCATGCTGGACGAGCTCTATGGGGAGCTCGACGAGGTGACGAGCGCCGCCGTGAAGCGCCACATGGCTGGCTGCGCCCGATGCTCCTCGCTCCTCAGCGGGCTTCGAGCGACCCGCAGGCTGGCCTCGGTCCCGTTGGTCGAGCCGCCGCCGGGCCTCGAACAGCGAATTTTGGACGCCGCTAGCTCCGTGCCCGCGAGCGCCACGGCGGGATGGCCGCTCGCGCGGATCGTATCGATCGCGGGCAACTGGGCGATGCGGCCGCAGACGGCGATGGCCGCCCTCTTCCTTGTCATGATCGGATCGAGCGTGCTGCTCCTGCGCGGCAAGTCGTCGCGGGCTCCGGCCAGCGCCTCGATCACGGTCACGGAGGAGGGCACACCCGCGCCGGTCACGTCCGCTCTGCCTACGACGCCTGAGGCTCCGCCGGCGGCTTCGGGGGGGCTGCCCGTCGCTGTCGCACCCGCGGCTCGGCCAGAGCCCAAAGCCTACGCCGCGAACGCCCCCCCCAACCCTGCGCCGACCTCGGCCGAGATCGCGCGCGCGAAGGCCCCCGCGAAGGCCGTGGCGGAGGACGAGAGGGCACTGCAGGCGACAGGCAACGGCTTCGGGGCCGGCGGGGCTGCCGTGGCCGCGTCCCCGGTGCCTGCAGCGGCGCCCCCCGTGGCCGTGAGCCCGGCGTCGCGCCGCTCGTCACCTCCCCGCGCGTTCGCCGCCCCGCCTCCAGGGTCGCCGGCGGCCCCCGGTTCAGCGTTTGACCAAGCGGTCTCTTCCTTTCACGGCGGTCGATTCGACGAGGCGTTCCAGGCGTTCGACGCGCTCGCGGGGAGCGACGCGAACGCGGACTTATGGGCCGCCCGCTCCCTGCGACAGGGTCGCGGCTGCCCGGCCGCGCTCGACCGCTACGACCGCGTCGCACAGCGCGCTGCCGGCAGCGGCCCCGGGTGGGACGCGCTGCTCGAGGGCGCCCGATGCTACGCGTCCGTAGGCAGGACGACGCAGGCCTCGGCGCGGCTCAACCAGCTGCTCTCGGTCGACGGCTACCACGATCGCGCGCAGGCGGAGCTGGATCGGCTCGCTGGCGCGCCGAAGCCTCCGGCGGCGTCGGCGCCCGCAGATTCCGATCGATGAGCGACCCGCCATGGACGCGAACACCGTCGACCGTCTCGTGAGAGCATGGATCGATCTCGATCGTGCCTCGGCGCCCCTTCCGGCCGACGCGGAGGTCATCGAGAGCTCGCGGACCGTTCGGTCCCTCATCGTCGAAGCCCTTCTCTCTGCGCCCGCCGGCGAGTCGCCTGGCGACGACTTTCTCGACGCCTGCGCAGTGCTCGGGCGCCTCATCGCCGACCGCGCAGGGTCTCCGACGCTCGCCTCGCTGACCATGGGCCACGCGTTCCGATCCATCCCGGGAACCGCGCCCAACTGGCAAGGGGCCGCGACAGGTTCGGTCGCCGAGGGCTTCGCGGGAGCTCTCGTCGAGAACGTCCGCCAGGAGGCGATGCAGGCCTGGGATTTCCCGAACTGCGCGGTGCCTTTAGGTCTTCATGCCGTCGCGATTGCCGCGGGGCACCCTTCCGACGACGACGAAGTGCTCGCCGCGTGGGCAGGTCGAGTCGCGACCGCCGCCGCGCGAGCGGGAATCCGGCAAGCCGTCGTCGCAGGGGCTGCCGGCGCGCGCGCCGCGGTCGTCGACGCCTTGACGCTCGTCGGCATCGAGACCCGGACGCCCGGCTGAGCTCGGAGCCCGTAGGGCATTGCCCTTCGGGCAAGCTCTCAGGACCGCCTCCTGGCGCCTCGTCAGGCGGGCTCGCGCACGTATGCGATGGTCCGGATCACCTCGACGAGGCGCTCCCGATCGTCCGGCTGCAGGTTGACGAAGCGCAGCCCCATGCCCGGGTTCGGGTTGTCGCCATTGGCGCGCACGGGGTTGATCCACGCGACGACGCCCTCCAGTTTGAAGGGCTCGTACCCCGGAGGGGCGAACGTGAGCACGAGGCCCGTCCCGACCGCCAGGGGGTCGGTCGTCTTCACGAAGATACCCATCGCGCTGATGTTCGTGATGGAGGCGTAAAGGAACGTGTCCTCCGCGATGCAATCGACCGCCCACTCGACGTCGAAGCGATCATGGCTTCGGCGTTCGTCCTGGGTCCTGCCCCGAAGCGAACCCGGCGGCACGCTGTCGCGAATCGGCTTTGGATCGGGCCCTTCGACAACCGGTGCGACGGCGGGCTCTTTCGAATCCTTGCTCATCGTCGCCATCTCACCCTCCCTCTGGGTCGGACCCGCGCTCCCGCACGTCGCGACGTGCGCGGAGCCTCGCTACTGTACGCGCAGCGCTCCGCCGTTGATTCGGTTATCGTTGTCGTTCGGGCCCGACTTGACCTTCATGCGCGTATCGCCCACGAAGAGGCCGAAGTAAATCGTATACGTACCCGGCGTGAAGTTCGGTTCAAGCTTGAAATCGTAGTCGTCCACGAGGAGGTCGCCGGGAAGCCACAGCGACATCGCGTACTTGCCGTTCATCGGCTTGTGATCGCCGTTGTGTCGGCGATGGTACCCGTCGATGTGGATGAACGCCTCCCACTCGCTCGTGATCGGCGCGAGGACTCGGTAGTACGTCCGCATATGGTAGGTGCGGGCGGGGCTCACCGCCTCGACGGGCCGCCCGCGATCGTCGACGACGTCGATCCCGAGCACCTCCAGCTTGTCGTCCATGTTCGCGTCGATCCGTCGCTGCGGATGGGGCGGCGCAGTGAGCACGATGGCGCCGAGCGGGTTCGCGTTCTTTTCTTCCGCTCCGAGATCCGAGGCGGCCAGGAGGATTTGGCTGGACCGAGCGTCGACGACGGGCAGGTTGGTCTTCGGCTCGGCCGCGCGCTCTCGCCACAGCTGGTTGAGCTTCGGCAGCTCCTCTGCTTTCAGGGCCAGACACCTCCGCTGGCCGCCGCCCGACGTGAGCCACTGGAACGCGCCGGTCGGCTCGGAGAGCGTCTGCGGCTGGCCTCCCGCGTAGTACGCGGCCGTCCGGCCACCGACCCCGAGGAGACCGAGCGAGGCTCCGGGGCAAACGTGGCGGTAACTCTCGAAGACCTCTTTTGGCGAGAGCTGATTCGCGAGGGCGGGGTAGTACGAAAAGCAGAGCACGAAGCCGACGGCGGCTCCCCCGACCGCGAGGGCGGGCGCGCGATGCCTCAACGCGTCGCCGAGGATCCCCATGGCCAGGAAGAAGGCCACGCCCGACGGGATCGCGAGCAGCGCTGCGACGTAGATCTTGAGCCCTACGCTCATCCACGCCGCGAACGCCGCCACGGGGATGGCCGGCATCATGAAGACCGCGACGATGCCCGAACCAATCAGCCAGTACCCGTCGCGATCCGGATGGCCCTCGCGCCTGCCGAACTGGGCGATCACCTCCTCGAACGGTTCGAAGCCCCGGGTGAGCGACGAGCTAGAAAGGGGCTTCGACTTGCCGAACGCCCACAGCCAGATGTCGCACGCGAACAGAATCCCGAAGACCGCGCCGAGGGGAACGAAGGCGACCACCCACCACGCGTTGAGGACGACGTCGCGAATCGTGGACGACATCTGCGGCAGCCAGTGCGCGTGCGTCTTGCCCCCGATGAGGACGATCGCGCCGGCGAGCGAGGTTCCAGCCACCGCCGCGAAGTAGACGACGGCCAGCAGCCCGTCGACCGCCTCCCGAAGCGTCTTGAGGACCTCCCCGTATTCCTTCGGGTCGAAGGGCGTTCGATCCGGGTCCCGCTCGACCCAGGTAAGCAGCGTGCACAGGGCAAAGCCGCCGAGCACGACCCACCAGAGAGTCAACGCCGTCGCCTTGAATCCGTCGGGGAACGTTGCCCCGGTGACGCCGAACGCCTGATAGGCCTTGTCAGGAAGCTCGTGGAAGTCGTGGTGGAGGACCGCGGCGAGAAGGAGCGTGCCAACCCCCACCGCGATGGACGCATGTGCGCCGCGCTCTAGATCGCGGATGGCGACGGCCACGACGACCGCGCAGGCGGCGGGCCCGGTGAAGGCGATGAGCTCCGTCCGTGCAGCGAGGGTCGCGTGGGCGACGAACGCTACGGCGGCGCACGAGAGGATGGCCACCCGGCCGAGGCTCTCGCGTTCGGCGGCGGCGGAATCCTCGGCGGCACGCGTCGGTGCGAGGAGGACGCGACCGAACGCGAACGGGAGGAACGCGCTCCACGGCGCCATCGAGTGCCCGATGGAGGCGACGTAGAAATCGAAGGTCGGATACTTCGACGGCGTGTGCAAGACGGCGCCCACCCAAAGGTCCATGTCCTTGCCTTCGGCGGCGATCGACCGCATGGCCATCGCGGCGGCAGCGGCCCCCCCCGCGAGGGAGACGACCCCGAGGACGTCCCGGATTCGATCGCGCGGGGTCGCCGACGCAGCGCGGACGATGGCCCACGCGACCCCGACGCCGAGGAGAGGAACCCCGAGCCCGAGGAGGGCGCCGCGCGTCTCGAACCCCGCGAAGAGCCCCACGACGGCCATGAGCAACCACTTCACGCGCGCGCCGGCCGGTGCCGGGTCGAAGGCGGCGACAGCCAGGCCGCCAAAAGCCATGGCCAGCCCTGACATGGCGCAGACGTCCCCGAGCATCGACCGCGCTTGCACGAAGTAGAGCGGCATCGTCGTCAGGACCACGGCCGCGTAGACGCCCGTCCGGCGATCGAAGAGGCGCGCCACGAACGCGTACGTGGCAAGGACCCCGACGAGGCCCCAGAGAGCCAGCGGGAGCCGGCCCGCCCACTCGTGAAGGCCGAACAGCTTGAAGCCGAGCGCGATCGACGAAAATGGCAGCTGCGGGCGCCCGAGGTCATTGAGGTGCGGCAGCGAGTTGTCCGCCCCCTGGAGCGCGAGGTCCGAGGCGCCGTAAAGGTTGATGGCCACCCGCCGCGCGAGATCCGCGACGTTGAGCTCGTATGGGTCCCAGAGACCGCTCTTGGTCAGCGGGGGCAGTACGAGAAAGAAGAGGGCGGGGACCGCCGTCGCGAGCGCGAGCGGAAGCCAGGCGAAGAGGGAGACGGAGGCGACGGCGCCGGCGGACTCGACGGCCTTCGTTGTACTTGCCTCTTGCGGGTCTTGGGGCTTTTTTTTGGGCGCGTCTTCGGCCACGACGCCGCGGACACTACTTCCAAGCTCCGGCGCCGCGCAACCGCCGCATGCTAGAAGGTCTGCTTTCCGGAGGGCGCCCAGGCCCACGGTCGAGCAAGCAGCACCTCCATGAAGCCGCGAAGACCTCCTCACCCGCCTCGAGCCGGTCGAGTCGCCCTCGTGGGCCGCCCCAACGTGGGCAAGAGCACGTTGCTGAACGCGCTCGTCGGGGACCCGATTGCCATCGTCAGCCACCACCCCCAGACGACGCGCGAGACGGTGCGCGGCGTGCGGACCGAGGGCGACACACAGTACGTCCTGCTGGATACGCCGGGGCTGCACCGGGCTTGCAACCGGCTCGGGGAGCGGATGAACGCAGCCGCCATCGAATCGGCTCGGGGCGCGGACGTGATCGTCTTTCTCGTCGCCGCGCCACGCGACGGCGCCGCGCCTCGGGCGGACGCCGACGACCTCGCGCTCCTCGCGGAGCTGCCGGCGACGCCCTGCGTGCTCGGAATCACGAAGGTGGACCGGCTGACGGACAAATCGATCCTGCTGCCGTTCATCGCTTCGCTCGCCTCGCACCGGGACTTGGCCGCTACAGTCCCGCTTAGCGCCCGGCGCCGCGACGGGCTCGACGCCCTGGTCGCGGAGGTCCGGAAGCTCCTGCCGACCCAACCCTTTCTCTTCGAAGAGGACATGCTGTCGGATCAGCCCGAGCGCTTCTTCGTCGCCGAGTTCGTGCGCGAACAGATTCTCCGGCATACCCGCCAGGAGGTGCCGCACGGGGTCGCCGTCGTCGTCGACGTCTTCGACGAGCGACCGACCGCGAAGGGGCCGCGAATCGTCGCGACCGTCCACGTGGCCCGCGAGTCCCACAAGAAAATCCTCGTCGGCAGCGGGGGGCGAATGCTCAAGAGCATCGGCATCGGCGCCCGTACGCGCATCGAGCGCATGCTCTCGCGCCGCGTCGACCTGCGACTCCACGTTCGCGCGACGCCCGGCTGGATGAACGACGAGGCCCGGCTGCGGGAGATCGTCGGAGCGTGACCCGACACAGGGCCTCTCCGTCCCGGCGCACACAGGTGCCCGGCGATGCCCGCGACGCCCCTATCGTCGCCATCGTCGGTCGCCCGAACGTCGGCAAGTCAACGCTCTTCAACCGGCTGGCGAGAGCGCGAATCGCGATCGTCCACGACGAGCCAGGCGTCACTCGGGATCGCAAATACGCGGCTGCCACGGCGTTCGGCAAGAGCTACACCCTCGTCGACACGGGCGGGTTCGACCCCGAAGACGCCGACCCGATGAAGGCGGGCATCGCAGTGCAGGTGCGCGCGGCGGTGGACGAGGCCGACGTTGTCCTGTTCGTGACCGACGCGACGACCGCCTTGTCGGACGCCGATCGAGCGGCCGTCGGGTTGCTACGCGCCAGCGGCAAGCCCGTCCTCTACGCCGCGAACAAGGCCGACTCCCCGGGCTCGGACGCCGACGCGTTCGAGCTCTATCGCCTCGGCGTCGACACGGTGTACCCCGTGAGCGCCCTTCACGGCCGCGGCATCGGAGACCTCGAGTCGGCGCTCGTCGCCGCCCTACCCCGGGCCGTGCCCCTCGAGGACGCCGCAGACGGCGAGGGGTCGCGACCACGCATCGCCCTCATCGGTCGACCCAACGCTGGCAAGAGCAGCATGCTCAACCGCCTGCTCGGCGAGGACCGCGTCCTCGTCGACCCGCGTCCGGGAACGACGCGCGATTCGATCGACGTCCTCTTGGAGCGGCAAGGTAAGGGCTACGTGTTCATCGACACCGCCGGGATTCGCCGCAAGGCCAAGGTCGCCAAGGAGGGTAGCGAGGTCGAGTCTCTGAGCGTGCTCTCGGCCATCCGAAGCATCGAACGCGCTCACGTCGTCGTCCTGCTCTGCGACGCGCTGGAGGGCGTCGCGGAGCAGGACGCCAAGATCCTGGGGCTGGCCGAGGAGCGGGGCCGAGCCATGGTCGTCGCCCTCAACAAGATCGACCTCCTGTCCAAGGGTGAGCTCTCCAAGGCGGAAGAGACCGCCCGCGAGAAGCTGTCTTTCGTCTCCTACGTGCCGGTCGTCCGCACGAGCGCGAAGACCGGTCGCGGTCTGGCGGACCTCTTTGCGACGATCGACTCGGTTCACGGCGCGTACCGCAGGCGCGTGACCACGGGGGAGCTAAACCGCTTCTTCGAGCAGGTCATCGAGGTCCGTCCGCCGCCGACCATGGGCGGGCGCTCCCCCCGCATCTACTACGTGACCCAGGCAGAAGTCGCGCCGCCGACGTTCGTCGCCATGACCAACGCCCCCGACTCGATTCACTTCTCGTATCGGCGCTTCGTCATCAACCAGCTGCGAAAGACGTTCGACTTCGGCGGAGCCCCGGTGCGCGTCCACTACAAGGCCCGGCGCCGGCGCGAGGGCCCCCGCAAGGCGTGAGACACCCGACACCCAACGCAGGTCTTACACGCCGCCACGCATCAACGTCTCGCCCATCGCGCTCAGCGCGCCGAGATCGTGCACGTCGTCGGCCAGCTCGGCGACGCGGACGATCGATACGCTTGCCCCCACGCCCTCATTCAGGGCCCGCACGTGATGGGCGTCGAGCCACGCCAGGCGGACGGCGTCGGCGCACGCCCGCGCGATTCGGGCCGGCGCGTCTGGATCGAGGTGGAGAGCGTGCCGCGCGAGCGCTGCGGCCGCGTCGGCCTCGGAAGGCGGCGTCTCGGTCCCAGGCGGCGGGAGCCGAAGGCGGTTGACCACGAAGGCGCCCCGAGGCATCCGCGCCTGCTCGAGGCGCTCGCTGAAGAAGAGCACCTCCTGGATGCTCATCGGCGACGGCGTCGTCACGAGAACGAACGCCACCTCGGGCGAGCGCAGCGCAGCCTCCACGGCGAGGGCGCGCGCCTTGAAGCCGCCGAAGAGTTCGTTCAGCTCCGTGATGAATTCCGCCATGGCGCGCAGAAAGCCGCCGCCCGTGATGCGACCGAGGCCCCTCAAGACCAGCGCGGCCGAGCGCGCGAGGAGGTTCAGGCTCACCTTGCCCGTCGTCTCGAACGCCTGGACGAACCACCGCGTCGCAGCCGAATCGAGCGCCTCGATCAGACGGGCCGGCGCGTCGAGGAAGTCGAGGGCGTTGGCGGTCGGAGGGGTATCGAGGATGACGAGGTCGTACCGCGGATCCGCCTGGACGGCGACGAGCTTCTCCATCGCCATGTACTCCTGCGTCCCCGCAAGCGACGTGGAGACGTACTGGTAGAGTCGGTTGTCGAGGAGCCGTTTTGCGCGTTCGGGCGACGTCGAATACTTGAGA
>Ga0070735_10003372_pt1 | contig 14047 bp, 10 predicted proteins | sample Coa_R1_FD_66443 | JGI IMG/M metagenome (GOLD analysis project Ga0070735, IMG submission 66443) | Surface soil microbial communities from Centralia Pennsylvania, which are recovering from an underground coalmine fire - Coalmine... | ecosystem: Environmental > Terrestrial > Soil > Unclassified ...
ATCAGCGAGCCCGGTCCGGTGTGCGACCCCAGCCCAAGCTGGACTGCAAGCTAGTGCGTGCGGGTGGTCTTCGCGACAGGGGGGCACCCGGGGATTAGCCACCGGGCCGCTGGGACTGCCGTCCACCCCTCGATGCCGCGATCCTCGACGTGATCCCCGGGCCGTTGTGGGGCCGGGCGGAGCGCCTTCAGACCGCGCTGCGCACGCTCGCGATGGCGCTGGCCCCGGTGCTCTTCGGCTTCCTGGCCGACGCCTTCGGTCACACGGGCAGCCACAGCTTCGGGCAGGGCACATTCGGCTCCGGCGCCGCGTCGGGCGCGCCAGCCGTTCCTACGGGCGCGACGTGGCCGCGGCGCTGGTGGCGGAGAGCGATCCGGACGCCTTCGCGCCAGAGCGGGCCGGACTTCCCCACGGTCGCGCTCGAACTGCCTGATCGCCCCTGGCGTCATCGGCGCGGGCGCCACTGGTATACCGACGGCATGGAGCCGCCTGCCGCCAGCGTGCCGCGTGTGTCGCTGTTCATCACGTGCTTGGCCGACATGCTGTTTCCCCAGACGGGGCGTGCGGTCGTGCGCCTGCTCGAGCGGCTGGGGGTGGAGGTCGAGTTCCCGCGCGAGCAGACCTGCTGCGGACAGATGCACTTCAACAGCGGCTACATCGATGAGGCCACCACCCTCGCCCGGCGCTTCGTGGAGACGTTTCGCGACTGTGAGCTGATCGTCGCGCCGTCCGCGTCGTGCGTGGGGATGGTGCGCGAGAGCTACGCCCACGCCGCCCGATGGGCGGGCGACGGAGCTCTCGCCCAGGAGGTGGACGAGCTCGCTCCCCGAGTGCTCGAGCTCACGGAGTTTCTCGTCGACCGGCTGGGCGTCGTCGACGTCGGGGCCTCCTTCCCACATCGCGTGGCCTACCACTCGACCTGCCACAGCCTGCGCGTGCTCAACCTCGGCGAGCGCCCGCTGCAACTGCTTCGAGCCGTCAGCGGGCTCGAACTGGTCGAGCTGCCCGAGGCCCGCGAATGCTGCGGCTTCGGCGGGACGTTCGCCGTCAAGAACGCCGACGTCTCGACGGCCATGCTCACCGACAAGCTGCGCGCGATCCTCGACACGGGAGCCGAGGTCTGCACGTCCGCCGACAACTCCTGTCTCATGCACATCGGCGGCGCCCTCAGCCGCCAGCGCGCGGGCGTTCGGACCGTGCACCTGGCCGAGATCCTGGCGGGTGAGGAAACTGGCTGAGGGCTTCCCGCAGGCCGCGCGCGAGGCCCTGGCCGACAGCCAGCTGCGCCACAACCTGGCCCACGTCACCGGTGCGATCCGGACCAAGCGCGCCAGCGTCGTCGCGGAGGTCCCGGACTGGAGCGAGCTCCGGGACGCCGGGGCGGCTTTGAAGGAGCGCGTCCTGCGCCACCTCGACACCTACCTGCTCGAGCTCGAGGCGTCGGTGCAACGCGCGGGCGGCGTGGTGCACTGGGCACGCGACGCCGCCGAGGCCAACCGGATCGTCGGCGATCTCGCCGCCGCCCACGGCGCGAGCGAGCTGGTGAAGGTCAAGTCGCTGACCACCGACGAGATCGGCCTGAACGAGGCGCTGGCCAAGCGCGGCATCCGGGCCTGGGAGACCGACCTCGCTGAGCTCATCGTCCAGCTCTCGCACGACCGACCCTCGCACATCCTCGTTCCCGCCATCCACCGTAACCGGGTCGAGATCCGCGACGTGTTCCGGGCCGCGCTCCCCGGCGCTCCGCCCGACCTTCCCGACGACCCACGCGCGCTGGCCGAAGCCGCCCGGCTGCACCTGCGCCGGCTGTTCCTCGAGGCCAGGGTCGGCGTCAGCGGAGTGAACTTCGCGATCGCGCAGACCGGCGCCGTCTGCGTCGTCGAGAGCGAGGGGAACGGGCGGATGTGCACCACGCTGCCCGATGTGCTGATCAGCGTCATGGGGATCGAGAAGGTGATCCCGACCTGGCAGGACCTCGAGGTGTTCCTGCAGCTGCTGCCCCGCTCCTCGACGGCCGAGCGGATGAACCCCTACAACTCGTTGTGGACCGGCGTCACCCCGGGCGACGGACCTCGGGAGTTCCACCTCGTGCTGCTCGACAACGGCCGCACCCGCGTCCTCGCGGACACCGTGGGGCGCCAGGCGCTGCGCTGCATCCGCTGCTCGGCCTGCCTGAACGTCTGCCCGGTCTACGCCCGCACGGGCGGCCATGCCTACGGGTCCACATATCCGGGTCCGATCGGCGCGATCCTCACCCCGCAGCTCACCGACTTCGAGCAGGGCTCGACGCTGCCCTATGCCTCGAGCCTGTGCGGCGCCTGCTACGAGGTCTGCCCGGTCAAGATCGACATCCCTCAGGTCCTCGTTCACCTGCGAGGGCGGGCGGTGGCACGAGCGCGCGCCGGGAGCGGTGAGCGGATGGCGATGCGCGGGCTCGGCTGGGTCTTCGAGCGCCGGCGCGCCTACGAGGCGGCGCAGCGCGCCGGTGGCGTGTTCGGACGGGGCCCGATCCCGCCGATCGGGCCACTGGCCCGCTGGAGCGCCAGCCGGGACCTGCCCCGGCCGGCCCGCCGGAGCTTCCGAGAGTGGTGGCGGAGCCGGTGAGCGAGGCTCGCGAGGAGATCCTCCGTCGCGTGCGGGTCGCGCTCAGCGATGTCGAGCCGGGGGAGGCCGCCACGGTGGAGCGCACCTACCGCCGGGTGGATTCGCGCGGGCAGGACGAGCTCGTCGAACTGCTGCGCGAACGGGTGAACGACTATGCCGCGCAGGCGCGGCTGCTCGATGCGCAGGAGGACATTGCCGGGGCGGTGGCTCGCGCCTGCGAGACATGGGGCGTCGGCCGGCTGGCCGTCCCCGCCGAGCTGCCCGCGGCCTGGCGCCCGGACGGCGTGGATCTGATCGAGGATCGAGGCCTGAGCGCCCCCGAGCTCGACCGGGTCGGCGCGGCCCTGACCGGATGCGCGGCCGCGATCGCCGAGACGGGAACGCTCCTGCTCGACGGCCGCGGGGAGTGCGGGCGCCGCGCGCTCACCCTCGTGCCGGACCACCACATCTGCGTGGTGCGGGCCGAGCAGGTCCGCGGCGGCGTCCCCGAGGGCCTTGCGGCTGTCGCTGAGGCGGCGGGGCAGGGCGCGCCGATCACGATGATCTCCGGTCCCTCGGCGACGTCCGACATCGAGCTCGAGCGTGTCGAGGGCGTGCACGGCCCCCGGCATCTGGTCGTGCTGATCGTGCGATGAGCACGGGCTTCGGCGTCCGCGCGGTGACGATCGCCGGGTTCCGATCCGCACGCTCGGTCAGCTTCGCGCCGGGGCCGGTGTGCGCGCTCGTGGGCGGGCCGAGCGTCGGGAAGTCGAACCTGCTCGAGGCGATCTGGCGCCTGCTCCAGGGCGGGGCGCCCTCGCCGGGCCCGGAGGACGTGAGCTCCGATGGGGCACAGGACGCGATCGCCATCCGCGCGGCGATGGCCGGGGGAGAGGAGCTCGTGCTCGAGGTCGGCCCGGCTGGTGCGGCCAGCACGAGCGGTGGCCCGGTGCCGGTGCTGTTCCTTCCGGCGGCGCTTCGCTCCGGAGATCTGCTGGCTCACGACGGGATGAGCGAGACCGCGCTGCGTCTGGCGAGCAACTACTTCGCGCGCGCGAACGGCCGTTCTCCCGGCGGGTCCGCAGGGAAGCTGCTCGACGGGCTCGAGCGCCTGTGCGAAGACTGCGTGCAGGGCCTCGTCCTGATCATCGAGGAGCCGGAGCTGTTCCTGCGCCCGCAGGCCCAGCGCTACCTCTATCGGCGACTGCGCGCCTACGCGGACGCCGGCAACCAGGTCTTGTACTCGACGCACTCGCCGGCGTTTCTGAACGTGGGGCGGCTCGATGAGCTGGCGCTCGTGGAGCACCGCGGCGCCGAGGGCACGGTCGTCATCCAGCCGCAGCCGCTGGAGGCCGACGAGGCGTTTCGCGCGCTCAGCGAGCTCGACGCCGAGCGAGCCGAGCTGCTGCTGGCCGGTGCCGCCCTCCTGGTCGAGGGGCGCACCGAGAAGCTCAGCCTCCCGTTCGTCTTCAGAGCTCTGGGGCACGACGCGGACCGTGAGGCGATCACGATCGTCGACTGCGGCGGCAAGCCGAATATGCCGCTGTTCATTCGCATCTGTCATGCCGCCCGCGTCCCCTGCGTGGTCCTGCACGACCGCGACGCCCTCCCGGGGCGCCGCCCGCGACACGCCGAGAGCGCGCTGAACGCGGAGATCGCCGGACTCGCCGGACCACGTAACACGATCGAGCTCGCACCTGACTTCGAGGGCGTGGCCGGTCTGCAGGGCTCGCATCACAAGCCCGCGCGCGCCTGGCAGGAGTTCTCCTCGCGCGGCCCCGACCGGGTGCCCGGCGCGCTGGCCGAGGCTGTGAAGCGAGCTGTGGCGCTGGCCCGGGCGTGAGGGCCCGTTCAGCCTGAGAAGGCGCCGTCGTGCTCGATCGTGATCACCGTCCGGACGCCCTCGCCGTCGTCGACCGCGATCGTCATCGGGGCCAGCATCGTCTCGCTGTCGACGTACACGTGCGTGGGATGGGAGACGAGGTGACGCAGGCAGCTCGGAAGCCGGGGCGCTCCCCGGGCGGCCGAGACCTCGAATACGTCGTCCCGGCGGTCGTAGCTGAGCGCCTGGAGCGCGAGCCGGCTGGCCTCGACGGTGCGCGGGCGGTCGGGCGAGACGATCTCGATCGAAACCGGTGAGTTCAGGAGCTCTCTGCTCAGCGAGTCGAAGTACTCGTCCCAGGCTTCATGGTGAAGTTCGCGTGTGAGGGTCATCGCGCCTCCTTGGATACTGGGTGTGAACGGACGGTAGATCAAGGTCCCTGCTCCCGCGAGCGGGTTCGGATGCCGATCGCTGCGGCAAAGCCGTAGCTCACGTTTACATCCCGCGGTGAAGGCGCTGGTGCTCAGGCTGGGTGCGCGCGTCTATGTCCGCCCAGGGCACACGGACGCGCTGACCCTCCGGTGCGTCGGGGGGTGCGCCCGTCTGTGTGCGCGAGACGCCACCGGGTCGGTGTCAGGAATACCCAGGCATGACCGGCGCGAGCGTCGCGGGCATCCCGCGCGGGCCGCCGTTGACCCTCGAGCGGCCTATCGGAACCGGCGCCGGCTGAGGACTGCTCCGGCAGACGGACGCCGGGGAACGCGCCCGGCAGGAATCGAACCTGCGACCTCGTGCTCCGGAGGCACGCGCTCTATCCCCTGAGCTACGGGCGCGGGGGGCTCCGCGGTACGGGGCCGGTTGGGAGGTTACCGCGCCCACGTTTGCGTCCGTACCGCCGTCTTTCGCGTAGCGCTGAATCGGGTAGCGCAAAGTGGTACGGCAGCAAACAGTTAGGAGACAACAATGGCTCGCAGCGCAACCGCCTCCGATCAGCTGGTCGAGCGGCTGATCGCCTGGGGGATCGACGTCGTCTTCGGCCTTCCGGGGGACGGCATCAACGGGGTGATGGAGTCGCTGCGGACCCATTCCGAGCAGATCCGATTCGTCCACGTCCGCCACGAGGAGACGGCCGCGCTCGCCGCCTGCGCCTATGGCAAGTTCACCGGCCGGCCGGCGGCCTGCCTGTCGACCGCCGCACCGGGCGCAATCCATCTTCTGAACGGGCTCTACGACGCCCGGATCGATCAGGCGCCCGTGGTCGCGATCACCGGCATGACCTATCACGACGTGATCGGCACCCACTACCTGCAGGACATCAATCACGACTGGGTCATGAACGACCCGTGTGTCTACAGCCAGCGGATCATGGGCGAGGCCCACGTGATCCCAGTCGTCGACATGGCGGTGCGCGCCGCGATCGCGCACCGCGGCCCCGCGGCGATCGCGATCCCGATCGACATCCAGTCCGGCGAGGCGGTCAGCGACGACCGCTCGATCAAGAACGTGGCCGGACATGCCGCGATCACCAGCCTCGACGGCCGGCGCGTCCCACCGCGCGAGCGCCTCGAGGAGGCTGCCGCGGTGCTGGCCCGGGGGCAGCGGACCGTGATCTTCATCGGCGCCGGGGCCCGGGGCGCGGGCGAGGAGGTCGAGCAGCTCGCGGAGAGGCTAGGAGCGCCGATCGTCAAGGCGATGCTCGGCAAGGACGCCGTCCCCGACGACAGTCCCTACTGCCTCGGCGGCTACGCGATGGTCGGCACGCGGCCCGCGCAGAACGCCCTTCAGGGCTGCGACTCGATCCTGATCGTGGGCAGCTCGAGCCCGTACATCGAGTTCCTTCCCAGCCCGGGGCAGGCCGCCGGCGTCCAGATCGACGACCGCCCCGAGCGCCTCGGCTTGCGCTACCCGGTCGATGTCGGCTTGGCCGGCGACGCCAAGCTCACCCTCCAGGGGCTGTTAGGGCTGCTCGAGCAGCGCGCCGACCGCAGCTTCCTCCAGCAGGCGCAGGCTGAGATGGAGGACTGGCGGGCGCTCCAGGCGGAGCGCGCGCAACCTCAGGACGCTCCGATCAAGCCCGACGCGATTCCGTTCCACCTCGGCAGGGCGCTCGCCGACCGGGCGATCCTGTGCGGTGACTCGGGCACCGTCACCACCTGGGCGGCGCGCACCGAGCTGCGCCGCGGCCAGATGTTCTCCTTCAGCGGGACGATGTGCTCGATGATGGCCGCGCTGCCCTACGCGATCGGCGCGCAGGTGGCCTATCCCGATCGCCAGGTCGTGGCGCTGACCGGCGACGGCTCGCTGACGATGATGATGGGCGAGCTCGCGACCCTGGCCCAGCACGCACTGCCGGTCAAGGTCGTCGTGATGCGCAACGACGTGCTCGGGCTGATCAAGTGGGAGCAGATGGCGTTCCTGGGCAATCCCCAGTACGGGGTGGAGCTCGCACCTGTCGACTTCGTCAAGGTGGCCGAGGCCTGCGGTCTCGGCGCGGTACGCATCGAGGATCCCGCTCGCGTGGAGTCCCAGCTGCAGGACGCGCTGGCCGCCGACGGGCCGATGCTGATCGAGGCCGTCGTCGACCCCCACGACATGCCCCTCACCCCGACCATCAATCGCGAGCACGCCAAGGGATTCGCATGGGGCCTGGCGCGCGGCGAGCCGAACCGCGAGCGGATCGCGCTCACGATGTCGCGCGTCCTGGCCCGGGAGATGAACTACGAGACCAGCCCGGCCGGAGTCCTCGCGCGGGCGCGCGACCGGGTGAGCGGCGTCCTGCCCGGCGGCGATGGCAACGGCCACCGCGAAGAGTGAGCGCGCCGAGGCCGGGCGAAAGGCATGGGCGCGACAGCGGCACAGGCGGTTGAGCGCGAGGACGAGCGGCCTGCTCCTCGCGCTGGCTTTCGCGGGCGGCAGCGTCGATGCCTCCACCTACCTGGCCATCGGGCACGCGTTTCCGGCCAACATGACCGGGAACACGGTCCTCGTCGCGCTGGCCGTGGTGCGTGGGGCCGGCGGCGACGCCTTGCGCTCCGGCCTTGCGCTGGCGGGTTTCTGCATCGGTGTGGCTGCGGGCACGGCAGCGCTCCGCAGCCGTCGCCGCTGGCCGGCCAAGGCGCTGGTGACGTTCGGGGTCGAGACGGCGGCTTTGAGCGTCCTTCTCCTATGGTGGGCGCTCATCGGCGTGCGGCCGCGGTACGCGCTGATTGCCGTCGCGGCCCTGGCGATGGGCGCCCAGTCGGCGGCCGTCCGCGTCTCGCACATGGGCGGGGTGAACACGACGTATGTGACCGGAACGCTGACCAAGGCCATCGCCGGGGCTGTGATGCGACTTCGGGCACAGCGGCCCGCGGACTCCGGCGCGCCGGCGCTGCCGGGCGGTGTGTGGCTGGTCTACGGGATCGGCGCGCTCGTCGGCGGCGTGGCGGCGAAGTACTGGGGCGCGGGCGAGGTGGCGATCCCGCTGGCCATCGTGCTCACGTGCCTGCTCATTGCTCTGGCGGATAGGGAGGGATGAAACCTTGACGGATATCGACGCCCGCGCGCTCGCGCACGATCTGGTCGGCGCCGTGCGCGGCGAGGTGCGCTTCTCGGCCGGCAGCCGAGCCCTGTACGCCAACGACAGCTCTGTCTATCGGCAGGTCCCGCTCGGCGCGGTGATCCCCCGAGACGCGGGCGATGTCGAGCGTGCGGTCGCGGTATGCAGGGCTCACGGCGCGCCGATCTGCGCCCGGGGCTGCGGCACGGGGCTGGCCGGTCAGACCGTCAACGAGGCGGTGATCTTCGACTTCTCGAAGTACATGCACAAGCTGCTCGAGCTCGACCCGGAGCGGCGGATCGCTCGGGTGCAGCCGGGGATCGTCCTCGACCGCCTGCGCGACGTCGCTGAGGAGCAGGGGCTCACATTCGGTCCCGACCCGGCGACGCACAGCCGTTGCACGCTCGGCGGCATGATCGGAAACAACTCCTGCGGCACGCACTCGATCCTCGCGGGCGTGACCGCCGACAACGTCGAGTCTCTCGACGTCCTGCTCTACGACGGGACACGGCTGCGCCTTCCCAGCGCGGTGTCGGACGACGAGCTCGAGCGCGTGATCGCCGCCGCCGGCCGCCAGGGCGAGATCTACGCCGCCCTGCGCGATCTGCGCGATCGCTGGGCAGAGCGCATCCGGGAGCGCTTTCCGGACATCCCGCGGCGCATCTCGGGCTACAACCTCGACCGCCTGCTCCCCGAGCGTGGTTTCAACCTGGCCGCCGCCTTCGTCGGCACCGAATGCACGTGTGGGCTCGTCGTCGAGGCAAGATGCAAGCTGATCCACAGCCCCCAGCAGCGCTCCCTGGTGCTGGTCGGGTACGAAGACTGCCCGGCCGCCGCCGACCAGGTCCCATGGGTGATGGAGTTCGAGCCGATCGGTCTGGAGACCTTCGACCGCCAGCTGCTCGACAACGAGCTGAAGAAGGGCTTCAAGCGCCATCCCGAGCTGCTGCCCGACGGCGGCGGCTGGCTGCTCGTCGAGTTCGGCGCCGATTCCGAGGAGGAGGCCGACGAGCAGGCCGAGCGCTTCGCCGCCGCGGTCAGGAAGCAAGGGGGTCACCTGGGCGTGAAGGTCTACGAGGACGACGCCGAGATCGCGCAGGTCTGGGAGATCCGGGAGGGCGGCGTGGGCAACAGCAAGGTCCCCGGCGAGCACCCTGGGTGGCCCTCGTGGGAGGACGCGGCGGTGGCGCCCGAGCGGACCGGCGACTACCTGCGCGATCTCGAGAAGCTCTGTGACAAGCACGGCCGCCGGATTTCCTGCTTCTTCGGACACATCGGTCACGGCTGCGTGCACACCCGCATCGACTGGGACTTCCTCACCCCCGAAGGGGTGCGCAACTACCGAGCGTTCATGGAGGACGCAGGCGACCTGATCGCGAGCTACGGCGGGTCCCTGTCCGGCGAGCACGGGGACGGCCACGCCCGCGCCGAGCTGCTGCCGAAGATGTTCGGCCCGGAGATCGTCGACGCGTTTCGCGAGTTCAAGTCGGTCTGGGACCCGGACGGGAAGATGAACCCGGGCAAGATCGTCGATCCCTACCCGCTCGACACCTACCTGCGGATGGACCCGAGCTACAGCACCATGCGCGCCAGCACGCGCTTCGCGTTCCCGGGCGACAACGGGAGCTTCGCCGCCGCCGCCGAGCGCTGCTTCGGCGTGGGGGCCTGTCGGGACCAGGAGGGCGTCATGTGCCCGAGCTACCAGGTCACGATGGATGAGAAGCACTCCACGCGGGGGAGGGCGCGCCTGCTGCACGAGATGATGCGCAACGACCCGCCGCTGTCCGGCGGCTGGCGAAACGAGGAGGTGAAGGAGGCCCTCGATCTCTGCCTGGCCTGCAAGGGCTGCCTGCACGAGTGCCCGGTACGGGTCGACATGGCCACGTATAAGGCTGAGTTCCTCTCCCACTACTACTCCGGGCGCCTGCGGCCACGACAGGCCTATGCGCTCGGGCTGATCCGGTGGGGAGCGGTGACCGCGGCGCGGGCGCCGAAGCTGGCCAACCTGGTCACCCAGCGTCAGCCCCTGGCGGGGCTGGCGAAGCGCCTGGCGGGGGTCGCTCCGGAGCGCAAGATGCCCGCGTTCGCTCCCACGACCTTCAGGCGGTGGTTTGCCGGGCGCGACACGACGACGCAGGGGCCCGCTGGGCGCGTGGTGCTGCTCCCCGACACCTTCAACGATCACTTCCACCCCGAGGTGGCGATCGCGGCCACCGAGGTGCTCGAGGCGGCGGGGTTCGACGTCGTCCTGCCGGCCGGGAGCGTTTGCTGCGGACGACCGCTCTACGACTACGGGATGCTCCGGTTGGCGCGCCGCCAGCTGCGCCAGGCGCTGTCGGTGCTCCGCTCGGAGATCCGCGCCGGCACGCCGCTGGTGGCGCTCGAGCCGAGCTGCGGCGCGGTCTTCCGTAACGAGCTCACCGACATGCTGCCCCACGATGAGGACGCCAAGCGTCTGAGCCGCCAGACGTTCACACTCGGCGAGTTCCTGGCCCAGCGCGCGCAGCACTGGGAGCCCCCACGCCTCGAGCGCAGGGCGCTGGTGCACTTCCACTGCCACCAGCGAGCCACGAGCGACGTCGACTGCGACCGGGCGGTGCTCGACCGGCTCGGGCTCGATTACGAGGTGCTGGACACCGGCTGCTGCGGGCTTGCCGGCTCGTTCGGTTACGAGCGCGGCGAGCGCTACGAGGTCTCTGTGGCCCTGGCCGAAAGGGTGCTGTGGCCCGCCGTGCGCGAGGCCTCGCCGCACACGCTGCTCTTGACGGACGGCTTCAGCTGCCGCTCGCAGATCGAGCAGGGGTCCGAGCGCTCGTCTCTGCATCTGGCCCAGGTGCTGCAGATGGCCCTGAACGAGGGTCCGAACGGCCCCAGCCTGCCGCGGCCGGAGCGCCGCTACGCTGCCGCGCTGTAGCCACGGTCGCGATCATCTCGGACACCCACCTGCCGCGAGGCTCGCGCGCCCTGCCCGAGGGCTGCGTGGAGCGGCTGCGCGGGGCCGATCTGATCGTGCACGCCGGCGACCTGGTCCAGCTATCGGTGCTGCGCTCGCTGCAGCAGCTCGGGCCTCGCGTGGTCGCGGTCCACGGCAACGTCGACGACGCCGATGTCCGAGCAGCGCTGCCCGAGACGGCCACGATCTCCGTGGACGGGGTTCACCTGGGGGTGATCCACGACGCCGGGTCTCGGCTCGGGCGCCTGGCGCGGATGCGCGCCCGCTTTCCGCAGGCCGCCGCGGTGGTCTTCGGCCATTCGCACGTGCCGCTGCACGAGCGCGACGCCACCGGCTTTCAGATCTTCAACCCGGGCAGCCCGACCGACCGCCGGCGCGCGCCCGCGTTCACGATGGGGCTGGCCCGCGTGCGCGCGGGCGAGATCGACTTCGAGCTGGTCGAGCTCTGAGGCCGCCATCAGCAGCCGAATGCGGAGACGGGGATGACCTCCGCGTTCGGCGCGTCGAAGTTGCCCGCCAGCCACCATACGTCCTCGCCGATCACGGTCAGCGCCGAGATCTGCGGCAGCCGAGCGACCGGGGTCCACATTCGGCACCATTTCCGGGCGCCGGGCTCCAGCAGCTGCCACCTCCGGGTTCCTCCTGTGAGCAGCAGGGAGCCGTTCGGGAGCATCGTGATCCCGCCCGGGAGCAGCGGGCCGCCCGGCGCGCCGGGGAGCGCCGGAAGGGCGACGTCCTCCCAGGTCAGGCCGCCGTCGGTGGTCTCGAGCAGCGGGAACGGCGAGAGCGAGTTCACGAGCAGCGCGCTGTCGCGGCCGGTAGCGACGAGCGCCACCTCGCCGCAGGCATCGACCTGATCGGGCAGGACCGGCTGCAGCCAGCTGACCCCGCCGTCGGCCGAGCGCAGCAGCGGCTGCATCGGGTTTGCCGCCATCGCGCACGCGCCCTGGACGTAGGGCCCGAGCGTGACGCAGGGACCGGCCGACGGGCAGCCCATGGGCGCGGAGCGCCACCGCTTGCCGTCCGCGCTCGAGATCTCGGCCCGCGGGTGGGCGGGATCAGGGGTGGGGTAGGAGGGCGCCGTCGGATTGCGCAGGACCGAGGCGAACACGGCCTCGACGCCTCCCGCGGTGTAGCGGAAGCCCCCGAAGCTCAGCGGCGTGGCACCGCGCGGCACCGGCAGCGGCGTCCACGTGCGGCCACGGTCGCGGGTGGTGAGCGCGACCTCGTAGAACGGCGGGCCGCCGTAGGGCGGTTGTTCGGCGGCGAAGGCGGCGGCGATCACGCTTGCCGGCGCGTCCGCCGGGCCCGCCAGCGCGACCGCGTCACAGCGCAGAGGCGCGCCCACGACGGTCAACAGGCCCAAGCGGCTGATCGTGGACCGGGCCCTGATCGTGGGCACGGCTGTGACCGCGGCACCCTTCGAGATCTCGACGGCGTCGCGCGCGCACCAGGCGACGGTCGATGGCGCGCGCGGCTCGGCCGAGATCGGCGACAGGCCGGCCGCGGCCTCGGCCAGCACCTTCGATCTGCCGAGACTCGCGAAGACCGGGGGCGCGAGCACATCGAGTGGCGCCTCCCCGAGCAGGGCCTGGAGGCCGCCGTGGAAGTTGCCGAGCCTGACCTCGGGACCCCTCGGGGCTGCGCTCAAGACCTCGAACTGGAAGGCGAACGGCTGGTCTGAGCCGATGATCGAGACCAGCGGCGCGAACCCGGTGACGCTGACCAGTGCCCCGGGCGCAGCGGCCCGGGGCGCAGCGGCCAGCTGCGCGCACGCGGCCGGTGACGGGCACCAGCCGGGTGTCGAGCGCACGAGGAGCCTCACCGCCGCGACTCCCTCCCGGGTCTCGGCAGAACAGCCCTTGCCCGCGACGAGGCACTGCACGGCGATCGGGTAGACGCCCGACGCCAGCGGGGCCACCCGCACGGGGTCACCCTCGATCCACGGCGCGGCGGGGAGCACGAGAGTGGCGCGGAACTTCGTGTGCGAGACCCACCGGATCGTCACACCCTCGTAGCGCAACCCGAACCTGCAGCCGTCCCAGCAGAAGTCCACGGTGCTGCCGGCGCCGGGCCACGCGCGGGCCAGCCTTCCGGTGATCGTCACCGTGGTCCCCGGCGCGGCAGTCCCTGGCGAGACGGTCAGGGCGACGTTCGGCTCGCGAGGAAAGATCAGCCGCCGAGCGCGAGGTGGCAGCTTGAAGATGGGGAAGGCCGCGCGGAAGTCGAGCAGCTGGTCGAGGACGACGGTGTGGATGCCGGCCGCGAGCGGCTCGATGCGCAGGCAGCCCGAGATCCGGCCGTCCATGGTCTGGGTGAGGCCGGTGTCCGAGGCGCTGCGGGCGCATCCTCCGCCCGCCGCCTGGCCCGGGTGGCTGACGCCGGCGACCGGCGCGGCTCGAGCGCACCCGGCCACGAGCATCCCCAGCGCCACGACGACGGCGAGTCCCGGCCTCATGCGCCGATCCTCGCGCGCGCGAGCCGCGGGCGCATCCACCCTCGGCTGGGAATTTCCCACCCCGAGTGACGGCGCCATCCACGTCGGCTGTCCTCCGTGCGAGATGCCCTGTTCGGTGCCGAGTCATCTCCGAGCAAGCCGCGAAGGGCTGCCGTGAAGCCCGGGTGCCACACTGGCGCGCATGGACCTCTCGCTGTTCTTCGCCGGCACCGCGGGATCGATCCCGACCGCTCGGCGCGGCCTGCCGGCCGTGCTGCTGCGTCGTGGCGGCGACCGGATCCTGTTCGATTGCGGCGAGGGCACCCAGCGCCAGCTCGTGAGCTCGGTTGGGCTGACCGAGCTGACCGAGATCTTCATCACGCACCTGCACGCAGATCACTGGCTCGGGCTGCCCGGGCTGCTGAAGACCTTCGATCTGCGCGCACGGGACAGGCCGCTCGCGGTGTACGGCCCGCCCGGGCTCCGGGAGCTCGTCGTGCTGGCGCTGCGCGCCGCGGGACGCGTGCGCTACGAGCTCCAGCTCACCGAGCTCGCGCCTGGCGACATCCTGCTCCGCGGCGGCTACGCGATCGCGCCCGTCGAGGTGTCCCATCGCACGGCGGCGTTCGGCTACGTGATCTACGAGGACGAGCGTCCGGGCGTGTTCGACCCGGAGGCGGCGACTGCGCTCGGGATCGAGCCCGGGCCTGAGTT
>Ga0070735_10003373_pt1 | contig 14046 bp, 10 predicted proteins | sample Coa_R1_FD_66443 | JGI IMG/M metagenome (GOLD analysis project Ga0070735, IMG submission 66443) | Surface soil microbial communities from Centralia Pennsylvania, which are recovering from an underground coalmine fire - Coalmine... | ecosystem: Environmental > Terrestrial > Soil > Unclassified ...
CAGAATTGGCGGGATCGTCCGTGCGGGTGGCGGCTGTCGCGGGATTCCCTCTAGGAGCGAACACCGCCGTCATCAAAGTCGCAGAAACGGAAGGAGCGATCCTTGACGGAGCACGGGAAATCGACATGGTTCTAAACATCGGCGAGCTGCGCGCCGGCAATTTGGACGCGGTCCGGGCCGATATCGCCGCCGTCGTTGCCGCGGCTCACCTCCAGGGTGCGCTGGTCAAAGTGATTCTTGAAACCGCCCTGCTAAACGATCAACAAAAAACCGCCGCTTGCGAACTAAGCAAGCTGGCCGGCGCCGATTTTGTCAAAACTTCGACCGGCTTCTCGACCCATGGCGCCACGGTGCACGACGTGGAGCTGATGAGGCGCGCCGTCGGCCCGGACACCGGCGTCAAGGCGTCCGGCGGAATTCGTACATTTGAAGATCTCGAAGCCATGCGGGCGGCCGGCGCGAACCGCATCGGCACCAGCTGCGGAGTTCAAATCCTGGAGGCCATGCAGCAGTGACGACACACGCCACAACCCAGCGCCGTTCCGCTCTTCGCTTCCGTGAGCGCGCCGAGCTGCTCGATTTTCTGCTCGAAGTGTCGCGGATCAGCTCGGAGACGCTGGATCTGGCGGAACAGCTCTCCACCATCGCCTCCATCGTGAAAGAAGTGGTTCCCTACGATGTCTTCGCTATCCTGCTCTACAGCGAGCGTACACACGCTCTCACCATCCGGCATGCTATCGGCCACCGCGAAGAGGTTGTGCGCAGCTTATCGATTCCGCTCGGGGAAGGCATCGTCGGAATAGCTGCCGCGCGCCGCGAACCCGTGCTGGTGGAAGACGTCAATCTGGATCCCCGATATCTGAACGCTCTGGACGCTGTCCGCAGCGAGCTGGCCGTACCGATGACCGCCCGGGGAAAGCTGGTGGGCGTGCTCGACGTGCAATCGACGCGTGTGAAAGCATACGGCGAGCAGGACCGGTCCATGCTCAGCCTGATCGGCTCACGCGTAGCATCTTCCATTGAAAACGCGAGACTGTATCGGCGCGTGGACCGGCAGAATCGCACGCTGCGGACTCTGGCGCACCTTTCCCGCGAATTCAGCGCGATCCTGGACCTGGACGAGCTGCTGACCAAGATCGCCTCTGCGATCCGGGCCCTGATTCCGTATGATGCCTTTAGCGTCTTTCTGGTGGATAGCGAAGGCAGCATCCTTCGCAACCGTTTTAGCGTTCGCTACGACCAAAGGGTGAAGATCGACAACATTCCTCTGGGAAAAGGCATCACCGGCGCGGCTGCTGAATCGCACGAGCCGGTTCGCGTGCTCGATACCGCTGCCGATCCGCGCTATATCGCATCGCATCCTGGCATCCGCTCGGAACTGGCGGTTCCGCTGATCGTCCAGGACCGCGTCGTGGGCGTCCTGGATGTCGAAAGCGAGCGCATCTCCTTTTTCACCGAAGATCACCAGCGCACGCTCTCCCTGCTGGCCCAGCAGCTGGCGAGTTCCGTAGAAAACGCACGCCTGTACGGGGAAGTGAACCAGCGCGAGCAGCGCATGGATCAGGATCTCAAGGCCGCGCGCCAGGTCCAGCGCATCCTTCTGCCACGCGAGGATCCGGAGATGCAGGGATTATCGACCGGCATCCGGTCTCGCCCCGCACGCGAGATTTCCGGCGACGTGTTCGGTTTCTTCGAGCAGGCCGAGGACTCGAGCGTCATTGCCTTCGGGGACGTGAGTGGAAAAGGCGCCGCCGCAGCCCTATACGGTGCGCTGATCTCGGGCTTGCTGCGGACCCTCGCCCGCCGGCGTAATCCAGCGGAGCTGCTCAAGAAACTAAATGAAACTCTGCTCGAGCGCAAAGTGGAGGCCCAGTACGCCACGCTGCTGGTCGCGTTGTGGCAGCCGCCGCTGCGCAGATTCGTCCTTTCAAACGCCGGAGCCGCGCCGCCGTTGATTCTTCGTAGGGGCGAGATTCTCGAGACCAAGATTGAGGGCGTTCCGATCGGACTGCTCGACGATCGTGAATACGATGAAGTCGAGCTCACCGCTGAGCCGGGCGATGCGCTGGTCTTCTACTCCGATGGCGTCGATGAGCAGCCCAACGAGAAGCATGAAGACTTCGGGCGGGAACGCATCATTCGGGTCGTCAAGAAACATGGGTCCGAACCGCCCCAAGCTATCGCGGACGCCATCATTGCGGCCGTCGACAAATTTCGTGGAACTGTCCCCATTTTCGACGATCAAACCGTCATCGTTCTTCGGGTAATCGGATGAGATTCGCCACGCAAACCACCATGAAGCCGCTGGATTATGTGGATCGCACTCTGATGTGCGACGGCGTCGCCTTGGCGGATATCGCCGCGAAGGCTGGAACGCCGTGTTACGTCTACTCCGCGGCCACTATCCTGGCGAACTATCGGGCGTATGAAGGCGCGCTCAAAGGCGCGCCACACACTATATGCTATGCGCTGAAAGCCAATGGCAATCTGGCGATTCTGCGTCTGCTGGCCCGCGCGGGAGCCGGATTCGACATCGTATCCGGAGGCGAGCTGTATCGCGTTCTGAAAGCCGGCGGCGATCCCGCCAAAGTAGTGTTCTCGGGCGTGGGCAAAACCTCCGAGGAGATCGACGCCGCCCTGGCCGCCGGAATCTTCGCGTTCAACTGCGAGTCCGAGCCCGAGCTGGCGCTGGTGGACGCGCTGGCGCATAGGCGCGGGATCCAGGCACGGGTCGCTCTTCGCGTGAACCCCGACGTCGCCGCCAACACTCACGCCCATATCGCGACCGGGAGCCTTGGCCACAAGTTCGGGATCGACATCGGCGAGGCTGAGGCAGTCTACACGCGCGCACGGCAGTTCGAGAACCTGTTGCTCGAAGGGGTGAGCTGCCACATCGGCTCACAACAATCCGATTTCGAACCGGTGATGCAGGCGGCCGGCCGCGTACTCGAATTGGTCGCCCTTCTGCGGGCCAAAGGTTTCGACATCCGGCATGTCGATCTCGGAGGCGGCCTCGGCGTCACTTACAAACCGGACGAACCGGCGCCGCCCATCGGCGGCTTCGTCGCGGCGTTGCGTGAGAAAGTGGCAGGTCACGATCTGCATTTGTTCCTGGAACCTGGCCGGTCGATCGTCGGCGACGCCGCAGTGCTGGTGACGCGCGTACTTTATCGCAAGAAGAGCGGCGACAAGGAATTCGTCGTGGTGGATGCCGCGATGAATGACCTCATCCGGCCTGCTCTCTACGACGCGCATCACGAAATCCTTCCACTGCGCGCAACGTCAACGGGCTGCGCGCTGCTCGCGGACGTAGTCGGACCGGTTTGCGAATCCGGCGACTTTCTTGCACGGGATCGGCAGATGCCCGAGGTGTTCCCCGGCGATCTTCTCGCCGTGTGCACTGCCGGAGCCTACGGTTTCGCGCAAGCCTCCAACTATAATGCCCGCCCCCGCCCCGCCGAGGTGTTGATCGAAGATGGTTCCTGGCGCGTGATCCGTCAGCGGGAGACCTTCGACGACTTGATCCGCGGTGAGGAGTAGGCCGAATCGTCAGAACCGGCCGAGCAACTTCGTGAACGCCGGATTCTCACGTGGCAGCACGTTGGGCCAGGTTCGCTCGATCCCGTCCGGTGACGGGGCATTTTCAAACTCGACGATTAAATGATGGGCTGCGGCCGATTTTGCAGCGCGGCGATAGAAGTCGATCATTTGCTGGTCGGAACGATTCAGCAGGTCAATCTTCACGCCGGCCTCGCCTCTTTTTTCGAAATCGCCGAATCGCTGTTCCATCTGCCGCTCGAACTGAGGAGAATATTCGATCGGGAACAATTCCTTGGCTTGCTGAGAGGGCGGCTTGATCCAGGAAGTGTCCGCCATCGGCGACGCCGGATTCAGATTCTTCAGAATCTCGGAATCAAGCAGCTTCCGAGGCTCGGAGGCTACCATCAGGACCCGCCATGGCGTCTCCGCCGGGGTCATGCCGTGCATGGCGATAGCCGCATCGTCCAGCCGTGGCGCGAGCGTGGTGCGCATCGTGGTGCCCTCCGGATGGAACACGAACATCCCTGGGTAGTTGTCGATCTGCGCTTCCGTGATCGCCACCCAGCCCACGCCCGGCTGCTCCACCAGGAACGGCAGGCCGATTAAAGACGCACGCTTCAACGTACTGAGCTTGGCGGGACGGGAGTCGTCTTCCGAAGCGCTCTGGTAATTTTGAAGCACCAGCGGATAGCCTTGGCCATCCTGCGCGAAATGAAAATCGGTCAGCTCCTCTTCGATCTGCAGATCCTCCACCGTGCTGGTCCGGGGAATGTAATAGCGAAAGGCCACGCCGTCATCGTATGCGCGGGCCTCTATAGTCACACGCCGCCCCAACGAACCGTTTTGAATGTATTGCGCGATCAGCGAGTTGTAGCGGTTTCGTATGCCCTGGCGCTTTCCTAACGGGAGCCTGTAGATGTCGTCGACGGATTCCGCCTTCGACGTGACCAAGCCCACGTTCTCTCCCAGAAACGGCTCCTGATCGTGGATCGCAATTCCCAGCAGAGAGGTGTCCATCAGAAGCTTTCCGCGATAGGAAATCTGGTACGCCAGCCGCACCAAGCGGCTGTCCTGGGGGGTCATGATGAACAGCCGCATCACGAGCTGGCCGTCGGGCGAGGTTACGTGCAATGGATCGGTCTGGGCAAACGCGGCGACGCAGGCCGCCAGCAGCAGCGCAAAGATTGGAAGATTGCTCGGAAGAATGTTTCGGCGTTTCACAACAAAAAAGGGAGTGCTCTCGCACCCCCTCTTCTATATTACGATTTCGGAGCGAACTACGCCCAGCTATAGCCAGCCTTCTTAAAAGGCAGCGACCGGACGCGATCGCCCGTTGCCGAGAAGATCGCGTTGGCGATTGCCGGCAGAATCGGAGGCATGGACGGTTCGCCCATACCGGTCGGAGGATTGTCCGACTTCACGTAGTGAACTTCGATGTCGGACGGAGCCGCGGAAATCCGCAGCAGCGGGTGCGTGTCGAAGTTCGACTGCACCACGCGGCCGCGATCGACCGTGATCTCCTGTTCCATCATTGCGCCCATGCCGTCGATGATGGCGCCCTGCGCCATATTCATCGCCTGACCGGGATTGATGATGGTGCTGCCGATGTCGGCCGCCACCCACACCTTGTTCACCTTCACCTTCTTGTTGCCGGAGACGGTGACTTCGGCGACTTCAGCGAAATAGCCGCTGTGACTGAAGTGGAATCCGACGCCCATGGCCGTGCCCTTGGGAAGCGTCTTCTTGCCCCAGCCAGACTTCTCGGCAACCAGGTCGAGGACGCCCCGCATACGGGACGCGTTGAACGGGGCGCCGCCAAAACCACCCGCGGGCGGCGCTGGCTTGGTTTGGGCCAATAGGTCGCGGCGGAACTGCACCGGATCCTTGCCGGCCGCATGCGCCAGTTCGTCGATGAAGCTCTGCGTGACGAACGCCATCGCATTACTGGTAGGAGCGCGGAGCGATCCGGTGCGGATCGCCAGCGGCTGGACCGAAGTGTACAGCGCAAAATTCTCGATGAACGGCTGCGGGAACTCGGTCGCTCCGATTCCGCCCGCGCTGACGGACTGGATCGCGGGACCCTTGCCCTGGCCGTCGTTCTTGGCGCCGTAGGTGACGAAGTGATTCCGCCACGCGACCACCTTGCCCGATCCGTCGAGACCGGCGGACAGGAACTGGAACCCGCCCGGACGATAGTAGTCGTGCTTCATATCGTCTTCGCGCGTCCAGAGCAGCTTCACCGGAGCTCCGACTTCCTTCGAGATGTACGCCGCTTCCGCCGCGTAATCGTTGGTCAGCCTGCGGCCGAAGCCGCCGCCGCCGCGGACCATGTGCAGCGTGACCGCGCTCTGGTCGATGCCGCAAGCCTGCGCGCCCAACGTGCGGGCGCTCCCAGGAATCTGGCTGCTGGTCCAGATCTCGAGCTTCCCGTCCTTGAAAGACGCTGTGCAGTTCTGCGGTTCGAGCGGTGCGTGTGAAATGAACGGATAGGAGTAGTTCGCCTCCACCATCTTCGCGGCGGACTTGATCGCGCCTTCCGGGTCGCCGTCCTTGCGCGTAGTGCTCATCGGCTCGCCCATGCCGATCTGCTGAGCCTTCGCCGCGTATGCCGTGCTGCTGTGATCCGCGGTCGCGCGAGTGCCCTCGTCCCAGGTGACTTGCAGCTTCTTGCGTGCTGAATTCGCCTGATACCACGATTCCGCGACGATTGCGACTCCACTCTCGAGACCAGGATCACCCGGCAGCACCGCGGCGGTGACATCCGGCCGATCGACCACGAACGCAGCCTTAATACCCGGCAGCGTCTTGATCATGTCGAGATTGTGCGTCTTCACCTTGCCGCCGAACACGCCGCACTTCTCGTAAACGGCGTACAGCATTCCCGGCAGGGTCATATCGATCGTGAACACCGGCTTGCCGGTAACGATCTTCGGAAGATCCGGGCTCGGAACAGTCGTCCCGATGATCTTGTAGTCCTTCGGGTCTTTGTATTTGATCGACGCGGCCGCTGGAGGCGTCATCGTGGCGACTTTCGAAGCCAATGACCCGTATGTGGCCGTCCGGTTGGATGCCGCGTGCATCACCTTTCCGGAACCCGTGGTCAGCTCAGACGCGGGAACGTTCCAGGTCTGCGCCGCGGCGTCAACGAACATCTGCCGCGCCTGCGCGCCAAGCTGGCGCATCGGAACCCAGTTGGTCGGGGTCGCCGTGCTGCCGCCCGCGATCTGGCCGCCGTACTTGGCCTGATCCTGATCGGCCTGGACGACTTTAACGTCCTTCCAATCGACGTCGAGTTCCTCGGCGATCATCATCGGCAACAGCGAGCGAACGCCCTGACCGACTTCGGGGTTCTTGGCAATGATGATGACGCTGTTATCGGAATTGACGGTAATGAAATCAGCCGGCTTCAACGGAGCCGCTGGTGCGCCGAACCCGCCCGCGCCGCCCCGGCCACCGGCTGGAGGAGCGCCTTTGGCTGCGCCCGGTCCCTGCTGGGCGTCCGCCTTGAATGCCCAACCGAATAGCACGCCGCCGGTTCCGGTGGCTGCCACAGTCAAAAAGGAGCGACGATCTACTTTTTTACCCACGTTGTTCTTTTTCATGATCGTTCTCCCTTACCTTGCCCTTCCAGCGCCGCCGCCGGAAGTCGCACCCGGACGGGCCGAGGCGAGCTGCGCCGCGCGATGAATCGCCTGGCGGATTCTGAGATACGTTCCGCAACGGCACAGGTTGCCGTACATCGCGGAGTCAATGTCTTTGTCGGTGGGCTGAGGCTTGGTCGCGAGCAGCGCCGATGCCGACATCATCTGGCCAGCCTGGCAATATCCGCACTGCGGGACGTCCACTTCCATCCAGGCTTTCTGCACTGGATGTGTTCCGTCCACGGACAGCCCTTCGATGGTCGTCACCGGATCTTTCACGGTGCCCACCTGTGTCTGGCAAGAGCGGACCGCTTTGCCGTTCACGTGGACCGTGCAGGCCCCGCACAGCCCGGCGCCACAGCCGAACTTGGTGCCTTTCATGTCGAGAACGTCTCGGAGTACCCATAATAGGGGCGTATCCGCGGGCACATCTACAGTCTTGGACTGCCCGTTCACTTTGATCGTATATGCCATGTCATTGACTCCAGATTCTACCGGGCTCTCATGGGCCGAGCCGGCTGCGGAATACATCCGTTGAGATAATCGGTCTGATCCGCAAATCTCAATAGAAAGTAACACTTACACTATAAGGAGTCAAGGGGCCGCCGCCACCAGCTCGATCGCCACGGTGGCGTCCAGCGACGGCAATCCTTCCACGATCAGAGTCGATTCCGCTGGACGCGTCGAAGCACCCAGGAACTCGGGCGCCAAGGCTGCGGCTTTCTCCGCCGTGGGTGGATTCAGCGAATAAATGCTCAACAACTGGGTTCCGGAGTACGACGTTCTCATCGTTTCCAATACCCGGCCCAAACGGCCATAGGCCAAACGGAGGTCCTGGTCGGTATCCTGGAACGCCATTTGCGTGGCGGTGAATACCAGCTTTGCTGAACTCTTTCCCGGCTTCTGGAGACGACCAACCCCTTCGCATGACATCCCGGATTCCACCGCCAGTCGCGTAAGTTGAACGAAGTTCGCTGCTGCCCCTGGGAACGACGACGTTATCGCCGCCCGCGCGGTGTCCACCTGCGTGAGGTCCCCCATGAAGCACGTGACCTGCACCATCACCGCGTCCTGAGACTTAGCCGACGCCTCCAACTCGGAGACACGCTGCGCCGGAAAGAATGCCAGGCCATCGGGATTGAGCGTCTTCTTGTCATTCTTTTGGATGCTGATGCTCTCGATCATCACCTGTGCGCCGACCATGGGCAGCGCTCCTACCTGGATCGTCGTCACCGCGGGCAGTGGCATTTTCTTATCCGAAAACTCCTCGGCCACGATGGTCGCCACGCGGCGCATGTCTCCGGTACCCGCGACAAACGCCCGCAGCTTCACGAACGTCGCGCCTCCATTGGCGCGATCCAAGGCCTTGAGCGCGTCGTGCACCTGCTGAGTCAGCAGGCCTTTTGCCGAAAGGGGTGAGATGCTAAACACCAGCCTGCTCGCTTCCGCTATAACCGCACTCGGAGGCCCAGGCGGAAGCGGCAGCGTCTGCGTATCGACCTCTTTTTGCTTCTTGGGAGGCTTCACGGGCAGGGGGGCTGATTGTGCCCAAAGCTGTCCTGCGGCCATAAGGGAAACAACCAGCAATAGCCCGAGGTTGGGGCGCATCATCGCATAGCCGCCGACGCGATTTTAGCACTTATTCGCTGGCGCGGACCGCGATTAATGGCGCTCGCACTGATTGCCGATCTATACCCAGTAGTGCCGGCCCGGGGTTCCAAAGGATGATGCCCTTGACACGGATCTTTCATGATCGACATACTAGTGCGCAGTATCCTTAAACGATCTTAAGAAGATAAGCGATCGGCTGGGCGACCGCTTGTTGCAGTTCCTCATTGGTAGAGCAGGGAGGGATCTACATGAAACTCAAATTCACGTTCGGCTTCGTAGTGATTATCGGCTTCGCCATAGGCATGAGCCTGGGACAGACGCCCGCTCCTAAAGCGGCTCCCAAAGCGACGAAAGCCGCTCCCGCGAAAGCGGCCGCATCGCCGGTCGATTCGGTCATTGAATCGGTCAAAGCCGGATTATCGGAAAGCCTGATCATCAGAACCTTGAAGCGGGACAACAAGCCCCTCGATCTCACTCCCGCCGACCTGGTGAAGCTGAAGAACGCGGGTGTGTCGGAGAACATCATCAATGTGATGCTCGATCCGGCCAGCGCACCAGCCGCGGCTGCGGCTCCGGCGGCACCTGCGCCTGCTCCCGTAGCAGCGGCCGCACCCGCGCCGGCGCCCGCTCCTGAACCGGTAGCGGCACCGGCACCCGCCCCTGCGCCCTCGGCCGCGACCACGCAAGCCGAGAAGAAACGGGTCATCGTCGACGAATTCGATTTCTCGGCTGTGAAGACCCAGGTACAAGCGGTCTTCAACACCCAACAGGACATCGGTAAAGGCATCCGCGCCATGCTGGTCACGCGCCTGGCTCAAGCTAATAAAGTAGTGATCGTGGAGCGCGCTAAAATCGCCAATTTGACCAAGGAGCAGGACTTTAATGCGAGCAACCGGGTGAAACAAGGCACCGGCGCGCGCGTCGGCCAGATCTCTGGCGCGGACGCCATGCTCTCCGGCGACATCGTAGTCTTCGGCCGGGACGACAAAAAGAAGAGCGTCAAGGGCGGCGGCCTCATCGGCGGTGTGATCGGTGGAATCGCCTCCAGCAAGAATGAGGACAAGGCCGTGGTCACCATCGACTACCGGCTGATCGACGCCGAGACGTCCGAAATTATCGCGACTGGCGAAGCCAAAGGCGAGTCCGTCCGCAAGGGCAACGCGCTCGGCGCCATCGGCGGAGTGCTTGGAAAGGGTGTCGCCGGCGTTCAAGTCGATATGACCAGTTCCAACTTCGCCGAGACCATCATCGGCGAGGCGACTCAGGATTGCGTCAACAAGCTCGCGGATATTCTCCTGGGACAGACCGCCAATATGAAGAAAGCCGTCCGCGAAGTGGAAGGCCGCGTAGCCGATGTTTCGGGAAAGACGCTGGTCCTCAATGTCGGCTCGAATGACGGCGTCAACGTCGGAGAGGTGTTCGAGGTCCTCAACATCGTCCGGGAAGTCAAAGATCCGGTAACCAAGGAAACGCTGGATGTGGTCACCGAGAAAACCGGCGAAATGACCATTACCAGTGTGCGTGAAAAAGTCGCGACCGGAACTTATACGGGATCGCCCGCGAAGGTCGGTTTCATGGCGCGTAAAAAGATAGCTCAGTAAATCCAAACAGAGAGGCAAATATGACGAACCGAAAACTCCTGGTAAGCCTGTTGGCCGCATCTGCCACGCTGGCTTCCGCGCAGACTAAGAAGGCGCTCATCATCGAGCCCTTCGACTATTCAACCGTAATGACCAGCGTGCAGGCCATCTTTGGCACGCAGCAGAACATCGGTACGGGCATCGCTGCCATGCTGACTACGCGGGTCACGCAGGACGGCAAGTTCACGGTGGTGGAACGCCGCAAGATCGCAAACGTCACCAAGGAGCAGGATTTCAACGCGAGCAATCGCGTGAAGCAAGGCACCGGCGCGCGCGTTGGCCAGATTCGCGGCGCGGATCTCACGCTGATGGGCGATATCGTCGTGTTCGGACGCGATGACCGCAAGAAAAGTGCCGGCGTGGGCGCGATTGTCGGAGGCGCGGGCGGCGTCATCGGCGGATCAAAAGCGGATGCCAAAGCCGTGGTCGTCATCGACTACCGCTTGGTCGATGAGGAGACCAGCGAGATCGTCGGCACCGGCGAGGCTCGCGGCGAATCCACGCGCACCAGCAAGGGTTTTGGCGCGGCGATGTTTGTCGGCGGCATAGGCGCCGGCGGCGGCTTTAACATGACCAGCTCCAACTTTGCCGAAACGATTATCGGCGAGGCCACCATGGACGCGGTAAACAAGCTCTCCCAACAGATCGCCGCAGGACCTACAACGGGTAGCGCTGGCAGCCGCGAAAACGATCTCGACGCCATCGTGGCGGACGTCGATGGAGCCAACATCACCATCAACGCCGGAAGCGCGGCGGGTCTCGCTAAAGGCCAGACCTTCACCATCTATCACAAGGGCAAGGAAATCAAGGATCCCAAGACGGGTGAAGTGCTGGACGTGCAGACGTCTCCGATCGGCACGCTTACCATCACCAACGTTCGCGATCGCATCTCCACTGGAACTTTCGCCGCGTCGGGCGGCCCCGCTCCCGTGGTCGGCGACGTCGTCAGAAAGTAAGGATCGTATGCGAACTTCGTTCGCGCTCTTGATTCTCACCTGCCTAAGCACGCAGGCGCAGGTCGTCCCGCGCGTAGGCATTCCCGGCGTTGGCATCGGCGCGGGATCTCTGTGGCGAGGCAACCTGGGCGGGATTCTCGGGATGCAGCCGTCGCGGGTCACCATGGACGATCTCGGCCGCTTCGATCAATATCTCGGAGGCGCCGGTGCCTATTGCTCCGCGCTTACTCCAGGCGACTACGCCTCGAACCGGTTGATGATTCGAAGCATGGCGGCTTACGTCCGGACGATGAACGCATACTGGAGCAACAATCCGCAGATGCGTTCTTATCTGGGGCGTATTTCCACGCGGATCTCGGCCTTTCCCTGCGCCTGGGCAGGTGGCCAACCCGAGCCTCTGGCCTTTGATCCGGTGCCGCCGCCTGTCAACATGGAGCCACCGTTCTCCCTAACGCCGCCTGACGTGCCGAACGTCGCCGCCGCGGACAAGGAAACCTTCAGCGATCTTCGGGCTCGCTACTCGGTGGATGCGACTAAAGCCGCGTCCGCCTGGAAGAGCGCCGCGCAAATGAACGCCCGGCTGGCCGCACAGGGCGCGTCGCTGAACGCCGATACCGCCGCCACCGTCGCTCGCTTTCAGCTTCTGTTCGGCCTGGCCGCGGGTTCCATGCTCGACCACCGCTGGGACGAAGTCACCGAGCACCTTCAAGCTGCCGAACAAGAGACCGCGAAAGTCGCCAAAGTCGTTGGCCGCTAAATTCCTCGCACTGATCTTGATCGGGACGGTGGCTCAAGCGCAGCCACAATCCCCGGCGCCATCGCAGTCCTTTGCTGTTGCCGCCATCAAAGAGAACCAATCCGGTGAGCGTATTATGCTGTTTAATCCCATGCGCGGAGGCGGGTTCACCGCCAGCAACTGTTCTCTGGCGCTTCTTATTCAATACGCGTACGATGTGATGCAGTTTCAGATTTCCAGCGCACCGAGCTGGGTTCAATCGGACCGGTACGACATCTCCGCAAAGGGGGAACCCGGTTCGCAAGTCGCTGACATTCGCCCGATGCTTCAGCGGTTGTTAGAAGATAGGTTTCAACTGAAGCATCACTGGGAGACCAAGGAAGCTGCGGTATATCACCTCGTTGTCAGCAAGACGGCGAAGCTTCGGGAATCCGAACCCGGAGACTGCCTGCCATCCGGAGACGCTCCGTGTGGGGCGCTACGCAATTCTCCCGGCAACACCCAAGGCTACAGCCTGACAGCTAGCGATCTGGCCGGTTCGCTGTCGTTCTTTGTGGGACGACCTGTACTGAATTACACCGCCTTAGCCGGTAAATACGACATCGAATTGCAGTGGACGCCCGAGCGAGTCCAAATGCAATCACCATCGCCTTCGGAAGAGAACTCACCCTCGATCTTCACAGCGCTCCAGGAGCAGTTGGGCCTGAAGCTCGAATCGGCCAGAGGCCCGGTGAAGACCCTGGTGATCGATCACGTCGAAAGACCTTCTGAAAACTGATCGAAGCCGGTTCGCGACTCGGGCTGCGCCATAATAAAAACTCCGGATGTCAGCCGATCCCTCCACGCCGCTGATGCGGCAATACTACGGAATCAAGCAGCAGGTGCCGAACACGCTGCTGATGTTCCGGCTCGGCGACTTCTACGAGCTGTTCTATGACGACGCCGTCACTGCCGCCCGTGAGCTCGAAATCACGCTCACCGCACGCAACAAGGAAAAAGGCCAGCCGATTCCGATGTGCGGCGTGCCCTATCACGCTTCCGAAAACTACATCGCGCGCCTGATTCAGAAGGGCTATCGCGTCGCGATCTGCGATCAAATGGAGGTTCCCAGCGCAGCCACCAAGCTGGTGAGGCGCGAGGTCACCCGGATCGTCACGCCTGGCACCTCGATGAACGCGCAGGTGCTGCGCTCGCATGAAAACAATTACCTCGCGGCGGTGATGGCGCAAAACGGGCGCGCGGGTGTCGCCTACGTCGATATCTCCACCGGCGAGTTTCGCGCAACTGAAGTCGACGCTGCCGAAGTTCGCGCGGCGCTTGAAACGTTAAACGCACGCGAAGCTCTCGTTCCCGAAGGTTCAGCCGATTCCCTGCCCTGCCTCAAAACCGCTGTCGACGCCTGGGTCTTCGCGCCGGATTACGCCGCCCGCAGTCTCTGCGATCACTTCCATCTGCTCGCGCTCGACGGCTGCGGCCTTGAGTCTCGTCCGTTGGCAACCGGCGCGGCCGCGGCGATCCTCCATTACCTCCGCGATACCCAGCGCACTGCACTTGATCACCTGGAGCGGCCGGCTTTTTACAACCGCGCTGACGCGCTCATTCTCGACGCGACCACCGTCCGCAATCTCGAAATGGTCGAACCCTTGTTCGCAGGTGAATCCAAGGAATCGACGCTGCTCCACGTGCTCGATCGCACCCGCACGGGAATGGGCGGTCGCCTGCTTCGCCGCCGTCTGCTCGCGCCCTCGATCGACGTGGCCGAGATCGAAGGACGACTTGACACCGTTCAGGAGCTGTGTGGCTCCCCCATCTTGCGTGCGGACCTGGGCAAGCATCTCGATTCCATCCTCGATCTGGAACGGCTACTGGCCAAGGTTTCCCTTTCGTCGGCCGGCCCTCGCGACCTGCTTGCCTTGGCGCGC
>Ga0070735_10003374_pt1 | contig 14042 bp, 8 predicted proteins | sample Coa_R1_FD_66443 | JGI IMG/M metagenome (GOLD analysis project Ga0070735, IMG submission 66443) | Surface soil microbial communities from Centralia Pennsylvania, which are recovering from an underground coalmine fire - Coalmine... | ecosystem: Environmental > Terrestrial > Soil > Unclassified ...
GCGCCATTAGTCCGCTTACATGATCCCAGTGATTGTGCGTGAGGATTACATCCTCGACGTTCGACAGGTCGATATTTAGGTCGCGCGCGTTCTGCAGAACCGTTTCAGGGTGCCCGCCGGTGTCCAGTAATACTCGGTGTCCGTCCGCTTCGATCAGCGCCGAAAATCCCCATTCCCCAATGCCAATATGATCTCCTACCAACATTGTCGAAAGCAGCGTGATTTTGAGTGAATGAACCTCCGCCGAAGCCTCGTCTGGGCCAGAGTTGGACGCTTTTTCAGCCTTAACCCACGAAATTGAACTCGCCAGAAGAAGACAGCTAGGCAGCAAAAAGACAAGAGCGCGACGAAAACTCAAACCCGCTTTCATGACTGATCTCCAGTTTTTATGCACGAAATAAAACCAACACACCCGGCTCATGCCGCCGTATATCCGCCGTCGACTGGCAGAATCGCCCCAGTGACCCACGCTGATTCGTCGCTGGCAAGATAGACCGCCAGCCCTCCTACATCTTCCGGACGCCCGAGGCGGCCGATAGGGTGAGCGGCAGTTCGCTCGCGACGGATTGCCGCCGGATCTCGCGCGCCGGCCATCATGGCGGCCGTGAGTTCGGTTTCAATGAACGAAGGACAGATCGCATTCACGCGGACGTTCTGGAGCCCGTGATCGATCGCCATACACTTGGTAAGCAGAACAACCGCACCTTTGGAAGCGGCGTAAGCGGCGCGATTGCGTGCGCCCACCATGCCAAGAACAGAAGCAATATTAATGATGGAGCCTCCGCCGGCCTTGCACAGGTGCGGAAGAACAGCACGCGATAGCAACCACACGGCGCGAACGTTGGTGTTGAAGGTAAGGTCCCAGTCATCTTCTGTAACCTGCTCGACGGTACCGGGACGCAGCACTCCGGCGTTGTTCACCAGGAAATTCAGCCCGCCGAACCGATTCGTGATCTGCCCGAGGAGACGATTAATTTCGTCCGGGCGAGTGACGTCACAGGCGATGGCGACGACTCGGTCGCCTAGTTCATGAGCAAGCAGCTGAATGCGATCTTTGCGGCGCCCGGCCAAAGCGAGACGGGCTCCTTCGTTGGCCAAAGCGATGGCGCACGCCCGCCCGATGCCGCTGCCGGCACCGGTGACAATTCCAACTTTATCTTTCAAACGATCGGTCATGCGGATGATTGTAGCTGCGCAATCGAAAAGAGGTTACTGTGCGAGGAAGCGTTGCTGGTTTCTCCTGTCCCCTGCAATAGGTGAAAGCCAGCGCACGCAGGATGACCTTCACCACGCGGAGGAGCAGAGTGACGCTCAGAACATAATCTTCAAGGCTAGCTGCATTTGGCGGCTGCTTGTGGCCGTCGAATCCAGCGGAGAGAAGTTGCCAGAGCTCGTGAGATTCGCTGATCCGTCTCCGTTGAAAAGGGCGCTATTGACGATGGGGGGATTGAAGTTCGGTCGATTAAACAAGTTAAATAGCTCCGCCCGGAATTGGACGCTCATCCTCTCCGTGATGTGAGTGTCCTTCACCAGAGAGAAATCGAAGTCGACCAGGCCGGGTCCATAGACGTCGTTTCTGCCGGCGTTACCGAGCAGGTTGGAGCAAGTGCCCGGTGCCACAACACCCCCGGGCGCGAAAGGCACGCAATTGGCAGCGATAGCAGGAGTAGCCGCGGGCAGCGTAAAGCAGTTGGCTTTGAGATAGCCGCCGTAAGCGTTTTGAGGATTGACCGGGGAAGAGCAGTTGCCACCAGTGATTCGGTTGGGATAGTCGAAAGGAGCCGAGCTGCCCAATCCTAGAGGATCACCGGCGATGAAGGGGGTAAACGGCATCCCGCTGCGAATTTGCATAATCCCGCCCAGCTGCCATCCTTGTGCCGCTCGGCCCAGAAAACCATTCCATGCTTTGGGAGCCGGAATGTTGTACAGGTAATTGACGGTCAGGTTATGGGTAATGTTGAAGTCTGCAGGGCCGCGGCGATAGCGCGGGAGGAAAAAGAAGAGCGCAGGGATCGAGTTCAGGAACGAATCGCTGGCGATGGAACCATCGCCTCCGTCAATCGCCCGGCTCCAGGTGTAGCTGCCACCGAGTTCCAAGCCATGGCTCATGTGCTGCTGAAGCTGCACTTCCATTCCGTGGAAGTACGAATCATTGTTCCACTGCAGAGTATCCATGCGGCCGATTTGCGGACTGATGAGGGTCGGAGGAGTGTTAGGCGGAAGGGCAGGCCATAAATACGGCGGATTCGACCCGTTCACGGGCAGGCTGGAATTGATATCGTCGGCGCGGAAGATCTGGTGTACACCTCGAGAACCGACGTAAGCAAGCATGCCGGTTAAACTCTGAGTCAACGCACGCTGCACACTGACGTTCCACTGCATCAGATAATCACGTTTGGGGTTGGGCTGAATGTAGGGAATGCGCAAGCCAAGGTTACTTTGAGTTTGTGCAGCCAGGATGTCGAATGCTTGCGTTGGGAATGAACCCGCCGGCAGGTTATTTACAGTTCCATTAAGAGTAAATGGAGCCGTATTCGTTGCGAACTGGCCGAGCAGGTACGGCAACGGAAGCACGTCGAAAATTGCAAAGCCTCCTCGGACTGAAGTCTTACCTTTCCCGCTCGGATCCCAAGCAAAGCCGATTCGAGGCTCGAAATTCCGATAGGTCGGGTTGTTCCATACGGTCTTAGCGACGATCGTGTCTTTGTAGGTCTGATTGTACGGACTGTGTAATGCCGATAGTTTGCCTTGCGCTTCCTCAGGAACTGTGGACATTTCATAGCGCAGGCCCAGATTGACGGTAAGCGTAGGTCGAAGATGAATGTCGTCCTGAACGTAACCGCCAAAGATGCTGGAGCGGAAATGAAAGTGTAGGAACGGTGCGCTCGGAAGCGGAGCGGCAAGAAACAACGGGTCGTTAGTAAGAAATCCGTTGTTGTTCGGGTCGGCCAGACTACCGAACGCAACCTCTCCAAACGGCGCCGCGTCATAGGCATTTAATTGAATTCGTTCGAATGCAAAGCCGGCTTTTATGCTGTGTTTCCCCTTGGTGATGAACAGATCGTCGTAGAGTTGATAGGAATTTTCGAAGAAATCGAGCTGCTCAATCTGGTTCAGACCTGCCTGTGCCGAAACATATCCCGCAACGTCGATCTGAGGGTTGTCTGCTCCTGGACTTTCTCCCAATGCCTGATTGTTCGAAAGAGGGTTAATTGCTGCCATCCCTTGCGCCGTATGCAGTGAACGGTTCAGACCAGCACGGATGGAATTCACGATTGAGGGACTAAAGATGTGCGTCTCTTCCAAAGCGACGTAAGCTCGTCCCGTCGAGTTTCCAATGAGAACATCGTTGGCGGAATCGGGCTGCGAGGCGGTCGCATAGTCATATTGATAGCTCAAAAAAGCGCTGTCGTTATTGGAAAAACTGTGATCGAGCCGGCCCGTTCCAAAGTTCTCCGAGGTCTTGTGGCCCCCGTTGAACGCGTTGAACCCGATGTCACCGTTGCTGCTATATCCGAGGCTGGGATTTGCCGGTCCCCACAAACCGAGATAAGGCAGAACATTTTTATCGATTCCAGTTGTCGGATCGGGATTAGCAGCGCCCGTCACCTGATGCGGCGTGCAAGCGTTCCCGACAGGTTGCGAGCACAAAATGCCCTGCCGGACGGCCGCCGAGAACACTGGGATCACGGTCGTAACGTTTTGACTCTCTCTCAGTCCCTCATAGTCTGCAAAGAAAAATGTTTTGTCTTTGACGACCGGACCACCTATCGATGCTCCGAACTGATTACGATGAAAGAGCGGAATTGGGCCCGGCAGATCGAAAAAGTTCTTGGCGTCAAGGGCGCTATTGCGCGTGAATTCGTACAGGTCGCCATGGAATTGATTAGTCCCGGACCGGGTGAGAGCATTGATGACACCGCCGGCAGTGCGGCCGTATTCCGCCGAGTAGTTGCTGGTCAACACAGAGAATTCCTGGACTGCTTCTGCTCCCAGAGTCGATCCTTCCACGCTACCCGGCCCGCCATTCGAATAGTCGTTCACATTAATGCCGTCGATGCGGTAACTGTTCTGGGTAGGCCGAGTGCCGGAAATCGTCATTTGCAGGCCATACCCGCGTCGGGCCCGGTCCGGAGATCCGGTATTCGCCTGGATGGACCCAACCGAATCGACACCGGGCTGCAGGGTTGCAAGCTGTGTCCAGTCACGACCGTTGAGCGGAAGCTGTTCGACCGTCTGCTGGTTGACCACGCCGCTGATAGTGGAGTTGGTCAACTCGACAGGAGGAGCCTTGTCGGTAACGACTACCATCTCGTTGATCTTGCCGACCTGCATCTTGAAATTCATTAACTGCTGCGCTCCGATCGTCAGAACAACGTCCTTTTGTTCCATCGTCGAGAAGCCGGGTGCGCTGGCTGAGATATCGTACTTGCCCGGCATGAGGTTGGGGGCGGTATACAAACCCGAAGCATTTACATCCGTTGTACGGACCTCGCCGGTAGCTTCGTTCTTGATGCTGATCTTGACATTCGCAATCACGGCGCCTGTCGTGTCGGTAACAGTTCCCGTCAAAGTGGCGCCGGTGACTTGGGCAAAAACCACGGCAGGAAGAACGAGGGCAACAGTCAACAGCAAAGGTACAAGGAGCCCATCCATGACTCTTTCTGCAGTTCGAGTTCGCACAAGAACCCCCTTTGGCCTACACAAGAACCTGAATGTCACCGCCTGACACGTAAAGCAAATCTGATTTCCCCAAACCGTCCGCCCGAGGAGCAAGAGGGGCGCACATACCTGTGATCTACTAGCTTTCAGCCCACCGGACAGCTGAACGTTAAAGCCCCAGTAAGAAACGGACTATTGCGCGATGTCTGCGTGCAAAAATTATTGATCACTCTATGGGAAGTCTTGTGAAATTGGCGAAAGAAATCTTAAGAATTTATTTTTTTGATGGTAAGCATGGAATCGCAAGGACTTAGCCAATTTCCCGCCACTCATCGGACCTGCCGGGCCGGCCGCTGTGGCCCCGATCAGCCCAATGTGTGCCTAAAAGAACTGGCGCCACTGGAACAAGTCAGGACGGTATCCCACCAGGTCGTCATACTGTACAAATTCCAGAAAATTGCCTTCCGGATCCCGTATGAAAATCGCATTGATTCCCTCCCGAATGTTGACTGCGTCGTTACTGATCAAATCCACATGATGAGCTTTGAGCCGAGCGACCACCTCGTTCACGTCCGCCACCACGAACGTGAGATAGGAGATTCCCTGGCGCTCGAAAACCCATTCGGGATTCGGGCTCTGCCGAAGTCTAGTTTTCTTGGGCTGGATTAATTTGACCCGTTCCCCGTAAGGGGTCTGCAGTCGGATGATGCGGAATCCGTGCGGGCTGGTGCCGAAGCGGGTGCTCGTTTCCGGTTGGGCCTCAGCGTCGGTGGCAAAGCGCAGACCGATCACCTCGGTATAAAAGTTGAACATCCTTTCCAGATCGACGCAGACGATTCCGGGTTCGAGAGGCGCCACCATGCGCAACGACCACGGCTGCTTCGGATGAAAATCCATGTGAGATTCTTCCCTGTTTTGAATTTCGCTGTGCAACCGCCTGCGCCCCGCCAGGAACTAAACAGGTTTCGCAGCAAAGCTGAGCGGCTTCCGCGTCATCGTAAAACAGGCTCCCGCCGCCAGAAACAGCAGCAGGCCCGCCAGATAGAACGCGAGGTCGAAGCTGCCCGTCCACTTCACAATGTAACCCGTGATAATCGGAACCAGCGAGCCGAAGATGTTGCCGCCGAGAATCAAGAATCCGGTGGCCGTTCCTACCATCTCCGGGTTCCAAACCAGATCATTGGTGAGTGCAATGTTCAGCGACAGCGCACTCGAGATGCAGGCCAGTGAAATCGAAATCAGCAGCAAGAGCAAAGATTCACTGCGGACCATGTTCGTCGCCAGAACCACCGCCGAGAGCAGAATAAATACCATAAGCAGCGTGCGACGATTGCCCAGCTTCACAGTCTCATCGGTCAGCATGCTGTCGCTCAATTTGCCGACAAGTAATCCCAGAACCACGGCAACAATATACGGAACGGAAGTGAACCAACCAGCTCTCACGATGGACATGTGCCGAGACTGCACCAGGTAGGACGGCAGCCAGAACAGAAACAGCAACATCGTGTACGCACAACAGCCTTGAGTGATGAACAGGCCCCACATTGTCTTGCGTCCGATCAAGCGGAGCAGGGCGCCCTTCGGCGGAGTGGCAGGCGTTGAGCCGGAATCGGTTTGGGACAGGATGTAATTCCGTTCGTTTTCCGGAAGCCACTTGCATTCCGAGGGAATACGGAAGAACTTCAGCCACAAAGCTACCCAGATGAATCCAACGGATCCGGTGATCAGGAACGAAACACGCCAGCCGGTTCTCAAAAGCAACCATGCCACGAGAGGCGCAGATATGGCTGGACCAGCGAATGTACCCGCATTGAAAATGGACGTGGCCAAGCCGCGTTCACTGGCCGGAAACCACTGACGTACAACTTTGCCCGACGTGGGAAACGAGGCCGCCTCGCCGGCACCCAGAGCCAGCCTTGTTGCCAACATGCTGCCGAACGTCACGGCGACACCAGTGAGCATTCCGGCGATCGACCAGATGCTGACCGACAATCCGTTCACGAACCGTGTTCCGATGCGATCGGTGAGCCATCCCCAGAGCAAAAGAAAAAAACAGTAGGTCCACTGGTAGGAAGAAAACAGCACGCCCATCTGACCGGCGTCCCAATGAAAATCCCTTGCAATGGCAGGCGCTGCCACCGAGAGATTGATCCGGTGCACGTAGTTGATGAAGAGATTTAAGAACAGCAAGGACGCGATATAGAACCGTTTGCCCGTCCAGAGAGAACCAACTTTCGCGTTGGCAAATGGCTCACCCGTGGATGCAACGCTAAAGTTAGTTCCTGATGACATATTGCCAGATCAATCTTGCGGACTCCTTGAACCTTTGGATCTTGCGAACATACTTAGTCCTCGCCCCAGCCAAAATTTGGCATCGGGTGCGGGATTGGCGGCAGGTCCCAGCTTCCGGTGGCCAGGGGTCGCACTTCGCGATCGATTCTGACATCGATCACGGTCGGCTTACCCGAGGCGATGGCGGATTCCAGTTGCGGCGCTAAATCCGATGGTTTCTCGACAGTGAGGCCTTGGGCCCCCATGGATCGCGCCATCATGGCATAGTCGGCGGAGAAAAGCTTTCCACTCGCGTCGTTGAAACTTACTGCCAGTTCGCGGTTCTTTCCGAAATATCCCGCCTGCTGATCGCGAATCGCGCAATAGCCGAAGTTATTCCAAACGAGCCACACCACCGGAATGTCGTACTCGACGGCGGTCAGCACAGCGCTGGCATTCATCATAAAAGCGCCATCGCCACAAAGTGAGACGACGGGCAGATCGGGAGCTGCGAGCTTGGCACCGAGGCATCCTGAAACCGCGAACCCCATGGAAGCAAATCCCCAGGTCTGCAGGAATGTCCGCGGCTTCCACGCTTCGTACTCGGCGACCAGCCAGTTGTGGTGAATGCCGACATCAGCGAGCACAATTCCGTCGGCGGGAACGACTTTCCGCAACTCGGCAACCGCCCGCTCAGGGCGAATGGGAATCGCGTCAGAAGTGCGGGGAGCGCGGGTCGCGTCTTCCCACTTTTTCCGCCATTCTGCAATCCGGTCAAGCCATGCACTGCTCGATCCATTACTCAGAGCTGGCGGTTTCGAGAGCATTTGCTGCAGAAAAATCTTCGCGTCACCGATAATGCCAAGCTCAGGACGGAAATTCCGTCCGATTTCAGCAGGATCAATATCCACGTGAATCAGCTTCGTGGGAGGAATGTTGTAGGTAAACCCGGGCAGCCATGCGCTCGTGGCACGATCGTCGAATCGCGTTCCAAGCGCGAGAATCACATCCGCATTGCGGCAGGCAGCATTGGCGGGATATGAGCCGTTCCTTCCAGTCGGTCCCAGGCTCAATGAACTGCGCGGGTCGAACACTCCTTTCCCAAAGGGAGTCGTCGCAACGGGAATGCGGAACGCTTCGGCGAACATCTGCAACTCGGGCTCTGCGGCGCTGAGTTCCACACCATGTCCGGCAACGATCACCGGGCGCTCGGCATTCTGCAGCAAACGTAGAGCTTCATCAACGGCCACCGGATCGGCAGCCGGCCGCGAGTATTCCGCGATCGGCCACTCGTTATCTCGTTGCACCGCATTTTCGTCGACCAATTCGACAAAAACATTCAGCGGAATATCGATATTCACCGGACCTGGCCGTCCATTGGTCATCAGCGCAAATGCTTGGCGTAATGCTAAAGGCAACATATCGGCGCGGGTGGGCTGGAAACTGCGTTTGACGTACGGACGCAGCACGCTGACGAAATCGCCCTGAAAGAACTTTCCAGTTTCCTGAAACGGGCCGCGGTTCCACTGTCCTGTGGGGACATTGCCGGTGATGTTCAGCATTGCTGAGGAATCTGCAGCAGCGGCAGCGATTGCAACAATCAGGTTGGTCGAGCCAGGACCGCAGGATGTGTAGGTCGCCGCTGGCCGTTGCGTGATACGGAAATACGCCTCTGCCATAAACCCAGCGGCAGACTCATGATGAACAGAAATCGTTTTGATTTCCTCCTGGCGGTCAAAGAGCCCGTCAAGGAGACCGAGTATGCCATGGCCGCAAACTCCGAAGATGTACGGCACCTTCTGCTGGATAAGGAAATCGACAATGTAGGCAGCTCCCTTCGAGGCGGGCTTCACACGTGCAGACTGCACTTCGCTGTGCGGCATATTTTCTCCCCAGAACTATTTCGCTATGCTGAATCCTCCGTCGAAGGCATCAGACATGCTCCAGAACATGGTCTTGACCTGCTGATAGGTTCGGATGCCTTGCAGGCCTTTTTCGCGGCCCAGGCCGCTGTCTTTAAATCCGCCGAATGGAGCCGCGGTGGAAAACTGCTTGTAGGTATTAATCCAGACCATGCCGGCTTCGAGCGCGCGGCCGACCCGCCATGCTCGCTTGTAGTCGGCAGTCCATATCCCGGACGCCAACCCATAGCTCACGTCGTTCGCTTGCTGAACGAGATCGTCCTCGTTGTCGAACGGCATGGCGCAGAGCACCGGTCCGAAAATTTCCTGCTGCGCAATCTGTGACTTATTGCTGATCCCGGTGACGATCGTCGGAAGGTAGAACGCGCCGTTGGCCAAGCGGGGATCGGAGGGACGTTTTCCGCCGATCAGAATTTCAGCCCCGTCCTTGCGAGCGCCATCGACCATTTTCTCGATGAACTCACGTTGCGAGAAGCTAGCACTCGGGCCCAGCTGGGCTCCGGGGGCATCCGGCAAATCGACTCGCAAAGCTTTCGCTTTTTCGATAATCATCGAGATGACCTGGTCGTAGACCTTGCGCTCGACGAACAACCTGGAACCGGCAGTGCAGGATTGTCCGGTGCCCTCGAAGATCGCCACCGTGGCCGCGTCCGTGGCCGCTTTCAGATCCGCATCGGCGAAGATGATGTGCGGCGATTTTCCCCCGAGTTCCAATACCGCCGGAATAATTTTCCTTCCGGCGAATTCTGAAATCCTGCGCCCGACTTCTGTTCCACCGGTGAAAGAAACCATCCGCACCAGCGGGTGATTGACGAGCGCGTCGCCGATCTTGCTGCCTGAGCCCGGCACAACATTCAGAATTCCGGGAGGAACGCCAGCATCGAGCGCGATGCGTCCCAACTCGATTCCGCAAGTCGGTGTGAAAGAAGCCGGCTTCAAAACGACGCCATTGCCGGCGGCGAGCGCTGCTGCGATCTTGTTGCAAGTGAGCGTGATGGGAGAATTCCACGGAGTAATCGCTGCAATGACACCCCAAGGTTCATACACCGTCATGCTCAGATAATTTCCGCGCGGCGGAGTGATTTCTGAACCCAACGTCTCTACTGCGGCGGCACAGTAGCGAAATGTCGCCGCGCCGTTGGTGACCTGATTCTTGCACTCCTTCCAGACTTTGCCATTTTCGAGCATCTGGCAGCGCGCCAGAAGGTCGGAGCGCTCCATCATCAAATCTGCGATCCGATTCAGTAATCGCGCGCGATCGTGCGGCAACATGTTCCGCCAAGTTGGAGCGCTCGCGGCTTTTTGCGCAGCATGCACGGCGGCATCAACGTGCGCTTCTGTGCCCGCACAAACTTCGTAATTGACTCCACCTGTAGCAGGATTTACGTGGGTAATATGAGACGGTGTGTCTTGAATCCATTCCCCGGATATCAGGAATGGCAGCGGTTTCAGCCCAACGACTGTTGCCATTTTTCGGTCCCCAAAATTGACAGGTTACTGATTCGCGCTATAGTAGGCGCAATAGACATGCGAGCCAGCCTACAATTTCGGCGATTCTAACACCGAATCCTGAAAAAAAGCTGAAGGGGAGAAAATGCAACGGCTGATTCGAGCTTCTCTGGTATACGCCTGCGTCCTTGTTGCCTGCCAGGTCGCACTCGCCCAGGATCAAGAACACTATGCGATGCCACTCCAAACGGTGCCGACTTTTTCTACTGAAAACATCGCGCGCCTAGGCCATTTTTACGTAGGCGGAAAGTGGGTGCAAGAGAAAGACGGGCACCACATGCGCGGCGCCATGTATGTCGAAGTATGGGTGCCGAAAAAAATCTTGCATCCCTATCCCGTATTGTTCATACAAGCCGGAGGCGGTCAAACCAATATTGCGCTGCTACAAACACCGGACGGCCGACCCGGGTGGGCTTACAACTTCGTGAATGCCGGTTACACCATCTACATGATGGATTTCCCGGCACGCGGGCGCGCGGCATTCAATCCCGGCCTTGATGGCGAAATTATTCCTCCGCGCAGCGGAGAACTGATGGAGCAAGTCTGGAGCGGGGGCGCACCTGCTCCGTCTGCAAAGCGCGATTGGGCAACCCGAAAGGATTACACGCAATGGCCCAGCGATGCGCCCAACAAAGGCCAAATCGGAGATCCAGTCTTCGATTATTTCGCGAAGATGGAACTGCCGTTCCCTTCCGCCGACGATATGGAACCGCTCGCTGCCGAAGATATCGAACAGTTGATGGATCTTATCGGCAAGCCTGTGATTCTACTCCTGCATTCGAGACTGGCGACTTCAGGCTGGCTCGCCGCCGATGCCCGTCCGAAGCTGGTGAAGGCGATCGTCTCCGACGAGCCATGGGAGCCGCCGATTGAGAATGCAGAGCTCGGTGTAACTGGTCCAGGACATGTGTGGGGCCCGACAAATTTCCCGATCACCTACGACCCGCCGATTAAGAGCGCCTCCGAGCTGCAAACCTACGAGGTCAAGGCCGATGCGCCGGGTCTCGTTCCCTGCTGGTTACAGAAAGACCCCGTACACAAGCTTATTAATCTCGAGAACATTCCGGTACTCGATGTCTCGGCCCAAGCCAGTTATCACCGGCCCTTTGCCCGCTGCATTGCTATGTGGCTGAATCAGGCCGGAGTGAAGACCGAGTATGTGCGACTGGAAGACGTCGGACTGCCTGGCAATGGTCACCAGATGATGTCGGAAAAAAACAGCGCCGGGATTGCCAAATACTTCATGAAGTGGCTTGATCAGCATGCACGCTAGGAAAAAGAAACTGGAGGTCGCAATTCCAGCGCGCCCGCCAGCTTTGCGCTGCTCGGTCGCGGAGCTAAGCGATAATCGCCTGGCTCGCCTTCAGTAGTTTTGCGACCTGTTCTGCGGACCACCCAAAGTTGTCCGCAATCAAAGAGGGCGGGTTGGCCGCGAGCCATGACGACAACGAAATCTCCTCGTACACAGGACTGTTAAACAGGATCAGAATTCTCGTAGGCTCATCCCCGATCTGCTCGACGAAGTGTCCGAATCCTTGCTTGATAAAAGCAACTCTTCCGTAGCGACACGCCCGTGTGCACCGAATATCGTCACGCGTGATCTGCCTGAAATGTAGTACTGCCACTCGTCGGCGTTCGGATGCCAATGCATTTCCCGCAGTGCGCCCGGCTTCAAGTCCTGGATGACACCGGTGAGCGTCTTCTGGATGGGAAATTCAAGCGATGAGGCAATTCGTTCTTCACCACCGGCAAACACATGCGGTTTCGTGCCAAGCAGGCGGAATTTATGCGGAAACTGATTTTCCGGAAGACTTGCGTTGCGGAACTTTTCCGGAGTGGCGGAAGGAATCTTTCCCTGCACGATGTATGCTTCCTCGCGCGGAATTCCAGCAAAGGCGGAAGGCGGCAAGTTGAGATTGCGAGAAAGAATCTCTGGACGTGTGTGCGCCAGCCAGTCGGTGATGCTGAACGTACCGAACTCTGAAAAATAACCGTCATCGAATACCAGGACGAAATGCGCTTCGCCGGGTCCAAGGTTTTGCAGCGCGTGTCCGTGTCCTTTGGGGAAATACCACACGTCACCGGGGCTGAAATCTGCAGACTCCGCCTGTCCATGAACGCATGCATGCGGCGCGGGCTTCTGATGTGGAAGTCGATCGCCCCATTTTCGGCAGGCACCGCGAGTTTCAGAAGTTCACGATCGAAGATATTCTTGCGAAGCGCGGATCAGAACGCAGAGTTGCTACTTGAGGATCGGAGCGAAAGAACACGAGCGATGTAGAACGGTCTTCAACCGCTCTCTGCAACCACTGGAAGGCCTGCTCCTTGTCTCCGAGTCCGCTATAGACCAGAGCGATGGCGTAGGGCGGCACGTATTGCTTGCGAATCCGCGTCTCAAGATCGCGAATAATCTCCCGTGCCCGTTCGGCGTTGCCGGAAGCCCCATAGGCGTGACCCAAAGATCCCTCGTAATAGGGATCGCCGCCCGAGAGTTGGACGGCTTTTTCAAATTCAGGAATAGCCTTCACATACTCATCGTGCTGTTCATAAACCTGACCGAGGCGCAGGTGAGTGCGCGGAAAATTGGGGTCGATCTCAATGGTCTTCTTCAGAGTGTCAACTGCGTGATCATATTGGCCGGCCAACGCAAACGTCCATCCGGCGTTGCTGCCTACAATCAGCGACAAGGGGTCATCCTGGATCGCATGTTCAGCTTCGCTGACCGCGGCTGGATATTGTCCGGTTGCAGCTAGGCATTCCGCGTACCAGGAGTGCGCCATGGCATAGTCGGGGTTCTCTGCCAGAGCGCGGCGAAACTCATCCTGCGAGGCCGAAGCGTTCCACTCGTAATAGAAATCAATGAACCCGAGATTAGCATGAGCCGCGGCCAGGCTGTCATCCATCTGGAGGGCGCGCATGCCGGCCTGCTTCGCGACAGGGAAGGTCTGCTTCGGTGGAAGCACTGAGTACAGGCCCAACGTCGCATAGGAATCGGCAATGCCGACGTATGCCTCGGAAAATCCCGGATCGAGCTTGATCGCCTCGCGGAAATATTCCAACCCCTTCTTTAGCCCGCTGTCGGTGCGCTTGTTCCAGAAATAGCGGCCTTTCATAAAGGCCTCGTAGGCATCAGGATTTTCGGTAGAACGCTTGGTGAACTTGCGCGTTTCCTCGCCGCTCAACTGCAGGCGAATGGACTGAGCTGCCAATTCGGAGAGAGCATCCTCGAGTGCGAATACATCGCTAAAGCGACGTTCAAAGGTATCCGCCCACAGTTGCACACCGTCCTGCACGCGAATCAGTTGGATCGTGACCCGCACCCGATCACCTTCACGTTGAATTCGTCCGTCCAGCACGGCATCGACTCCTTGCTCACGGCCCACAGCTTGTGGAGTCAGACTCGTTCCCGCATAGTGCTGGATAGCGCTGGTTGGTCTGACAACGATCTTTCGGGTGTTCGCCAGTTTCGTGATCACCGCATCGGCCATCCCCAACCCGAGGTACTTGTCGGAACTGTCGGTACTCAATGTCTGAAACGGCATTACTGCCAGTGAATGAATTGCAGCAGGAATCGCAATGGAACTCGGCGCCGCGCGGCGATGGCCGATTACCACTGCGATCGCGGCCACGGAGATCACGGCTGTTGCCGCCAATGCGAGCTTAGGAATCCATCGGATC
>Ga0070735_10003375_pt1 | contig 14039 bp, 10 predicted proteins | sample Coa_R1_FD_66443 | JGI IMG/M metagenome (GOLD analysis project Ga0070735, IMG submission 66443) | Surface soil microbial communities from Centralia Pennsylvania, which are recovering from an underground coalmine fire - Coalmine... | ecosystem: Environmental > Terrestrial > Soil > Unclassified ...
CTGCCTACATCGCGAAGCTGATCGAAGAGGAGCACAAGCGTGTCGCCGTGGTCTACGGCACGCGCGGAAATTCCGGCGGCAACGCGGTCGGATGGGAACAAGGCAAAGCATTGGCCGACGTTCGCGAAATGGAAGCGCGTCATTCGATCGCTTCCTACGGCATCACTGACGCGTGGTTCCTGAAAAATGGATTGGACAGCCCCGGTGGCGACGTTCTTCGCTCGCTCGAAATCTGGGGACACGGCCAATCACTCGAAGAAGTCGTGCGGCTCGTGCGCCTCACGCGGCCCGAAGTGATTCTCACGTGGATGCCCGGCTATGTCGTCGGCGAAAATCATGAGGATCATCAGGCGGCGTGTGTCCTTGCTACGGAAGCGTTCGACATGGCCGGCGACCCGCTCGTTTTCCCAGAGCAACTCACCGCGCCGCGCCAACGCCTCGGCATCAACAACTACGGTGAAGGTCTCCGCGCCTGGCAGCCGAAGAAGATTTACTTTTTCTCTGACGCGACCGATCTCGACCTGCCGAAAGGCAAAGGTCCGGAATACAAGACGACCGATGTTTCACCGTCAAAAAAAATCCCTTACTCCGAAATCGCCGCCAAAGCGTGGGGTTTCTACAAGACCCAAAACGATTTCACCGACGCGCAATTGAAAGCGTTTGCCGAAGCGCCAATTCGTTTGATACGAGGAAAGTCGCTCGTCGGGGGCTCAGTCACCGGCGATATCTTCGAGGGCATCAACGCGACACCCATCCCATTCACGCCCAGCGTTTCCCGCGATCCCAAAAATCGTCAGCCCGCCTTTGAACTCGGCGGCCCATGGTCGTTCTATCGGATGTTCGCGGTCGCTCACAATCTCACCGAGATGCAGAACTTCTACGCTCCCGAAGCGCAAGTCGCGCCGGGCGGGACCGACACGCTTTGGGTGCCACTGCTTGTCCGCAACGACACCAACGCCGAAGAAACTGTCACCATCCAGGCGAAGCTTCCGAAAGGATGGACACAGAAGCCAGACGAAACGACATATGTCGTCGGTCCGCACGATGCCTATCCAATTCAACTGACGATCAAACCGAACAACGATGCAGAAAAGGGAAGCTGGCAGAATCTTTCGTGGACAGCCACGGCCGGCGGCCAGCAACTCGGAACCGTGACGCTGAAAGTGCAAGTCGTCAGCAACGGTCTCCCGCAATAACTAAGCGCGTACCGCGTCAGCCGCCGAAACATCGTAGCGGCGACTTTACGTCGCCATCCTGATGTTGAAGCTGAAAATAAATCGCCGTTTCGCCTCTCGAAGAATAAATCTCGAGTCGCGAAACGGCGAAAACTTTTTCCGTCCAATCTATTGCAACGTCTTCGTCAACCAATCAACGAGCGCCTTCTTATACCAATGCAATTCAGGGTGCGGCTCCCAATGATCCATCCCGTGTACGCCACCTTCGACCGTAATCAAGTCGCACTTCGCGTCCGCAGCCTTCATCGCTCTGCACATCTCTACTGACTGCTCGTAAGGCACATCCTCATCCTTCGATCCGTGCATCAGCAGATACGGCGGCATGTCTTTGTGAATAAAAGTGACCGGCGACCCCTGAACAAGCTTGGAAACATTCGTCGCCCCCACCGCCGAAATTCCAAAAAGTTGATACAGCTCTGTAGGAACCGGCTTCCACTCCACCGCCGCCGCAACAAAATCATGCACCCCGTAAAGCGAAACCACCGCCGCAATCTCGTGATTCTTTTCGCGTGCTCCGACGTACGAAACCAGATGTCCGCCCGCCGATTCCCCAATCAGCGCAATCCGATCCGGGTCGATCTTGAATTTCGCCGCGTTCTTCCGCACATATTGAATCGCCAACTCCACATCGTCCGCCGGCGCAGGAAAAATAAACTTCGGCGCCAGCCGGTAGTTGATGCTGATCCACACAAAATTGGCATCCGCCAGCGGCTTGAATATGTACGTGATGTATTGCTGCTTGTCCCCGCCAATCCACCCGCCCCCATGAACGAGAATCGCCCCACGAAACGGCCCCGCCCCCTCCGGAATGTGCGCATCCAGCTTCAGCGCAACGCCCCCGGCTTCTGCGAATTGAACATCGCGTAATTCTTCCGCACCCGCCCGTGAGGCGAGCGCCGCCAACACAACACACAACATGGTCGCTATTCTGAGAGTTCTCATCGCGGCTGAATTATATCCCGCTCATCCGCAAACGAATGAGCGGCGAGCGTCTGAGGAGTTCGGAGCATCGCATGCTGCGGCTAGAATTCCAGCCGCAGGGCAACCTGCATTACGCGCTTGTCGGTCAGCGTTCCGGTTGCGAAACCGAACGACGCCTGATTGTCGATATTGGCGCTGACCGTATGCGGATCGAAACGCACGCTGTTGGTCACGTTGAATACTTCCCAACGAAACTGCAGCCTCGCGCGCTCGGCCAGCGAGAACGTCTTGTCCAGCCCCGTGTCCCAACTGTAGAAGCCATCGCCACGCAGTGGATTTCGCGTTCCCGATTCACCGGGTAGCGCTGCGCGGAAGCTGTTGAACACCGCCGTCGGGTCGGCAAACATCTGCGCTCCCGAACCACGATGTGCCGCGCCGGCCGGAATCGCACCAGCCTGCGTCGCGAATCCCTCGATGTCCCAGTTCGTCGGCCAGCGCGATCCGTTGTCCACGCCGTAAGGCAACCCGCTCGTCCAGCGAACGATGCCCGTCAATTCCCATCCGCCAATCAACGCATCCAGTGCGCGTCCGCTGTTCGCCGCAAAGTGACGACCGCGACCCACGGGAATCTCAAATAAGTAATTCGCGTTGACCTGGTGCGTCATATCGAAATCCGACACGCCTTGGAGCTGATTCGGATCCCAGCTGTTGATAATCTGCGCGCCGTTGACCGCACCCGATGTACCCAGCCGTTCCGCCTGAGAAGTCCAGTCGATCGATTTTGAAAATGTGTAGTTCAGATCGGCCTGCAATCCGCCGCGGAATCGATGACGCAACACTACTTCCATCGCGTTGTAATACGACTTTGCGATCGATCTCCACGCATACAGCGCCGAATACTGATCGTGATAGAAGCGATAGCTCGGGTAGGTGTGCGTGCCTGTGTTAATGCCCGCACCCGTTTGCGAATCCGGCAAGTCTAGGCTGAACAGCGCATACGTCTCGTTGCCGAGGTTGTTCGACATCAACTCGTACACGTTTTGTGTCGCCGACAGAACTCCGTACCCGATATCGACGTTATTCAGCGCGCCAAACAGTGACTGCCAGTACGGATTGTTCGGGACCTTGCTCACATCCGTCCCCGCGTACGCCAGCTTCGACAGCGCCGATGCTGCCGCAAAATAATCCGTGCCCTGCGCGTGTATGTCGAGCGGCATCGCCACATCTTCTTGCACCAACAATCGATGCGCCAACCGTCCTACATACGCAACTTCGATCGATGTCGACGAATTGATCTCGCGTGTGACCGAAAAATCCAGCATGTGCGAGTACGGCGTCTTCACCTTGTTGTCGATGCCCCAGCTGATCGCGAACAAGCTCGAGTCCGGCGTCGCAGGGAATCCTCCCGCCGGCGCGGGCGGAAGCAACCCGGCCGGGATGTCGCTGATGCCTTGGAATCGCGGCGCCGTCGTCGTGCTCAAAAATCCTGGTGGATTCGAGATGTTGCTCGACAATCCGAACGACCCCGACGTGTCGAACTCGTTCACGACAGCAGCGCCGAAATGGTCGTAAATCAATCCATATCCCGCGCGGATCGAACTCTTTCCTGGTCCGCCAAAAAGCGCGCCCAGCAATCCATGCTCAAACGATGGCGAATACGCCAAGCTCAACCGCGGCGAAAAATCATGCTTGTCCGGCGTCCAGAAATCCGGCTGTCCGTTCGACCTCCCGTTCAAGCCGAACGAAACCGTTGGCACCGCGCTTGCCGAACCTCCCGCCAATCCTTGCTGCCCGCTCGTGTTGTAAAAATCTGTGAGCGCATAGGGCTGGCAGTTTGATCCGCTCAGTACGCATGGACCGACTTGCAGTCCGTTGATCTCCGTTGGCGCTTGCAGGTATGACCACTTCAACCCCGCGGTGATCGTCAAATCCTTCCGCACCCGCCATGTATCCTGTCCGTAAAGATCCCACTCGTTCCAGTGATATTCGCGCGGCACCGGCGCGCCCAGCGCCAGCGCGGCACCGCTCTTGTTGTAGTTGTAGATCGCGTCGCCCTCGGTCACGACTCCGACCAAATCCATGATCGCGCTGTCATAGTTGTATCCAACCGATGGATCGACAGCCGCATATCCCGACGCCGCAGGATCGAGCGGCTGCCCAGTGTTCGCTACGGCCGACGAAGGCCCAAGCCATCCTGTGTTGATCGAGCCATCCGGAAACGAATTCGCCGTGCTCAAACGCGCATCGTGAATCACGCGCAGGTTCGTGCCAAACGTGAAGCTGTGATTCCCGTGCGTCCACGATAGGTCTTCGATGAAATTGTTCACCGGAATATGAAAGCTCGACGTTCGCGTAAATGCCTGCGGCGAATCGAGCCCCTGCAATCCGACGCTTGGATCCGTCGACGCGCCCGACGACGCTCCGCCCTGACGCGTGAATCCCCAACGGAAATTGCTGACGAGAGTGGGACGCAAAATCGCCGTGTAGCCGATCGCCATGCCCTTGTTGTTCGTCAATTGGCTGCTCGACGCGGGCTGTCCCGGAAATTGCGGGCTGCTCGGCTCGGTGTCCCCCATCAAATTGCCGCGCACAAACAAAATATTGTTCTTACTCAGGTTGTAGTCGAAGCGCGCGATGTACGTGTTGTAGCTACGGTGCAGTGTGTTCACAAATCGAAATCCGAACGTGTTCAGATTGTCCCCAACACCCGTGAGCACGTTCGCCGTTGGATACGAATTGAATACGGCGAGCATCGGCGCGTTGAGCCCGACTCCGAGCGGATCCATATTCTTGATCTGCGCGGGACCTAAAGCGTTGTATCCTGCCGCGAAGTTGTACGACGTCCCGCTCAATCCCTGAACGCTACCGCCTGGGCAAGTCGCGGTGTCCGGCGAGCCATCGGCATTTGTCTGGCAGAGATACTGAACCACTCCGTCGCGCATCGCCGCGCCGGGAACCGTGCGCGTCTGCACATCGCCCTCGGCATCGCGCCGCCCTTCATAGTTCAAAAAGAAAAACAATTTGTCCTTCTTGATCGGTCCGCCGACCGCCGCTCCGAACACATTTCGGATGAGTTGAGGTTGTTTGTTGGGCTCGCCGTTTTCGATCTGCGTCTGCTTATTGAAATAATCGTTCGCCGTGAAGAGCGCGTTGCGGTTGTACTCGTACACGCTGCCATGAAAGGCATTCGTCCCGCTCTTGGTCACCAGCGTGACCTGGGCTCCTGAGCCGCGGCCGGCATCCGCGTTCGGATTGCTGGTCGTCACGCGAAATTCTTCCACCGAGTCCTGCGTCATGCGCAGCACGCTGTTGAACGCATAACCTTTGTTTTGGTCGTTCACGTCCACGCCATCCAGCGTCACGTTCGACTGGTCGCTGCGCGCGCCGTTCACCGCGCCGCTGCGCGAATCGCTATCGTCATTGCCGATTTTGCCGAGAAATGTTACTCCAGGCTGCAAGCTGAGCAACTCCACCACATTGCGCCCTTCAATAGGCAATTGCGAAACCTGCGATTCTCCGAAAGCATTGCCCAGCGTGGCATCCGTTGTATTGACCGGCGGCGCGGTTTCGGCCGTCACAACCACCTGCTGTTTAGCGGTTTGCACGCCGAGCGCTATGTCAACGTTGGTCGTCGTGGAAACGAGGAGATCGAGGGCTTCGCGCCGTTGCGCTTGGAATCCATCGGCCGAAGCTTCAAGCGTATAGCGCCCGGGCGTTAACTGCGGAAACTCATATGCACCGCTGGTATCGGTCGTGATCTCGCGTACGACGCCGGTGGTCACGAGCGTCAGCTTGATCTTGGCTTCGGCGATTGCGGCGCCGCTGGCGTCCGTCACGCGGCCGCGGAGAATTGCCACCGACTGCGCAGCGGCCACGGAAACGAATACAAACACACCAACAAGGGCGAACCATCGCTTCATGAAATTGAGACCTCGTTTTGTACGAACATCGGCCGGACGATTTCGGGCACCGTCGAGCCGAAGTCTTCGATTGGAAGTGTCAATGTGTTTATTGAAAAAATGAAGCTCTGTCAAGCGGATTGGACCGCTTCCGACTGTGGGATATGCGCTCGATACTTAACTTTTTTGCATCAATTTGAGACACCACCGCCGACACGCACCGCTCGGTGATATCACGGGCGATGGCGGTGTCTAAAATTGAACAGACCGAAATAGCGAGTCTCGGCTAAAACCTGGCCATGCGCGAAAACGAAGAACGATGGAAGTATCTCTGTGAACTTGCCGCCAAAGAGAAGGACCCGCAAAAGCTGCTCGAATTGACCCGTGAGATTAATCAGCTTCTGCTGGCCAAGCAGAAGCGCCTTTCCGGCGAAGTGAACACGAAACCACCAGAAGAGTAAAATCGAACTCGCTCTTGAAATGCGAATGCCCGCTCGAAAAATGAGCGGGCATTTCACGTTGCGATCGGGAAGTTGTCGCCTGAGTAGTTCGCTGCGAGTTCGGATTGTCTATTCGCCCTCGCAGCTCACGTGATTGTTCCAATCCACGTAAGCGCCTTGTGGATTTTCGCGCCACGCCCAGACGTGCAACTCGAAAAACGGATCGAGCGCAAAGCGGTTCGGCGAGCCGACGAGCTGAAAGTCCTGGCCGTCCAGTTGCGGTGTAACGCCGTTGTTGTCCTTCAGCCACTTCTTCATGTCAACGATGTACTCGACGCCGACGAGCTGACGCTTGTTTCCGACTGGCTCGTAAATCAAAGCCTGCGGATATTCGAGCTCGATTTCGTTCTTCTTCACTTGCGCGCCGTTGATATAGTGAATTCCCATCGCGCCGTGATCCGGTCCGCTGACGCAGCCGAACGCCGGCTCGTATCCCGCAGGTCCCGCATTGTTGACATCGAGAAACTGCTTCGTTGCATTGCGGACATCTTCCACCAGTTTTGAATTTTGCTGTTGCTGATGGTCCGCGTGAATCTGCTCTGTGCGAATCTGCGCGCGAAGGGGACTGATCGCCATCGCTCCGCACAACAGAGTTCCCGTTAACGTTCCGATCAACCACTTGTGAACTGCACTCTTCTCTTGCGACATCTTCATCTCTCCTTTTTTGTTTCGACCTGGTTTGCATAACTAGACAGACTGCCCATCCCCAATTTCTCCACTTCGAGGACTTGCTTCAGTGCGCTTCGCGCATTTTCAAATTTGTTTCGTGCCGGTTACAGGCGTTCGGCTGTGACTGAAATGGGCACGCCATTCGCCAGCGAATCGAAGACCGGTGAATGACCGGTGCCGAGTTGCACGATTTCTTGCAGGCGGTCGTCGGGAACGTTCACGTCGAGCTTGAAAGCGACGCGAATGCCCTGATAGCCCTTGCGGATTGTCGGATCGAGATTCAGAAATCCGTGCAAGTCGAGATCGCCCTCGAAGGTGGATTCGATCGCATTGATCTGAATGCCGCGCGCCGATGCGTGATACACCATCGATGTCGTGAGGCATGACGCGAGCGCGTGAAGCAAGTGCTCGACGGGATTTGCCGCCAGATCTTTGCCGAGTAGGATCGCGGGTTCGTCCGCTTCGAGCCGGAAGGGAGCTGGGTGCGACAGTTCCTGGTTTGCTCCGCAGAGCGTTGTGACGGTGGAGTGGTTGCGGGCTCCGTCTTCCCACTGATTGCGAATGCGAAATTTGAACTTCGCGATCGATGGCGTGGTCTTGACGGCCTCGATCGTGGAGAAGAGTTCGCTGACGGCGACTCCGTTGAGGGTGATTGATTTTTGAGCGGTTGCCATGTGAGTTTCCTTTCTCTCGCTAGGTTTCTCGAACAACTATCGTTCGTTGAATATGAAATTAACGGGGAAGGAGTCTTGCGACAAGATGGCAGATATGCCATTGTAGGGAGGCGATTAGGCCAAAGCGACTAGGCCAAGGCGTTCAGGCTAAGGCGTTCAGGCCGTGACGGCGCGGAGACTGCGAGGAGACATGAAGGAGATTACGGTGCTCTTGCTCGATCAAATGTTTTCTTCCACGGCGATCGGGCCGGCGGAAGTTTTTCGTCACGCCGGTTCGCTGTGGGGGACGCTGACCGGCGCGTCTCTAGAGCCGCGATTTCACGTGACGACCGCGTCGGCTGACGGGAAGGCGGTCGATTGCGACGGCGGTATCCAGATCAAGCCGAACATCGCGCTGAGCGAAGTTGGCAAGACGGATTTAATTTTCGTCCCCACGACAGGATTAAGCGTCGACGACGTCGTCGAACGCAACGCGACGATCGTGCCGTGGCTGAAACGCCGGAGTAGTCGCGGCGTTGCGGTCGCGAGCGTTTGCTCGGGAGTGGGCCTAGTTGCCGCTGCGGGATTGCTGGACGGGAAACGCGCTACGACACATTGGGGACTCGCGGATCGATTCCGAGAAAAATATCCGCGCGTGAAGTGGATGCCCGAACTAATGGTGACCGAGGACCGCGGATTTTACTGCGGCGGCGGAGTGAACGCGTCGCTGGACCTGAGTATTTACCTCGTCGAAAGATTCTGCGGGCACGAAGTGGCGATGCAGACGGCGAAATCGCTGCTGATCGAGACACCACGGGCCTGGCAATCGGGGTTTGCCATCGTGCCGCTGAAGACGGATCACACGGACGACGCCATTTCGAGCGCGCAGGAATGGATGCACAAGCATTTCGCGACGACGTTTCCCCTGGAAGATCCGGCGCGCCGCGTCGGCATGAGCGTCCGCAATTTTGTCCGCCGCTTCAAACAGGCGACGGGTGACAGTCCGCTGGCTTACCTGCAAAAGCTACGTGTCGCCGCAGCCAAGCGAATGCTGGAGAGCAATCACCGCACGATGCAGGAAATCAGCGATGCGGTCGGCTATCAGGACATCGCGTTCTTTCGTTCGTTGTTTCAGCGACACACCGGCGTCTCGCCGAGCGCTTATCGCGAACGTTTCGGCACAAACGCCTAATCACCATCGTCCGCACAGTCCGGACGAAACCTCTACGAACACTTATGCTTTCCCGCCCGCGGAGTCATCGCGCGCTTCAGCCGGGCCTCTCGCAGCGGTTCGCTTGCAAGCGAATTCAACGCACAGGAGATCGCTCACCGCGTTTTCACTTTTGAATTGACGGCGGGCGGTGAAGTCACATCATGCGTCTGGAGTGAGATCAAATCGTCGGTAAAAGGCTGTATTGATTCCGTACAGTGTGCAGTGCAGATTGGAAGTCATGGAACTCGTCGCAGGATTAGTGGCTTATGCACTGATCATCGCTGTGACGCTCTTTCAGCTTCGCGGAAGAGTTCGCAGCTAGTTCCCGCTCCGTTCAAACGCGAGCCATCGCTTCACTCTTCGTGCGCTCGCCAGTGGATCTGAAAGCCCTTCCTGCCCTAGGCCAGCACGGTCGAGCCAATGTCTGTCGGCTTTGATCAATTCGATTGCTTTAATATCTCGCAGGCCCTCCCCCCCGGGGTTTTTGCGCAAGAGTCTGATTCTGTGGGGGTTAGGCGACGCATTTGCGCAAGAGTGTGATTCTAAGCGAGTTAAGAGAAGGTTGCGCGTAAGCCATTCCTGGTGCGGAAGTTAATTCGGTCTGGTCCAGTCTCATAGCCAAGGTTGGTCTGAGTGATGGAACTCCCCGTAAGCGAAAAACCTGTGGAAAAAAAGAAAAACGCCGGATGTTGTCCGGCGTTTTCACAGAATTTTAACTGGCATCAAGTATAGCACGCGTGTCTGTAATGTCAAGGTCCGCGGACAGCGCCACCCAAGCCCCGTGCCGCAAGTAAACCCAGCCTCAGACCCGATCCAAGATGGGAAATCGGACAGGAGAGACCGTCGCCTAGATCCTATTTGACATTTCCGTGATGCCGAACTTCGGCATCTGCTGAATCTCGGCGCCTGCGATATCTGAATAAGTGTTTTGTTATTAGCAATTTGGCATTGGTTTGCCATGTGCATTCGATGGGTTCATGAGCTCGGGCACATGACGCTGCGGATCGAGCAGAACTCGCGGCGAGGAAGAGCAGTTCTGAAACTGATCGGAGATATTCATTCAGAGGACCTCGAGGACTTCAAGGCGCAGACCCTCGCGGCAGGCTCTGACATGGCGTTCGATCTGGATGAATTGACACTCGTGGATGTGGGGGTAGTGCGCTATTTCGGTGAGTGCGAACAGCGCGGAGTCGAATTGCTGAATTGCCCAGGGTACATCCGAGAGTGGATTAAACGCGAAAGAGACCGGGGATAGAAAAATTCATAGATGATGAGGGAACCCGTGGCAACTACTTTGAATCGAGCTAGTGCAGTCAATGTTTGCGTGGATTTGCCGGAAGTTGCAGCCAAGATCGCAGAGACAGAAACCGCCGGGTATCAGGAGCTACTCGAAGCGGCTCGGAGCGGGGAAGCGAGCGCGTTTGAAAAGCTTTGCGCGCCGACCAAAGCGAGGATGTACCAGACGCTGCACCGCATTACCAAAAACCATGAAGACGCAGAGGATGCACTTCAGGAATCGTTCCTGAGTGCGTATCTGAACCTTCACCGCTTCGATGGGAGGTCGAGCTTCTCGACATGGCTGACGCGGATCGGCATCAACGCCGCGCTGATGACGTTGCGGAAGAAGAGGACGCATCGTGAGATGCCGATCGATGGCCCCGGAGATGATGGGGAGCGGACAGCCTATTTCGAGGCACCCGACCATGCGCCCAACCCGGAGGAGCGGTTTGCGCGACGCGAGCGAGAAGTATTGGTGAGGGAAGCGGTGCAATCGTTGCGGCCGACAATCCGTAAGGCGCTTGAACTCGGGCAGATGCAGGAAAGATCGATGCGAGAGACGGCTGAGATGCTGGGAATCTCGGTTGCGGCGGCAAAGGCGCGGCTATTTCACGCGCGGGCGGCGCTAAAGAAGTCGCGGCAGTTGAAGTCGATACGGAAGAAGTGGTTTCCGGGTCAGACGGGGCGGTTTGACGCGATGGGAAAGATGGGGCGGCCGATCGCGGCGAATTAAAGTCGAAATTGGAAAATGGAAAATGGAAATTCGAAAATGGGAAAAGAAGCCGGTGGCTAAAGGAGGAACAAAATGGCAATTCTGGAGGTGAAGGACGGAACGGAGATTTACTACAAGGACTGGGGCAAAGGGCAGCCGGTGGTGTTCAGCCACGGATGGCCGTTGAGCTCGGATGCCTGGGAAGATCAAATGTTGTTTCTCGCCGACCGGGGTTTTCGTTGCATCGCACATGACCGACGCGGCCACGGCCGATCGAGCCAGCCGTGGGATGGAAATGAAATGGATACCTATGCGGACGATCTGGCGGAACTGGTGGAGTCGCTGGATCTCAAGGACGCCATCCACGTGGGGCACTCGACCGGCGGCGGTGAAGTGGCGCGATACATCGGACGACACGGAACAAAGCGTGTTTCGAAAGCGGTGCTGATCAGCGCAGTGCCGCCATTGATGTTGAAGACGGAAAAAAATCCTGGCGGATTGCCGATCGAAGTATTCGACGAACTGCGCAAGGGCGTGCAGCATGATCGGGCGCAGTTCTTTCAGGATTTGAGCGTGCCGTTTTATGGAGCGAACAAGCCGGGCAACACGGTTTCGGAGGGGTTGCGTCACTCGTTCTGGCTGCAATCGATGTTGTGCGGTGAGAAAGCGGCGTATGACTGCATCAAGGCCTTTTCCGAGACGGACTTTACCGAAGATTTGAAGAAGTTTGACGTGCCGACGCTGATCTTGCATGGTGACGCTGATCAGATCGTGCCGATCGGGGCGGCTGCGATGATGTCGTCGAAACTGGTGAAGGGCGCGGTATTGAAGGTGATACCGGGAGCGCCGCACGGAATGCCTTCGACGTTGAAGGATCAGATGAACGAGGAGTTGCTGGCGTTTTTTCAGAAGGCGGGCGCGGCGGCGGCATAGGTGATTACGTTCGGTCGCTGAAAGTCGAAGGCGCAAATCCCTCGTGAAGGGTTTGACAGGAGTGTTTCGCGAGCGTTTGGGGGGTTGCGTGTGGCGGAAAGGCGGCGCTGAAGCGCCGGACTACCAAGGGGGGATTACTTTGCTGGGAGCATTTACAGCGTTTCATGTGTTGTTAAGTTTGGTGGGGATTGGGACGGGATTCGTTGTGATTGTTGGGTTGATTGCGGGGAGATGGCTGAATCTTTGGGTGCAGGTGTTTTTGTGGACGACGATTTTGACGAGCGTGACGGGATTTTTGTTCCCGTTTAAAGGAATTACGCCGGGAATCATTCTTGGGATCATGTCGCTGCTAGCATTGGCGATTTCGGTTTATGCGCTGCGCGGTAAGAAGTTGGCGGGCGGATGGCGATCGGCTTTCGTGATTACGGCGGTGATCGCGGAATGGTTTAATTTTTTCGTGCTGATCGCACAATTGTTCGAGAAGGTGCCGGCGCTGCACGTGCTCGCTCCGACGAACACCGAAGGACCGTTCAAGGCGGCGCAGCTTGGAGCTCTGATCCTGTTTGTAGTGCTGGGTTTTCTAGCGACGAAGAACTTCCGTCAAACACAATTGCCTCCCGCGTAACCACGAATCGCGAAGGGCCAACCTCGATAGGCGCTTCGATGGCCGCTGAAAGAAGGTAACCGCGCTGGCAAACTTTGCATCCATAAGTTCGTCGTGGGGGATGTTCTTTTACACCGAAGAGAGTAAAGTGTCGCTCCTGCACGAAAGAGCGACGGTGTTGAAGCCGATTCGCTTCTGTACGCGACGAACCAACGCCGCGACGATTCAAGGCAAGGATGCGCAACTATGATTTTTCCGATCGAGATTTTGCAACGATTGAGGACGAGTGTTTTTGATGGAAGGCGCGAAGCGACGCATTCGAAGCGTTCGCTGATCGAAGGAGTCGGTCTGGGCGCAGTCGTGAGCGCGTGTGTAGCGACCGGCGCGATGTTGGCTGGATGCGAAGCGCAGAAAGCCGCCCCAGCGCCGCCGCCGCCCGAGGTGATCGTGACGCCGGTGGTGCAGAAAGACGTGCCGATCTACAACGAGTGGGTGGCAACGCTGGATGGATTCGATAACGCACAAATTCAGCCCCAGGTCACCGGATATATCATCGCGCAAACGTATCGCGAAGGATCTCCAGTTAAAAAGGGTCAGGTGCTGTTTGAGATCGACCCGCGGCCTTTTCAAGCAGTGCTCGATCAAGCGAAAGCACAGCTCGCGCAGGCGCAGGCACAACTCGGCAAAACAAAATTGGACGTGGATCGCGATACGCCGCTGGCCAAAGAGCGGGCGATTGCGCAGAGCCAGCTCGACAACGATATTCAGGCGAATCTTGCTGCGGTAGCGGCAGTGAAGTCGGGCGAAGCGCAGGTGGAATCGGCGCAACTGAACCTGGATTTTTGCCATGTGACATCGCTATTGGATGGAATCGCCGGAATTGCGACGGTGCAGATCGGAAATTTGGTGAATCCGACGGCGGTGTTGACGTCGGTGTCGCGCGTGGAACCGATCAAAGCGTACTTTCCGATCAGCGAACAGACGTACATGAAATTTGCGAAGAGGATCAACTCGCGGAGCAACTATCGAGACGACGTCGAGGGGCCGAAGGATGCGCCACCGCTGCAGTTGATTCTGGCGGACGGCACGGTGTATCCGCATCAGGGAAAGATTCTGTACACCGACCGGCAGGTGGACATCACGACGGGAAGCATTCGCATCGCGTCGTCGTTTCCAAACCCTGAAAATATCTTGAGGCCGGGGCAATTTGGGCGCATACGCGCGGCAACGGAGCAGGTGAAAGATGCGCTGTTGGTGCCGCAACGCGCCGTGAATGAGCTGCAAGGTACTTATCAAGTTGCGGTGGTCGGCGACGGAAACAAGGTAAACATCCGATCGGTGAAGGTCGGCGAGCGCGTCGGCGAGCAATGGATCGTGCAGGAGGGTGTGAAGCCCGGCGAAATGGTGATTGTCGAAGGATTG